>Ga0182008_10000182_pt1 | contig 49427 bp, 43 predicted proteins | sample Sormic07211129_1_FD_120482 | JGI IMG/M metagenome (GOLD analysis project Ga0182008, IMG submission 120482) | Rhizosphere microbial communities from Sorghum bicolor, Mead, Nebraska, USA - 072115-129_1 metaG | ecosystem: Host-associated > Plants > Roots > Rhizosphere | place: USA: Nebraska...
TAGTCCTTTTGAATAATCCTAACATTTTATTTCTATTTTAAAACTCTGCGACCCCATTATATTTACTAAACCAACCTAGGTCTTCTTTCAAAATTTCTTCAAGATCTTCATTCCTTTTACCCGCTTATAAACCAAGTAGTCGACAAGGCACTTAAAAATCAAAATATCTTCAATTTATCCGAAATTGCAATACAAAGTATGCTTGCTAAAATGTAAGGCAAAAGAATAAGCGTAAAAAGAAAAGGGAGCCCCACAAGTCAACAGAAATTATGGCATTGACTTAGCCGGAAACTTAGACAATATACTTAATTCAGACTTTCTCAACACACCCCATACTGCTGAAGAAATATGGGCACAGTTACCAGAAGAAGTGCAAGGTAAAGTTGAACCTAGGCGAATAACCGATTTATTAGGAAAAAGCCCTAGAAATTTCATGATTGAGAAAACACCTCCTTCTGCAGGGGAGGGTAAGAAGAATAGGTACGTTTTAAAGAAATGATATCAGACCAACATTTGAATGAACTTGTGTTCATTCAAATGTTGAAAAGCTAAACATCAATAGCTATTTTTAACAACAATTCTCCAATTTAGCTTTTCAAGTTGTTCCTTAGAATACTCTAATCTTTGATATAGTTTTTTAATTTATCAACTACTTCCACGATCAGAGCTATTTCAACTACCAGTGCACCTTTAACCCGCTGGACAAGGTAATGGAGCTTTATGAACGTCTCCTGCAAGCCGAAAGGGAAAAGAACGAACTCCTCAAAGGTAAGTAGCACGCTCAGCATAAAACAGGCAACAAAACTGGCCATTGTGGTAAAACCCAAGTTGCGAAGGGTTTTCTTCCTTCGCCCAAAGCGAAGGCAAGCAGGTTTTTGGGAACCCAAAAACACAACTTGCAGATATAAAAACGAGCCCCTAGGCCGCAATGTATTTAAACAGCTTAGTAGTTAATTAGCGGAAGCTTGATTAACGATCATAGGCCTAATCGCATAAGAATTTATTCGCAATTACGTCTTTCGCAACTTCATCAACCGTATCCTCGGCATCTATTTTTGATGGATGTTTTGCAATTCTCTTCAGAGCCTTTATTAAAATCGGATCAAGTTTTTCTTGCGATCGCGCAATCAGACCACAAATAACAAAATACTTCCACATACCGTCATCTGTATTTAGGACAAATAATAACTCCTTGGCTATTTTATTGACATGAGGAACTAAATATTCTGCGATGCCCTCAGCCACTTCCCAATGTCCGTCCTGCAACCATTCCAACAAAATTGGAATATCGTCAATGACAGATTCAAATGGTAACTGTTTGAGTTTCTCAATCGCAACAATATCACTAGTATTTTTGGGTATATAATCTCTATTTTTCATAATTTACTCTATGCCTCTTACTGAAGCTTGAACTTTTTTTGTATTTATATGAGTATTCCCGCCCTGCGCTAGGTTGGCTTTGGTAGCAGCCCATCCTGCTAATTCCTTTGCAGTAGCGGGCCTTATACTAGCATGATTCCCCTTATAGTCTACTTGCAGCCCCAACATCCTTAAAGAATTAACACTAATTTTGGTCGCAATCTTATATCCTAATGATTTTGCTTTAGCTGCAGTTGTAAAAGTAGATAATCCATCCAAGTCTTTTACCCTCGGAGTAAGATTTGCATTTGTCGGGGCACCTCCACGGTATATATATGTGTCACCTTCTTCCTCATCTGCGCCCGGGGTTTTGTACCCATTTCTTAGTAGTTCATTAAACAAACCTTCATTGGCTGCAGCATTTCTAAAATTATACTCGGCCGCACTGTTATACGCATTTTGAAGGTCTTCCCCCGGATCATTATGAGATGAAAATAATTCAATTACAGCATAACCAACCAAACTTAAGAAGCCAGGAAATTTACCGAAGTTTCTAACTAACTTACCATTTCCATTAACGAACGTATTGCTTTTTTGGATTGAAGCCGGTTTAATTTCGCAACAAGGGGTTTCTTTTCCAATACCATATTGCTCCTGCACTTCAGCCCATGACACCTCTTTTCCGCCATCTTCATACTTCCCACTACTCCAATTGTAAGTAGCCATCATTCCATCTGGATCTATGTTCCCAATAGGATCGTCTAATCCATAATTATATGGGCTCCAACGCCTTGACTTTTCCGCCAATGGATCAATCATATTCCACCTTCCAATCACCGGATCATAGAACCTTGCCCCATAATCGTACTGTTCTCCTAGTTCCTCTTGAATCTCCTTTCCATTATAAAGGTATTTATTTGAACCTGCACTTATAATTTTCCTTTTCCCAAATGCATAGTAATTATCTGCTTGTAATCTCTGGATTACTCCGGTAGTTGGGTGCTTATTGAAGCTGTATCTCACATTCCCCAAATGATCAGTCAGATTGTATTCATAGCTATATACTCCAGCATTATTTCTAGCAAATCCTTCTTCTGTCTGAATAATATCTATCGTATTCCCATCGTACTCTATCCCACTTACATAATGTCTGGTACCTGCTGTTGCCCCTGTGCTTACCTTTCTCAGTTTATTCCCTGCAGCATCATAAGTATAAGCCAGATTCACTATTGGTGCTGGAGTAGTTCTTTTTGCCGTAGCGGGAAGGTTCAGCAGGTTATAGGTCAGCACCACTCCTGTTCTTCCATCTGTGGTCGCATTCCCATTCACATCATAGCTGTAGTTTCCTGTTGCCAGTACTCCCCCAGTAATGTTGGTCAGTCTATTCCCGGTGTAGTTGTAGAGACTTGCTGCTGCAGCTGCATCACGGTTCATCGTTTTGATGTTCCCCATCACATCATAACTCAGCACTTCACTCATCACTATTCCTGTACTGGTACCGTTCAATAAGCGGTTCAGCCTATCGTAGCTATAGGTATACGCATTGGGCAAACTTGCTGCTGCTCCCCAGTCCTGATTGGCAATATTTCCATTGTACTGAGGTGTCGTTCCATCTTCATATTTCAGCCTGTTGCTGAACTGAGCAGAAGTACCTGTTTTTAACCAACCACGCTCATTATAGGTATACTGGGTATTCTGTAAGAAGGTAGCGCCATTATCGGTACTGTGCAATTCTTTCTTTAACAGCTGGCCAACCTCATTATAATTCAGCCTGCTCAACACCACCTCATCTCCGGTATTGATCTTCTCCTTTACCAGTTTCTTCCTGCCCATATGGTCATACTCATAAGCATTGGCAATGGTAGTGATGGCAGCCCCATTACGATGTTGACGCGTACTGTTCAACAACTCCCCTGCAAAGTTGTAGGTATTGCTGATCTCATCATAGTTTGCTGGATTTGCCGCTCCACTCTGGTAATGCTGTTTGTAGGTTTTAAGAACCCTTGCTTCATCATCATAATAGTTCACCGTCCATAACGTATCTGTCGTACCCAATACGCTCACCCTACTTGCCGTAGGTAATCCTTTGAGTTTTTTACTATAGCTAGCGTTATTACTTAGGCCATAAGCCGCAGGCATGTTAGGCGCAGCATAATCATCGTAATACTGGATGCTCAAAATAGGATTCAATGCTAGTGGAGGGTAAGTACGCGTAATGGTATAGCCTATTCCTGCTGGTGCAGTATCCTTAATTTCCCATTGATTCGATCGGACATTGACTGAATCCTGCATCGCAGCACGATAGCTTGTATTGGCAGTAGCACCATAAGTATGAATCCCCGTCATGATTACCCGCCCAAAGGCGTCATACTTGGTTGCTGTCCAGCTCTGATTTGCTTTGCCTCGCTGTACTCCATCCTGGGTCAGTACCACCTGATCAAGTTTATTATATACCAGGTACTCCCAGGCTTTTCCTGGAATCTTTTTTTCTACTAGCCGCTGGCGACCATCATAGTTATAGGCATAGATGAACTGGCTAAAAGGAAGGTCTGTAGCCACTGCGGCAAAAGAGGTTGCCGTAACTGCCGGAGGAACCACGTATCTCAAATTACCAAAATCATCATAAACATAATAGGTGGAAAGTGATATCGTTTCGGTTTCCCAGATACGTTTTAACACCACACGACCTTCAAAATCTTTGTATTCATCTACTGTACCAATTTTCCCAGTAGTCCAATTCTCATCCTTTGCCGTAGTTTTATACAGTTTATTTGCAGCATAGGTGTTGGTGCCACAACTGGCACCATTAGCGGTCACCGCCCAAAGTTTTACCGCTTCTGGCCCTGTAGCTACATTACTGCCATATTCACTCACCACAGTACGCCCTGTAGTAGTTCTAGAGGCAGCTGGCTGCCAGGCAGCGCCGGGAGCACCCTGCTCCAGCACACGGTTTAATGGACTGGATTCAAATACCGTTTTACCAAATGGATAAACCGTTCTCACTATTCCATTGGCCTGTTGGGTACCACTGCTACCTGCAGGATTATAAAAGTTCAGAACCCCTTGTCCAGCAGTTAAGGCATTAGCCTTATAACTGCCATTGGCAGTACCTGCATCTGCATAAGGAAGATACCTGGTTGCTTCTCTTCCAAAGGCATCATAGGCGACAGGCTGAACGATATCTTTTAATGCAGGACTCCCTTTTACCGTTACCGTTTGTAAGGGACGACCTAACCCATCAAAATACTGGATCGTTTGGTTCAGCTCACACACATTCAGATTTGCTAAGCTGCTGGCATCAATAATCCCTGCTCGTTTCACAATACTGCTGACTACATAATTCTGATTCGGACTGGCAGCAGCAGCCAGTGGCACACAATTGGCACTGGCACTAATGTAGGCGCGGAAGTTACTGCCGGCAGGTACCGTAAACCCATTGGTAAAAGTGATACTCCCACTGGCTGTAATTTCTGACTGGCCAGTGTAAGCATTAAAGGTGAGGTGCTGAGATTTTACCGGTTTAGTAATCAATAATTGTAATAACATTATTATTATTACTTTAAATGAGTCTCTTAAAATAAAAGTTAATCTGTACTTCATACGAGAGCGATTATGGTAATTCATTTATAGGAACAATACTATAGCTGACGCCAGAAACTATCTGACTATTACTGAAGGTATAGTTTATATTAGGTCCAATGGGTGTATACCCTAACCCACCAGAAGCACTATTTATTGCGATTGCAACGAACGGAGACATTATCCCTATTCCCTTTACCTCTATATTATAATTGCCTCCAGGAATTGAAATGATCTGCTTAGAATTTGTACCTCCTCCTCCTTTTACAGTTACCTGATAAGCTTTTAAACTAGAAGTATGAGTGAATTTTACAGTTATTGTGCTATTGATATCATTAACAAAATTTTCAACTTTAAAGTCTGCTTTACAGACCCCTGTACTATTTGCAAAAGCCTGCCCCAGATTATCTGCATTCTGCGAAGCTTTGTTGTTTGCATCTATCTGTGATAGCAACGAGCTATATTGTCCGGCCGGGACAACATACTCGACTGAGCTCCCAGTTCCCTCTGAGCAATCATTCTTACTGTAAATCTTTGAAAATCTAGCATTAGTAAACGGGCATATGCTTCTATCATTTATTGTAACAGTTCGTAAAGTGTTATATGTGGCACCGCTTCTAGGATTAAAATTCTTCTGCGTTTTTACAACCTGCCCGGTATTAGTTCCATCTTGACCAATTGTACAATCGCAATCAGTATCTACCCAATTTGGGCTATTAGAGTAATTATATTCATATGACTTAACCATGTTTTTATTTTGATCCATGGTATTCCTTAGCCTTCCCAATTCATCATAGTTAAAATACTCAGTGTAATTTTTACTGTCTGTTTTTGAGCTTAGCATATATAAATCATTATAAGTATAAGTTGATAGTAGTGCATCTTCAGGATAAATCCGAATATCATCTAAAGTCCCACTGAGTATTTGATTACTATACACCAAATCCCCACTATTCAACCAACTACCATTACTCAGGTACCAATAGTTTATGATATACTTCCTCCCATTATTTGGCTTAGTAAAAAAAGTTGCCGTATTATAAGAACCAGTAAAATAGGAATTACCAGTGTGCGAATTACCTACTACTCCATTTTCTTCAAAGGACTCATAAAAAAAATCCACTTCATTAGCATTCACACATTCTGCTATAGGTAGGGTTTTTGCTTTATTCCATCGATAAGATGTTTTTACCCCGCCCGAATTGGTCATTTCCAAAACATTAGACTTATCGTCATATTTATTGACAGAATAGCTAACATCAGATTGATTTTTTATTAAATCAAAATTTGATTTTTCAAATAGTAATGGCTTATCTGCATAATAAGATTTTTTTTCAAAGGATAATAAGGTTGGGGTTGTACCGATTTTGTTATAAACCTTTGATTCGACTACTTCACTTAATATATGCTTTGCATCTAGTTGACTTACGCCTGCATCCTTGGCGTATAAATAGGTATGTTCTAATATATTTCCGTTACTCCTAATATCAGTTATCTTATTTGCATCAATATCTTCTGCTGTGTTATAATCAAATTTCTTGATCTCTTCAACAAATTTAGTTTCATCGTTCATATCATACGTTCTAACCGTTTGCTGAGCTATTTTCTTATAAAACTTTGAGACGTTGTTTAGCAAAATCTGAGAGGGATACCAATATCTTTTTGTAGTTGTTGGTTGTCTAAGCAGGTACAGTCCTCCGTCAATAAGATCATTATAGGCTAGTGCGCCTGGCGGAAGATAAGCACCGCTTTTAGTCCACATTGTTACCCCTCCCAACTCTCCAGGGAAAGTTGGATGAGTCACAAAAACTGCAGGATTATTATTATCAGGTGCAGTGCTAGCAAAATTAAGGTCCCAAATAAGCGAACTCTTTCTATATATTGGAACATCATCATTTACCTTAATAGTTTGATCCGGTCCACGAGACTCCGCATTTGTCAAATACTTATTCTCTTCTTCAAGCACTTTCTTATAGGTGCCATTTGAATACTTAAACACAGTTTTTTTGAGCAGATTACCTAATGAAGATGAATATTTTATTTCGGGGGTATTAAACGAGACAAAACCTCCGAGTGGGTAAGATAGCATGTCCTGAACTGGGGTGCCAACAGAAAAGCTCCTTATTGGATCTTGTTTCTCCACAAAATCACCGCTCGAATTAGAATAGTTATACAGAGTTTTTCCGTTATTTATGCTTCCTATATCAGACACTTCAATACTGCCATAAACAAATACATCACTTCCATAGCCTCCTAAATTTATTGACCGATAGGGCGCGGTTGAAAGTACATGACGAGATGTTACCAATCTTGAATCTTGGAAGAAGTTACCATCGTTGTACTGGAGAACCATGTGGGAAACTACTTGTGTATTCTTGAAACTATTGAACTCCATTTGTGTTCCATAGTGATAGATATATTGTTGCTTTAACAGTAAAGAATCTCCCATTTTCAGATTGGTCTCTTTTACTCTTAATCCAGCTCCAAATTTACCCATATCATACATATTTTGTTCGTATTTGTATTCCAGATAGGCACCGGTAGGATAGATAATTTTTTGTAAAATTCCGGCCTGGTTATTTTTAACATCAATATTGTCTTCATAGATATGATAAGGTGTATTCAGATAAGAAATATAGCCGTAGTTATCCTGATTATCACCCCTTTGAAGACTTCCCAAAAGAATATTATTTAAATACCCTGTATAACTGGATTTTGAAGGAAGTGGGCGATTATCATATAAAAAGCTAAACTTATCTCCTGAACTGGATTGTCCATTACTTACACCTATATTTTCTATCCCTCCCAATCTCAATCTTTTATCTGTATCTTTTATTGAAGGTGCTCTTAAAGCAAAGTATTGATTATTATCAAAAACTATTTTCTTAACGAGTTTTAGGCCCTTAGTGGTTTTACTATAAATCTGAATCTCTGATAGTCGTACCGCATTTGGAATATCTATCCTTGGTAATTTTATAAATTTTATAAGTTCCTTTCTGGAGGCTATAGAATCTGGATAAAATTCTTCTACTGTGCTTAGCTCAACTGTAGAAGTATAGATGATATCCTGAGGTTTTGGAGAGTCCTGTATTATTTGTCTGATTGTTCGATTATGATCAACGGTTAGCGGATTTCCTTCCGGCGTAAGTCCTCCAAGATTAAAATCAGCACTCATCCATTCTTTATTATACACCACCGTTGGTGCATGATTATTTTTATAAACAATTTTAGAATAATAAATATTTATCTCTTCGCCGGTTGGTGATACAATTTTATTTAAATATGCCGAAGAAATATTTGAATTATATTTATAGCTAGAATCCGGTAATGTCGCTATTGGCGTTTTGGTATTAAATGCATAATCAGAAGTATAGTTATAATAGGTTTTTGCTAACTTATTGCTTTTACCATAATCATTAAAAACATACTTAATCCCTTTGGAATCAGTAACTGTCCATGCACTTGGCCCCCCCTCAATTTTAAAGTTATTGGCCTTAACCTCATGCGGTTTATTGTCTAACCCATACATCCAACTCCCACTTATTCCATTTGCATTAAATAAATATAAGTCTGGAGAAAAGTCATTTTTCCCAAACTCTTTCATATCAATCAAACTAGGAGTGGGGCGGAGCGGATCGTTACCATAAAGATATAATCCTGTATTGCTTAGATACTGCATATTAATAAAGTCTACATCTTTATAACCTTCCATCAAATCTGAATACTGATACCTGGTTTTATTATATGGGCTAAATATGATGCCTTTAAGGAAATTTTTATCAACAGCTAAAAAGCCCTTTAGTTTTCTTATCGATGCATCAGCTTTAGGAATTATAGCTCCCCCACGCCATGACACATCACCTCTGTCTTCAAGACCGGTTTGGGTGTCTTCTTCTCCAACTATAACTTTATTAATCATTCCACCAGCATTTAATGTCCATCCTAAGCCAACCCAGGAAGCTTCATCTTTTACCTTGATGCCAGAGCCGTGATAAGACAAGGTTATTGGAAGCTCCAGTCCTCCTATTTCCAGCTTATACAAAGGGAGATCTATCGCAGGTGTACCGGTATAACCTCCGACTGGTATATCCCAATATCTACCGAGTGATGAAACTTGTGGGCTCTCGGCAACAACCTTAGTTTGAGCGAAGCTAACTTTACTGAGAAATAATGAAACAATAAAAATTCTATAGAATATGTTTTTCATAGAGGTTAATTCAATTTTTTTAATCGTATACGGTATATATAGTCAATAGCGATCAGTTATTCTTGAGTATCTCTGTTAAGAAGAACTGGGATTAGGCACACAAGAAAGTTTTGGAAATGATGATAATATAAACAGGAAAAAAAACTGTTTATTCACTAACTGAAGTAGTTTATAAAATGAGATTTCTGAGCGCATATAATAAGAGAGTTAATTTAAGCCAAAGTAATAAAACATTTTTGAACTAAAAAAATCTTAAGCCCCATAGTTTTATTTTTTCTTTAAATCATCGAGCTCCTTTTTAATTTCTATCAGGTGAAGTGTAAGTTCTTCGATTTTTTGAAGCAGTTTAGCATTCATTTCCCCCAGGTCAACGCCATTAACTTTTACTTCTTCAGCTGATGGAATCCCAGGTAAATGGCCTTCTTCTTTGATGTGTTGTTCTGTTTCTTGTAAAGATGGGAGTTTGTAATCTTTAGCGAAAACATAATCCGGCCAGTTGGCTGTTTCTACTTTAATTTCTTGCGCTCTTATTTTTCCTTTTACCGAGAGTTTTTCTGTAGGAGATATCGTTCCAATTCCAACATTTCCGCCACCATCAATAACGATATCATCACCATAGAACCACTGCTGGGTCGTGCCATTTTTGTTAAACATTCTTCTTGTGCCGATTATCATTTTACCCGTTGCGTCACCATTTAAGGTATTACCTGCTACCGTTATAATTCTACCCTGCCCCCAGGAGTTAAGTCCATCCGTGCCTGCTGGTATTACGAATTCCAGTTGTGCCCCTATTGTTGCAGAACGCCCTCCTGTTTTACTCTCAATTATTAACCCCTGCCCAAATTGATTTGAGTTTCCTCCATCTATATTCGCTCCGTCACCTACTACATGCAGAATTGAATAAGGATTACTTGTTCCAATACCTACATTGCCATTGCTTGCAATACGCATTCTATGACTAATATTTCCCAAGCTATTGGAATAGCCACTAGTGTAAAAATCTATATTGGTATCATAAGAACTACCGCGAGAAAAGCCGATAGCCGCGCCTCCTCCACCACCACTTTGATAAGTTAAGCCATTATGGCCCGCCATGGTTACACTACCATTTATTCTTACCCCGTTTAAGGTCCCAATATTTGTAGGTAATGTAACTCCTGATAAGGAAAGTGAATTGGCTGTTAAATGATACACAGATATACCTTTAGTAGTGGTATTTCCATTGTCTGTAACAGATTGTAAAGTCTGTGCGAAAACACTATTGCTCATTAAAATTAGAACACTTAGCATTTTAATATTAAAAAATTTCGATAAATAATTCATTTGGGCTTTACTCTTTAATTAAGGTTTTAACTTTTACACTCAACTCGTTCACTGTCTGTTCTAACTTTATTTTCTCTCGCCTCTCCTGCTCGCTTTCCTTTTTCATCTCAATTAAATACAGTGTTAGTTCCTCGATTTTCTGCAATAACTTTTTATTCATTTCTCCCAAGTCAACTCCATTGGCTTTTACTTCTTCGGCTGATGGAATTCCAGTCAAATGGCCTTTTTCTTTGATGTGTTGTTCTGTTTCTTGTAAAGATGGGAGCTTGTAGTCTTTAGCGAAAACATAGTCTGGCCAACCGGCTGTTTCTACTTTGATTTCTTGCGCTCTGATTTTGCCATTTACTGCCAACTTATATCCTTTGGTATCGGCTGTACCAATGCCCATGTTTCCTGTAGAAAACAGATCACCTTGGTTGGTTACTGTTCCTTTGAAGTTATTTTTATAAACCAGGTTTACTGCCTGTGTGCCCTGCATAGCTTCATCAGCAGTGGTCCACCCCTGGAACCATGCGCTTTGTTCACCTTTTCCTGTAGCGAAAGCTGTTACTTTAAATCGTTGGAAATAAACTCTATCGTTAATGTAAACATTTACAAATCCGCCATTGTTGGTTAGAAATATTTCAGGAGTATATGCCCCAGATGAGGAGATTGAGGCATTTCTAAATGTGCCGCCATATACGTACCACACCAGATCAAGGGAGATAGCTGCACTTAGTCCGTAGCTATAACCTTCGATCTTTAGGGTTATCATTTGAGAACCACTTGTAAACGGTAGATTTGTTTTAATATTAACACCATTTACCGGTGTGTCATTTAAACTATAATTTAGCACTTCATATGACTGTGCATTTGACAATAAAAAAGAAAATAAAAGGCAAAGTATAACAGCTATTTTTCTCATGAAAAGAGTTTATTCTGGGGTTAAGAAATAATTTTATTTGGTTTTGTTTTCAAGTAAATCTAATCGGGTAATTAATTTTAGCACTGTTAATTTTTGCTCTTTAAGCTCAACCTGCAGTTGCTCATCTTTACGTTCTTTTTCGATTAAATGCAATGTCAATTCTTCAATTTTCTTGAGGAGTTTGGCATTCATCTCTCCCAAATCAATCCCATTGACTTTTACCTCTTCTGCTGATGGAATTCCTGGCAAATGGCCTTTATCTTTAATGTGCTGTTCTGTTTCTTGTAAAGATGATAGTTTGTAATCTTTAGCAAATACATAATCCGGCCAGTTGGTGGCCTCAACTTTTATTTCTTGCGATCGGATTTTTCCATTAACCGCTAACTTATACCCTTTAGTGTCGCTAGTTCCAATCCCGACATTCCCTAAAGAATAGAGGTTACCCTGATTAGTGACTGTTCCCTTGAAATTATTTTTATAAACTAAGTTAACTGCTTGTGTGCCCTGCATCGCCTCATCAGCAGTGGTCCACCCCTGGAACCATGCGCTTTGTTCACCCATCCCTTTAAGCAAAAGCGGTGATCCTAAATCTTTGATAGTATTCTTTATCATTAATAAAGACATTTACAAATCCATTGTTATTTGTTAGAAATACTTCGGGTGCATAACTTCCAGCGGTAGATATTGTTGGGTTTCTAAAAATTCCATTATATATGTACCAGGAAACATTAAGGTCAATAATCTCCCCAGTGCCATAAACATAACCCTCGATTTTCAAACTGACCATCTGACTGCCATTTGTAAAGGGCAGCTGTGTTTTTATATTCACACCATTAACTGGTGTACCATTAAGATAGTAGGTTAGTACGTCATAAGATTGTGCCCTCGCTGATATAAATAAAAATGTCAGACAAACTAAAATGTATAGGTTTTTCATAAGAATATATTTGTTTTTATGGGTTATGAAGCTATCGTAAGATTATGGTTCCGTCTTTCTCCTGAAGCAAAAACAGATAGTAAATGCAGAGTAATAGATGTGAAAGCTGTTTTATCCACTACCCGCAGTAGTCTGTAGGATGAGATTTTAGATCGCATAAGATGAGAGAGTTTAACTAAAACTAATTTAGTTAAATTATTACAATATTGATGAAATTTAATTGAAAACAAAATGAAAAAAATCGCTCTTTTTACTTTAGCATTATTCCTCACGGGTGCAGTGATGGGTTAAACAAATTCCATCAGCAGCATTTATCCAGTCCAGAAACCTATCAATAAATAAAAAGCTAGTTTTCTATAGTAGCTCCTATAATTTTGACATAGGCAATGTTGGAATTGGAATAACCGATCCAACAGAAAAACTTTCTGTTAATGGAAAAATAAGAGCTAAGGAAATTAAAGTCGAAATCACGGGCTGGCCAGATTATGTATTTAAATGCGATTATAAAAACCTATCCCTCCTAAGTGTAGGGAAATTTATTAAAGCCAATGGGCATTTTCCGGGCATTCCTTCGGCAGAGTCTATTGAAAAAGAAGGAATAGATTTAGGGGAGATGAACAAAAAGCTCTTACAAAAAATTGAAGAGCTAACATTACACCTTATTCAGCAGGAAAAGGAAATTGCCAAGTTGAAAAAGAAAACAGAAAAACTATAGGCAAATTATATCTAATAGAGCAATAATCAATTCAACCAAAAATTTCTTAGTTCAGAATTTAATTCACCTTCATTAAGATATCTCGATTTTAATAGGAAATTACTTGATTAGCGATTATTCTTCTGGCATTCCATTGCTTATAGCTACCACATGTTCTCTCCACATTTCACCAGTATACATGTGCTGCACTATTACCTTTGTTCTTTTTGATAAAGATTTAACACTTAGCACCGTAGTTAATATCCGCTTAACATCTTCATTATTATAATTTTCAGCAAATCTGTACTTTGTCTTCCAACCATCCGGAAAACAAACATAGTATAACATATCCTCATTGATAGCCCCTTTTTTAAATAAAAGAATGCAGTCATCCGTGAACTTGACATACTGATTCAATTCTAGTTTCTGAACAGCAAAAATGCAAATCATCTTTTCGCTTTCCTTATATTCTTTACTTGTTAATACGTTAATAAAATTATTGTAATATTTTTCAGCACCATCATAAAGTACCAAAAAACATTTGTCTTCTGCTATTGCTATTCTTATTGGGGGATCCCAGATCCCTTGTATTTCTGTGTCTACATTTTTTAGTAGCGTATCGAATGGTAAATTATACTCTAAACTAATCGCCTTCTCAATTCTTATCTTTCGAGATTCTTGCTTTTTTGTTTCACTAAAATTGCACGAAATGCCAACTGCAGACAATACTATTACTAGCAACCATAGTCTAAATATCATATTTACCAATATAGATTTATCAATTCAAAAATTCTAACAGAATAAAAGTCGTCATCTCTGACAGCTACAAAGAATCTTCTTTTCTTAGTCACCCTTTCGCTTAAAGCCTATTTCCGTTCTAGGCTTATCCTCTTTCTCAATGAATTTACTTAAATAATTGAATAACACCTCTATTTTTTGATCTTGTTTAAGAAGCTTTTTTTCCACTTGCTCAATCAGTAACGAAACATCTTTATGCAACAATAGCATTTCACGAATTCGGGTATAGCTATAACATTCTTTTGGCTCATACTCCGAGTATATTCAGATAGCTCTATATGGAGGTTAGATAAACACTAAAAATAATATATTCTTGTATTTCCAAAAGGATCGATATATACAGAAGTTCTTTTTTGGAACTCATTAAAAACAGTTTCCAGATCGACATACTCTTTTTCACCTAGTGAGAATAATCTCGATTTATGTTTCAAATCGCTTAGTTCGTAAAAATCCAATGCCATTGATCCTATTTTTTGTTCCCTAATTGTACATTTTATCGTTTAAAGTATCATATTTTAACTACATCATCTACATGGAATAAATTGATGTATCCCTGCAATTTTTCGCTTTATCATTTCTTGCATAATGCCATTGTTTAGTAGTACCTTGTTATGAGCAGAATGTCCACTACCAAAAAACTCTTTAGTACTTACAAATTTGTAATTTATTCTGGGATGGAACGCTACCCTATGTCTAATCATACAGAAGCGATAGGGCTTACTGACTTTTTACAATTGTTGGAAGAAGTAGTTTAACTATTAAAATGGTGGATGTCGCAATTTCAACTTTATGTCGTATTCTATAGGTTTCCTTTAAGTTCAGCTACTTCTAACTTAAGTTGATTTATTTGTTTAGTTTGCTTTTTACTTTGTTCATGCTGATCAATAACCATAAGGGTGAGTTCTTCTATTTTTTTGACCAGCAACTTATTCAGTTCGCCCAGGTTCACTCCTTCTGCCTCCACTTCTTTAGCAGACGGCATCTCTGGCAGATGCTTATTTGTTTCAATAAATTTCTTCAGCTCGGATAAAGGCATGAATCTATATCTCTCTTCAAAAACATAGTCTGGCCAGTTAGCTGCTTCTACCTTAACCTCCTTTGTCCTGATTTTACCATTTACTGCTAAATCATAATCTCCTGGGCTAGCGGTTTTAATGCCGACCTTTCCAGCAAAGTATGCCTGATCCGTTGACGCGTTTTGAATACCAAGTAATTCTGACAGCGAAGGTTCATTTCCGTTTACAAGGTCCACGCGAGGGGCATAAAAAAACTGTCGACCATTTACATTGGAATCGTAGTATAAATAAGAACGGTGACTAGTTGTAGTGGCTCCAACTGCAAATTTGAAATCAACAGTTGATATTACTTTAATTCCCGAAACTCCATCATATATTCCGCCATAATTAACGGTTGAATTGTCTCCACTTCCATGAATATACCCAACTAAAAGATACCATTTATCAAGCTGTGGTAGTTTACCTGACCAAAAATAAGGGTTATTATCTGCAACTCCAGCTAGATTAGTCACATTTGAGCAACCTAAGTAAGAAGATCCCGTAGTTGAATTCGTTTTTTTCAACCAGACGGAAAAACGGTAAGTTTGCACATGATCAATGGCAAACTGCTGACTTTTCCAACCGCCATCTTGATTGGAAGCACCTTCAGGTCGAGCTTCCCATAATATCACCCTGTTGCCATTAGGTCCATCCCCCCATTCTCTGATGTTTTCTGTAGCATGGCCATTCATTACAAAAACACCTGATGTTCCTGATCCTACCGTCCAACCAGTTAAATCTAGTAAATTTTGCGCGTGGATGCTGTTTAAACAAAAAAATGCAAAAACGAAAGAGGTTACTAAAACTTTTGATAATTTTCTATTCATGAGAGTGTATATTTATATACTTTTATTTTTTCTTTAAATTATTAAGCTCCTTTTTTATTTCAATAAGGTGAAGTGTAAGCTCTTCGATTTTCTGCAGGAGTTTTGCATTCATTTCGCCTAAATCAACACCGTTATTTTTTACTTCTTCTGCTGATGGAATTCCAGGCAAATGGCCATTTTTCTGGATAAATTTTTCTGTTTCATCCAGTGAAGGGACGCGGTAGCCCTTGACAAATACATAATCTGGCCAGTTTGCATTTTCAACTTTAATTTCTTTTGCCCTAACCCTGCCATTGACAGCAAGCTTTTCAGCAGGGCTAGAAGTACCGATGCCGACATTTCCATTAAGGATAGTATTCCCGGTCCCACCTGGTGTTAATACAATACTAGGATTTGTTCCGTAGGCCACAATATCTAAATTTCCAGTAGCTCCAACTTTAAAAACATTATAACTAGAAGCATTATAGCCAAGCCGTAATTGCTCTCCTTCATCTATGACATGAAACTTTGCAGAAATACCTGAACCTGTTCCAAGTCCAAGTTTACCCGCTCCATTCAACCTCATAAGTTCATTGGGGACGATGGTTCCCCCATTTGTTCCACCTGCAGGTGCATACTTCCAAATAAATCCCAAATGGTAATTTGAAGAATACAAACTGCTGGAAAGCGTGCCTCTAGGCTGGATCCAATTTTCACCATCCCAATAAGCATTGTGGTTTACCCAAGTACCATAACCGGCATTAGTTCCTGCCTGTTTAGATCCTTGCAGATACCCTCCGACTCCTTGAGTTCCTCCGCCCAATTGTATAAAATTATTGGTAACCACTCCTACTTTAACATTTCCATTGATCTCCAATGCCTCTGTTGGGGTTACAGTTCCAATACCGACATTTCCACTCGATGGCACAATGTTGGTCTGACCGAAAGATGGTAAACATACAATTGAAAAAAAAGAAAAAAAGACCGTGACTAGTAAGATTTTAGAGCGCATAAGACGAGAGTGTTTAATTAACTCCTAATTTAACCAAATAATGTTAATATCAAAAAATAAATCTACTTCATAAGCCTCTGAAATCGACTCTCAATACACATTTTTTGCTTTTGTCGTCTGTCGGATCAGCCTTGGGCGCTTTCACTTGCAGTGCAGCTATTTTTCCAATACCTGGTAAACTTTCAAGGGTATCAACCAGTTTAACCAGCTGTACATAATTGCTATAAAAGTATAATGACTGTGTTTTGCCGGCACTTGTGCTATCAGCTTCATTAGAAGCTTTATTCAATACAAAATCAACTCCAACATTCTGTTTAGTGGCTACAGCAGAAGATTGCATCCACAGTTTATCATTCCAGTCTTCAGCCACTTTATAGCTCTTTAATATTTTATCCAAAGCAGATAACTTCCTTTGCACATAAGATGGGTTAAATGAAATATCACTACCTAATCTTGAGTCTTCTGTCAGTTTATTATTTAGCTTAATGGCATCAAAAGTTTTGTCGAAAGCCAGAAACCAGCACAGCAGCAAGCCCACCACAAATAAAGGGAGCAATAGCTTATTCTTCTGTACGTAACTAAACCTATTGAGCATAACAAATCAATATTTTAATAATATGGTAAACACCTGCGCCTCTTTTTGATCGTCGGCAGTATATTTCTCCAACTGAACATTTTTAACCCAGCTCTTTTGCTGCAGATCATAGATCCAGTTGTTTATTGCATACACACTACTGGTCTGCCCCTTAATCATCATACTTCCGGTTTCCAATTGCGTTTCCTTGATTAGTCCCGTAGCACTTCCTGAGAGCGGATTAATTAGCAACTCATCAAGTAGTACCTCTTTAGGAACAGAACTACCAATCTGGTCACACAAATAAGCATAGCTGTATCCTTTGTTCCATCCCAGCTTCTTTACCAGGTTCTCTTTTCCCTTCACTTCCTCCTCCAGCTTCTGTCGGTTTTCGTAAATGTACGACTGCTGGCCTGCCTTACTCATCAGCTCCTGATTACTTGAATTGTAGGTGCTCAATACCAGAAAGTTGAGCATTAGCACTCCAAAGAAAAAGAAAAGGGCCATAGAACTATATTTCTTAAACTTTAACTTCGCACCAAGCTCAGTCAGCTTTTCGCTGAGTGTGTCTGAATCTGCGACAATAGGGTCTAGCTTATCATTTAATATGAACTGAAATGCAGTTGCATAAGCGAGCAAAAACTCCTCGGGGATTGTTTCAATATCAATCTTTAATGGGAAACCGGATTTTACATCCGCAGCAAAGGTGTATGTCGACCAGTCCTTATCCGCATTTAGCGTAACCTGATGGCCATCGAACTTTAAAGCCCCTTCGTAAGCATTGATTTGCGGAATAACCTGATCAACTATAAAAGGTCCAAGGCTTAACATAAAAACCTCAACCCCTTGCTTTTTAAACGCTTCAATCACCGCATCGGCAATTTCCTTTCTTACGATCGCAATAAAAGAATGCTCCCCTGCGGGAAAATGCTGCACATAGAACTCAGCGAGTTTAAATGCGGGAAAAAGATGTTGTAAACTGCCCTCTGAGATTACATCCAACCGACTGGTTTTCTTAATTAAAACACCTTTACCTGTGAGGGTAATTGCAAGAGGTTCCGTTAAAGGATCGGCAATAATTTTAGCTAAAGAACCCTCGTATCTTTTCTTGGTATCGATCTGAATGAGTTTTTTATTCAACGACAATTTAAGCAGCCTGACATCATAGGAACCATCTTGTTTAAGATGAACCTCCGCGCCGGCGCAAGCAGTTAAATTAGCATTTAAACTCAATAAGGCAGACATACTAGTAGATAATGGTAGGCTTAATAAAGACTATGGTAACCACTTTGCTATTTGATTTGGTGCGACTACTAAATAGCCACTTCAGAATCGGAATTCTTGACAAAAAAGGCACTCCACTTCCACTTTCAACAGTTTCTGTACGTTCCAATCCGCCCAATACAATCATATCTTCATTCTTAGCCCTGATTATGGATTCGAACTTACTTGTAGAGGTTGGAGGTGGCGCATTGTCGGGTGGATCGCCAATAAAATCGGAGATATCGACCTTGATATTTAAGGTAACCTGATCATCACCCGAAACTATCGGTCTGATCTTCACCTCGAGGTTAGCTTCTACCGGAACAAACTGTTCTGTAATGGTGGTTTGAGTGGTAAGCGATGGGATCACGTTCTGGGTCTTGTTGACATAATATCTCTTACTTCCAATACTCAAATTGGCAACATGCCCATTAAGCGTTGAAAGTTTAGGAACAGAACGTACCTCTACATTGCTATTGGTTTCTAAAGCACTTAGCCTGACATAAAAGTTAGGGGTTACGCGGCCAATGTTGACGGAGTTATTTCTTCCGAGTCGGCCTAACAGGTCATTAATAGAATTGGCTCCAAAGGTATAATCCAGACCCGGGAATACCGTTCCACCTCGTTTTACACTATCAGAAACTCCTGCGGTGATTCCGGTTTTAACACTTTTGCCTTTACGCACATCAATTAGCGTAACCTCTATCAATACCATTGGGACAAGCTTATCCAATTGCTTTACATAAGCTTCGATTTCTGCAATCTGCGGTGTCGACCCTGATAAAAGGATGGTATTTTGTTCTCTGAATTCTTTGATCTCTACCCCTTTTCTCCATTCCATAGGGATCATATTTTGAATGGTGTCGATAGAACGGTTCTGCAACTTCAGTAATTTATGGGAACGTAGTCCTTCAACCCTTCTATCACCTATTAAATAGATGCCGTTTTCTACTTTATAAGTGTATTCGGTACCTTGAAATACGGAAGTCAACAGGTTATCAAAACTAATGTCGTTAACCCTTGAAGTGATGTTACCGGCAATATTAGAATACATAAAATAACTGGCATTGATTTCCTGTGCGGCATTTTTTACCAGATCCACGATCGGCACATTCACGGCATCCACACTCACCAATGGTTTACCTTCTACAATCCTGTTCGACAACCTGAAATTACCAGGAGCAGCATTCCCTCCCATATTTAATGGTTTAGGATTTCTTCTTATTGCAGTAGTTCTATCGCTATTGATATACAATTCCTCGCCCTCTGCAAGCGCCTCGAATACATAAACATTGTCGTTTGTTTTGACCATTTTTAAGTCGTTGGCAAATGCGATCTTATTCAAGGCATCTTCAAAAGGAGCATCCGCTAAAAATGCAGTTACTGTTTTATTTAGCAATGCACTTGGCACTACCACATTCTTTTGAGAGACCATGGTAATCTTTTTGGCCACTTTGGAGAGGGTATCACTGTTTAATTCAACACTCAGTGTGTTGCTCTGGGCATTGTAACTGGCATTGATTTCTTTTACGGGAATTCTTTGTATGGGTTCCTGGACTTTTACTACCGACATGATAGAGCCGATCAGGTTAATATCTAATCCGTACTCTTTGGTCAGAAATACCAGGACATTCAATGCTGTTTCGTTGGTAAAATTGTTAAAGACCTTAAAATTGAGGTTAGGATCGATGTTAATGTTGAGGTTATTGGATTGTGCAAGGGCACGTAAAAACTCCTGGGCAGAAACATTTGATAAGTTGATCTGGACTTTTTGGTTCAAGCCCGGAACAGTGATGGCAAGGTTTCTTAAGCGTTCCTCTACTCTCCTAACCCGTTCTTCTGATTCCGGTGTTTGTGCCAGGAGGGTATTTACCTGGAGCAATAGCAGCAGGGTGCAGATCAATGCGTACACGAATCCTTTGTTGTTGATCTTTAGAGCGTTCATTAATTTGTAAATAGTAATGGGTATATTTCGTCAATAGTTGTATCACCAGAGGCAAATAGGGCAAAAGCATTTTCGGCTAAACTTCTTATCCCCCTGGCTTCCAATAATGGGTTAATATACATATTGCCTTGCTTTATTTCAAAAGTTAATTCCAAGTTATCTGGAATAACCAATCAGATTATTTTTTATCACTTTTTTCCAGATTTTCCAAGCGCTCCATTACCTTCTTCATCTTTTCATTTTGTTCTATTATGTATAAGGTTAACTCCTCAACTTTCTTTAGTAGCTTGGCATTCATTTCCCCCAAAGCAACCCCGGTAGCCTTTACCTCATCTGCTGAGGGGATTCCTTCTAAGTGACCGTATTTCTTGATGTATTTTTGCGTTTCTTCCAATTTAGGAAGCTCATAATTTTCTGCAAACACATAGTCTGGCCAGTTAGCAGTTTCCACTTTAATTTCATGTGCTCTTATTTTTCCATTTACAGATAAAGTTTCTTTAGGACTTAATGTCCCAATGCCTACATTCCCATTATTTGTGATTCGTAAGCGCTCTACACCCGCGGTTCCGAACGTAATATTTCTTTCCATATCAGGGATAACAGAGTATCCCGATAAATCTATAAATGATTTTGTCCATGAGTTAGTGCCTCCACCTGCTGACAGTCTCAAAAAACCATCATCAGCCCCAAGTCCAGTCTTACTATATCCTGCGATTTCACCCATTATACGAGTCAAGGCAACTGCCGGTCTTAGCATTGTATTTATACTTGACCCTGGAAGAAGTATACTGCCATTTACATCTAGCTTACCTAAGGGAGTTACTGTTCCTATTCCAACATTTCCTACAGCAGGACTATAAATATTGGCTCCACTTGTTACCCATTGGCCATTAGCAAAGACAGGAATCGCCATTAAAAATGATATCATTAGTTTTATGCATAGATTCATATTTTTATTCAATTAATTGTAAAATGATAAAGCGTTAATTAGTTTGTAAATAATAATGGGTATATCTCGTCAATAGTTGTATCACCGGAAGCAAATAAAGCAAAGGCATTTTCAGCCAGACTTCTTATCCCCCTTGCTTCCAATAATGGATTCACATACATATTGCCTTGCTTTATTTCAAAAGTTAATTCCTGATCGAGTGGAATCACCTCATACACAGCCTTACGACCGCTGTAGCCGGTATAATAGCAATGCTCGCAACCTTTGGCAACATAATGTTCCGCTACGGGTGCAAAAGGTTTAAATTGTTTAGGGTAAGCTGCCGGATCAAACTCCGCCTTTTCTTTGCAGTTTTTACACAATAGTCTGACCAGTCGTTGAGCTACAGAAGTATTTAAAGTATTGGCCACAAGAAACGAAGGAATGCCCATATCCATTAGTCGGGACACCGTACCCCAGGCAGAATTGGTATGGACAGTTGAAAGCACAAGGTGTCCTGTTAGCGCTGCCCTGATTGCCATGTTTGCCGTTTCAGGATCTCGAATCTCCCCCACCATAATCACATCAGGATCTTGTCGCAGAAATGTTCTTAAAGCAGAAGCAAAGGTAAGACCGATACTTTCTTTCAATTGCACCTGATTGATGCCTGCCAGCGTATATTCAATCGGATCTTCTATTGTTAGGATATTTCTGGTTTCCTTATTCAGGTATTTAAGTGTTGCATACAGTGTGGTGGTTTTCCCAGAACCGGTTGGTCCACTTATGAGTATAATCCCATTTGGCCTTTTAACCCCCTGCAGGTAATTGGCAAGGTCAAAATCCGAGAAGCCAACATGGTTAAGATCTATGTTGGCTGCATTGTTATTTAACAGACGAAGGACCACCTTTTCACCATGAAGTGTTGGCAATACAGAAACCCGGATATCGAATTGTTCTTCTCCGTTTTTAAAGTTAATCCTTCCGTCTTGAGGAAGTCGTTTTTCTGCGATATCAAGATTTGCCATGATCTTGATTTTGTTGATGAGCGCGGGATATTCCGTTCTTTTTAAAACATAGCGTTCCACCATCATTCCATCAATACGGATCCTTACGCGACAACGCTCTTCGTAGATCTCAATGTGAATATCACTACTTTTTAGGCTTCTTGCTTCCCTTATCAGATCATTCAAAAAGCCTTCGCCCTCAATGGCAGATGCCATTTTTTGGAATTGATGCTGTCCGTTCTCCTTAAGGTAATGTTTATTGAGCAACATGCTGATGGTAGCAGCCGGGTGGGTTTCTAGTGTAATGCTTTTGCCAAGTACGATTTCCAACTCATCAGCAAGCTGATGGTGGTCTGCCTCTTCATCACAAAGTAAAACAAGGCCATCGGTGGTACTGTCTTTAGGCAATACACGGTAATGCCAGGCCTGTTCCTTGCTTACGGAATGAATAAAAGCTGGATTGAAATCGTGATTTTGAGCGTTCATTGCGTTAGTTGTTGTTTAATTGATTAAGAAATATAGCCAACCGTCATCATAAAGTGATAGACCTGGAGTTACATAATCGATTATCATTGCTATCCCTAATAATGCGGCTTGTAGACCAGCGAGAGGAATATGTTTGTTATTGGTTACTAGTTTTGTGGTTGTTAAAGCGTACAGCAGAACTAAGATAAGACTTAGGACATAAAATAACACATAATTTACCGGAGATAAATAAAAGGGGATGGCAACAAGGAAAAGTACATCACCCCAGCCCAGATGATTATCTGTTATATTGATTAGTTTTTTGTGTTTAGCCGAAAAGTAAATCCAAAGGATGAACAGCTGGGTTGTTAGAAAAAGTAATCCGTAGGCAGCATCTGTTACGGTCTGTTCTATTCCTGTGTAACTGTACTTTAATATAGTCAAGAGGATTGTCAGAATAGGGAAACACCACCAATATACTGCACGGTAAAGGAGATCCTGATAGCAGATAAAAGCCAGACATACCAGGATGAGTATTTGCAAAAGGATCATTAATCTGCCACTACTTCCTTCAGGTTTTTGTCCTGGTCGATTTCCCAGACATTAAAGGTCCCATCTCCATCGAAATCTGTTACTGCCGTTGCGCGAGCAAGGAAAGCATTGTTTGAGGCTTTTACAATTTCAATTTTGTAATTGGCTCTTCCGTCTTTACCGTCTGTAGTTAGTTTTTCCTGAATGAATCCGATTTCTGTTAGGTCTGAACTGTATCTAGATTTTTCGTAGAAAAAGGTTTTTTCCAAAGTGGAAAGGTGTTCAAGCTGCACCTTTGCCTCAGTTGACTTGGCTTTGGTTATTAAAGGCAAGAGGTTTGGCAGTGCCAGAAGTACCAAGATTCCTATGATTACCAGTACTACCAATATCTCTGTAAGGGTGTAGGCTTTGAGTTTTTTGTTTAATATTTGTGCATTCATGAGCGCTGGATTAAAATGCTAAAATAGTATATTCTTTGGAGACAAGCTAGAGAATAAACTACATACATCTTGTACTTTTAAGAGAATTGGAAAGTTAGGCAAAAATCCCGAAGTCATTGATCTATTAATTGGAGTGCTTAGAAATTCAAAGAAAAACACCTTCTCTATTTTCTAAGGAAAGATCAATAAAATCCTACTCACCTATCACTATGCAATAAAAAAATCCATTAGAGGTTATCACTTGCGACAACTACTTTACTTTTTACAAGTACTTTAAATCCATCAAACCAAATGCCATTCACTAGTGTATTCCAACTTTAAACTTTCTGCACAATCAATTCTACAGACCCGTCATCTAATGAATTGTAATCATCAAAATGCATATGATAACCATTCGGGACAGTTCTTTGAGCCAAGTTTAGAAAATGATTTGCTAATGAGATTAATCCTTCCGTATTCGCAGATATAATAATTGCTCCGTCTTTAAACTCAGTTTTTATTTCGAATTTGTCTTCCCATTTATAGTCAAGCCCCTTGTCTAAACTATATGGAGGTATATCCATTGTAATTTCCATTATTTACTTAATATATACGTGTATGTTTTCAACAACCTTTAATTTCCCCGGCTTCATCGTATTAGGAATTAATGTTTCAAAATTAACATGAGGCCCACCCCCGTGAGCTCCCGTAATGTCATTCACTCCCATCCTAAATACTCGTCTCCCGTCTGAAGAAATATATCTTCCACTTCCTTCAATTACCTCTTTATAACCCTTGCCAAGAAATTTTTGAGCCAACTCGAGCACCTCGGACGCTGTTAATTTCACGCCATCCTTAAGCCCTAGGCTCGATAAAGATTTAAAACCTGCTTTGACATCAAGCCCACCCAGTAAATCACCACCCACAGTAGCTAAGCCACCTGCAGCTACCCAATAATTTTTCTTACCGCTAACAGTTCCACTTGCACCTTTCATAAGGTGCATCAATCCACCCAACACCGGTACATTATCTATACTACTCTCTAAACTTTCTGCTTGATCATTTAACTTCTCAATGGAGTCCCAATTATCAGATTGTTCAGATGCTTGCTCAGCATTCTTTGGATTATTCCTGGGACCTAAACCCAATTTAGCCAACATTGACCTTAACCAATCGTAAGGATTAACCTTCTTTTTGTCATCTGGCTGTTGATAGTTACTAGCATTAATCCCGATCTCCTGATCCATTCCTTGAATGTAGTCCCCCCAACTCTGTGGAGCCATTCCATCCGGATCAATATATCTAATCGGGTTATTGAAACCATAGTTATATGGCGAATGCCGCCTCATTTGTTCAGCCAAAGGATCAATCACATGCCATCTTCCAATCTGCGGATCATAAAACCTTGCCCCATAATCTAACGCCCTTACGCAACTTTTTTACAGTTCGCCGGATTCGCTGGCAGTTACTTTTCAGCTTTATAAAGAACGTTCCTTTACGGTAAAGTTAGTTTTTTGTTTGGGTTTTACAAGAGGGGTAATTTCGTTCTTCGGAGAGTTTCTGCTGCTGGTAAGGTTGATCATATGTTACAGCAAAGATAGCCTCAGAAGGAAAAGCAGTAAAGGGACTTTCGCGGCATAAACGCTCCTGGCCTTGGCTCTAGGCCATTTATTCCACGTTCCCTTGACAGCTCTCCCTTCTTCTGCTTTTGGGGGCTTAACAAATGATCACCCCAAACCTCTATTCTCGTTGGAGCCTTGATGGAGCAAGTTTATGTTTTTGCTATACAAAAACTACTTTAACAGCCCGTTGGTTTGTTCAGCACACTGCCGACTTCGGAGGCAGGATTTTCTATTAATGTAGACATTAATACATCTTTGCTAAACACCATTGTGTTTATTTCAGGCGTTGGGTGGCGACCTCTTACTGATGGAAAGTGCTTTGGTTTGTGGGGAGGAAAAGAGCGGTTCTTTCTATCAGTAAGAGGTTCCAAAGGGGTTTGGGGAATGGAAGATTCCCCAACTATTACTGCGAAGCACCTTGCTGCCGCAGGCTTTTGCTTAGGGAATTCCCTGCGGGATTCCTTTTTCGGCCTTGCGGATAGCGCAAAGGCACCAGAGAATTCCCGGAGGATTCTCCTATAGCCCTTAGCGATAGCTTAAAGGGCGAAAAGTAAGGCTCTGCCTAACTTCCGCTTGCTCATTTTTTTTATACTTTTATTTTAAGGGGTGGTGTTTGTTTAAAGCTTCTTTCAGATCCTCCAGATTAGTGGTCTGGTAACGCTCCGTAGAGCTTACATACCGGTGCCCAGCCATGTACTGGACTGTCCGTAAGTCCTTTTCCTTTAACCATTCGGTAATCACACTCTGCCGGATCTGTGCCGCATTTTTATACTTAGGATTCAGTTTCCGCAAAGCCTGGTTAAAGTGGTATAAGCTGTTTTTGATGTTTTCACAACCGTTCATACTGATAAAAAGCTGGTGGATCTGCCTGGCTGATTTCATTGCTTTGGGCTTTCTCCCTGAACGTTCTTTACTGCGCTCTGCCAGTATCTTTGACCTGGTTACATGGATATATTCATATAGTTCCATGACCTGGAAGGCTTCCAGTTTCAGCAACCTGCTGTTGCTCTGCAGAGATGCTGGAACATAGATTCTCCCTTCCTTTAACTTAATATGGCCGGCCTCCAGTTTATGCAGCTCCGCATTGCTGACGCCCTGATAGATCAGCAGGGACAACATAACCTTATTCCGCTGGCTCCGCTCATCTTTAACCACATAGCTCTCACATAAAGCTTCCAGTTCTGCTTTTTCCAGCAGGTCTTTCGGGACTGTTCTTATAGCCCCTTTCAAGCTGATTCCGGCAGCAGGATTATGGGTTATCTTACCTTCCTTTTGCAGATAAGTAAAGTAATACCTTACCGCCAATAGCATCCGGTTCACCAGGTTAACCTTATGGCCAGCCTGCCGCTGATGATCCGCATAGTCCAGGATTTCGGTATAACTGACATCATTTAGGTTTAAGCCCGAATGCTCTTCATGCTCTCCTTCTGCAAGCCAGGATAAAAAGTAACTGACCTATTTACGGTGCTGGTAAACCGTAGCAGGCTTTAAGCCCAGTTCTTTTAAGTATTCCTCAAAGCTGTTCATGGACAACATGGGTATAGATCTGCGTACTTTCCAGGCTGCTATGGCCCAGGAACCGCTGGATCTGTTCCAGCTTCATCCCTGATTGCAAAAGGTGCGTAGCAATGCTATGGCGCAAGGTATGCGGGCCAATTGGCTTTTTTATGCCCGATGCTGACCGTAGTTTCTGCATCCGTTCAAAAGCGGTCTTTAACCTTTTTCCATTCACATTTAGCAATAATGCCGGTTCCTTTTTACCATTCAGCAGGTAAGGCCTGGAGAAGTTCAGGTAGTATTCCAGGTCTTTTTTATTGCTCCCGGTCAAAGGAACATACCTTGCTTTATAACCTTTACCTTTTCTGACCAGCACCAGTTCCTTTTCCAGCAGGATATCATCAGTATTTAAGCTTAAGCCCTCGCTTTTCCTCAAACCACAACCATAATACAGTGTCAATAACGCCCTGTCCCTTAGCCCCAGTACACTTTCTGTAGTCGCCTCGTACAGCTTTGTGATTTCTTTTTTGGTCAGGATGCTTTTGATATGGGTTGACTTGCCTTTGAGTTGCACTTTTACTGAAAAGCTTTCCTGCCCACTCTCGGCAAGGTACTGGGCAAACTTGCGGATCACCTGCAGGTGCTTACGGATGTAGTTCAGACTCAATGTGCCTGGCTTAGTTTTACAGGGCTGCTCACTTAGATGCTGCAGGTAATTTTCCAGGTGGCTTTCTGTGATGCCGGTAATACTGTTGCAGTCATTTTCTTCCAGGAAGATCAGGAACGCCTTTAGCATCACAGGCATGTCCCGCTGGCTGGTATGGTCGAAGTTCAGTATCCTTAGCCATTCACTAAAGCCTGCGTTTAAACGGATATTGAGCGGGGTTTTCATGATTTGCTTTTTTTTGCTAACTGTACATTTTTTACTTACTCTGGGTTACTGCTGCTTTCCTGCCTTTCTGCACTTTAAGTAACCCATCAGGCCTTTGGGATACTGTTGGGTTACGGGATACTGATTTGATATTTTCAAGAATGCTGCTGACCAGCGTTTTGCTGTTCTGCCGCAAACTCTCCAGATCATTCCAGCTCTGCACCTTGTATTCAAAGCCTTTATAGCGGTTACCACGGGTGATCTTGGTATAGCCCATCCGTTCCAGCTCGTACAAATAACGCCCGATGCTGCTGGGGGTAAGCCTAAAGGCCGAACGGATCTCCTTGCTGTAAAAGCTCTCGGTATCTTTTTCTTTCAGGTAGGCTTTCAGCCGCTCAAAGAAACCCCGGCAGGCATCATTCAGTTCATCACTTTTCTTTAACAGGGTAGTTTCCAGCAGCGTAAAGGCGGCTTCCACATCTTCCAGCGTACTTTCAATGTATTGCTCCCCGGTGTCGGTATCCGTCTTCATGGTTCGCTGGTACTGGTGGTTATACGTAATTGTCTCAGTAAATAGCAGCAATAATAACATCGTTCTTCTGGGCTTAAAGACTTCTTCCGGCAATTGCAGGAAGGTGGCGTAGGGATTTTTAACGGTAATCGGCTTTAGGATCCGCTGCACATTTTTGACCTGCTCTTTCAGCTTGTGCTGTCCGGATTCATCAACCTGGCCGGCGCTTAGCTTACGCTGGTACTCCATGATCTTTTTATCCTGCTCGATACTGTTATCCATATACAGCAAGATACAGCGGTTGGCATTATCTTCATACAATTGTTCCCTGGTGGTGCAGCCACTTACACAAACCGGCCCCTCTACATTCAGCGTTACCGTTTTCAGGTTGCCCTTATTGTCCTTCAGGGTCACCGTTTTACTGATCTTTCTTTTGCTTTGCAGTTCCCGTAAGGGATAAAGTACGCTTTCCGCCCCATCCAGGTCTTCGATCAACAGCAGTTTGTGTTTCAGCTCTTCACGGCCAAAGTAATAAAAGGCATTACTGGATAGTGAGGTGATTTCCAGCTTATCCTCTTCCGGCATCAGTTCTGATACTTTCTCCTGCAATCAGGTCTTGCCAGTGCCACTGGCACCCAGGCACATCAGGTGCAGCGGGGTATGGCGTTTGCGGCTTGTATAGGTCAGGTAAGCGATCAGGCTATTGTTTTCTTCCCCAATCAGCCCGCTATCGGCAATAACCTGTTTGGTACGCCCTAACAGGTTAGGGGATTTCAGGAAAGTGACGGCTGCTTTACGTTCCGGTTCTGATAACGTCCTTTTCTCCGGTTGTTTCGGCTTCATGGATTCCAGGCGTTCTGATCTGTAATTTTCCAGTGCCGTAATTAGGTTATTGACTACGGTGCTGGTTTCACTGCTACTGATATCCAGTGCCTCGGAAGCCTTTTCGATCAACTGCTCGGTTTGAACACTATTGTACAGGTCGAGGTTATGACGGAAGGCATTATTCTTATTGTCCGGCCGGATGAGCTTAAGCGTGACCTTTAACCGGTCAAGGCCGGTCAGCTTGATCCCGCCCAGAACGATAATGTGCAACTTGCCTTCCAGGTAGAACAGTAATTCAGGGTTGTCGGTTAACAATTTGGCCATATTGAAAAAAAGTTTTTAGTACCTATTGGTGACAAATGTAATAGATTGGTTTTAATTACACAGCACCTTTGTGATTTGTAAAACACCAATAAGTACCTTAACTTTATGTTTTTAATAGAATTAAGGTTATTTAAGGCACCCAAATATGACTTTCGGAGAAAAGATAATCAGCTTGCGCAAGCAGCTGAAATGGTCACAGGATGACCTTGCTAAAAAGATCGGCACATCTGCGCCAATTATCGGAAGATATGAACGCGGGGAGATTACCCCATCTATTGATGTGGCCGCCAAGATCGCAGATGCCCTGAGCGTTACCGTAGATTACCTGATCGGGCATTCCGATCATATCATCATGGATAAAGGCTTAGTCCGCAGAATGGAAGATATTGAAGCCCTGCCCAGCGAAGAAAAGGATAAGGTATATTACCTGATCGATATGGCACTGGCCTATAACAAAACAAAAAAAGCCTTTGCCCTTTAAATGCCTGCCATTGCAGTAAAACCCTAAGTTGCGCAGGATTTTCTTCCTTCGGCCGAAGCGAAGGCAAGCAAGTTTTTGTAGACAGATCTGCCGAAGGCGGGATGTACGTACAAAAACACAACTTGCACTTACAAAAACAACAATAGCCGTATATGCAGCTAAGCGTATATACAGCCTATCAGAGAAACAGCAAAGCCTGGCTCATTGAACCAGGCTTTGCTGTTGTACAGTCACAAGTATGGGAGATACACGACTATAATTTATATTAATTTGTAGATGTTATAAATTAGTGAAATTACCCCAATAACAACAAAAAAAAGCCAATATCTTTTAATGGCACTCCATCCATCATTATTTGAGAATTTTGCCATTAGGCCAATGGATAAAAACAAAAATGATGAGAGTAACTTGATGAACACTTCAAATTCCATAATCTACAGTTAAATTTGAGCTGGCAATGATTTAAAGATAAATCCTATACCAACCATAGTACACATAATAACGCTACCCCATAAACCAATATAGGTAGAAAGTGTGGGGCCTTCCCAATTTGTTTTTTCTGAAGAAGGCTTTTCATTTTTAACATTTCGATATATCAGATATGCTGCTATTAAAAAACCAACGCCAATAAAAAAAAGTTTAAAATCCATATTATTTATTTTTGTCTTTGTCTCTTAGCTTATCGAGCGTTTTATCTGTTTGTGATTTAACTCCACTTTCTATAAGCCCCATCGCCTGCTTAACCCCTTCTTTAATTTGGGGTGAAATACTTGGCGTTGGCCCTGGTATCATTTGATCCACCGCTTTATCTCCTATTTTTCCGACAACCTCATAGGCTGCTTCATTTCCAGCAGTAATTGCAGCATTTTTACCACTACCTCCAACTAATTCTACAAGTATTTCTAAACCTGCCCCAGCTAGTGAAACTGTCTTACCTGCGGCTGCAAGTCCTGCACCAGGTGCGGCACCTACTCCGGCAATGGGTGCCCCCGCCACAGCCGCAATCCCTCCAACTACAGCTGTTTTATCTCCGACCTCTTGCATACCTTTCGCCACGCTTAGAAGAGTTTCCTTATTTTCTGCAGTCCACTTTTGAGTTGCAACCCCAGCTTTAGTAACCGCAGATGCAGTTTGATTATAAGCGCTTTTTGTGGTTGCTACGGCTTTATCGTAAGTCTTGGAAACAGTAGATACAGTAGAAGTATATGCTTTCCTTAAATCAGCTATAGATGGCCACGGCCACATTCCATCAGGGTCAATAAACCTAATTGGATTATCAAAAGCGTAGGTATATGGCGACCATCTTCTGCCAAGCTCAGCCAACGGATCCACCACATTCCACCTTCCAATAACCGGGTCATAGAACCTTGCCCCGTAATCATACTCATCAGTCAGAACATCCTGTTCTTCCTTACCATTGTAAAGATAATTATTTTTATCTCCAGATACTTTTTTTGGACTATTTAATCCAAATGCATAATATTCATCCTCCTGAATTACACGTGCAACACCAACACTATCATCAATAGATACACGTACATTCCCCAAATGATCATTAAGGTTATACTCATATCTGTAAGTGCCATCCGTATTCCTCACTGCACGTCCTTCTTCGGTACCAACAAAATCAAGTACATTATTTTTGTAGTGGATTCCACTAATGTATTCCCTTATCACGGAACTCTGAACTGATTTCAACTTTGTTCCTCCGGCATCATAAGTATAAGTACCGACCTGTACAGCTGCTCCCGATACTGTAGCTTTTACAGTTGCAGGCAAGTTTAGCCTGTTATATGTAATTGCTGTGATCACTCTCCGACTATCGCTAATCACATTTCCGTTCCCATCATAAGTAAAATTTCCGGCGATAGAGCCTGCCGTACTTGTCAGCTGATTGCTTATCCCACTATTCGCATAAGTATAGGTAATTGCAGTACTCGTGGTAGGTCCTCGCTTCAAAGAAGTAATATTCCCGGATTTATCATAAGCAATCAATTCATTCAATTCATCGGTAGCAGTTGCAGCACCGTAATCTGCATTAGTCAGGCGATTCAGGTTATCGTAAGTATAGGTAAACCACTTGTTACCACTGAACTGCCCTGTATATTCAAACTCCGAAATATTGCCATTGTACTGAGCTACCGCTCCTTTTGAAGGATTTTGATACCTCAGTTTCACATCAAGTTTTGGTGCCGCAGCATTTATTAACCAACCACGTTCATTATATTTATAAGCAATGGTTTGGAGAAAGGCTACCCCATTATTTTTAGAATGTAAGTTCTTTTTCCATAACTGACCAAGATCATCATACTCTAATTTTGACAACAACACTTTAGCATCTGTATTGATTGTACTCCATGTATTAGTCTTTCTGCCCCGATGATCATAGTCGTACTCTGTCAATAATTTAAGCTGTTCAACTCCGGCTACTTTATGACTGCGGTTACTGCTCAATACAGCTCCAGTAAAATCATAGTCAGTAGTTATCTCATCATAATTAGTCGCGACCAGAGCTTCTCCTTTGTAGTGCTGTTTAAAAGTCTTAATCGCTCTGCCATCTTTATCATAGTAGTTCACCGTCCAAAGCATATCGGCTTTGCCCAATACATTTACCTTGGATCCCGTCAGCAAACCTCTGGTCATAGCACTAGCCCCTGTAAATGGATAAGGATTACCTCCAGGAAAATTGTAATTGTCGTAATAATTTATACTTAGTGTAGTCCCCCATGTTTTTGGAAACGTTGTATTGGTATAACCATTTCCGGTAGCTACACGTTCTTCCCATTGTACTCCTTGTAAATTAACTTTCTTTTGCATGACCATTAAAGAATCTGCTCCCGAAGTACTTGTATGTGCATAAATACCCGTAATTATGGTTCTCCCTAATCCATCATATTTGGTTATATTCCATTCTTGTGGTGCTTTTTTACGTTGTATTGAATCCTGGCTCATCACCACCTGATTCAGCTTGTTATAAACCATAAATTCCCAACCTTTCCCAGGAATCTTTTTACCAATCAGCCTTTTTTGATCGTCATATCTGTACTGATAACATACATTGTTCAATAGTGTATTTAACTGTGGCTGAGTCATTGCCATATTGTCGGGATTTGCCAAAGGCGGCAATACAAAGCTCAAATTACCCAGATCATCATAAACGTAGTAGGTTGAGAAAGTTTCTATAGTACTCCCAACTTGTTTAAATACCCGCTTTAAAACTACTTGTCCCTCCCTATCCTTATACTCATACACTGTTCCACCTACGTCGGTAACATTCTCATCTTTAACACTATTTATTGTCAGATCAGAAGATATGTATAATGCTCCGGCTGCCCTAACCAATCTTCTGGTTCCATTTGAAGCGTTAATAGCAACTGTATATTTGGCTACATCAGCCGTTCCTTTTAACAACGCGAATCTTACGGTATGACCGGCAGAAATTCTAAAATCTCCTGAAGCACCTTTTTCTATTACTTTATTATTAGGTGAGTTGTCGAAAACAGTTTCATCATAAGGATAAAGATTGGCTGAAATTGACGGAGTCCTGGTTGTTCCTGTATAATAATAGTCATACAGTTTATAAGTCTCTCCTTCATATAAAAAATTTTTATCGGCATTTCTTACATACGGCTTCCATCTCCTAGATTCCCTACCTGCGTCATCATATGAAGTTAACTGTATGATATCCTTAAAATCAGGTGCTGCCTTTACGCTCTGAGTTTCAGCAACCCTCCCCAGATGATCAATCGTTTGAACCTCTACATTGACCTGATTAACTCCATTTTTTGGATCTGTGGGATCAATGATACCAGGAACACGCATACTATAGGAGACTATAGCGCTCATAAAAAAATTAAGCTGCGTATTTATTGGAGCGCCTGCAGATGCAACCGGACTTACATAAGCTTTGAATTCAGTTCCGGCAGGAATCACAAAGCCATCCTTAAAAGTAATACTGTTATTGGCAGTAACTTCAGCTTGGTTTTCATATTTCGTGAGGATGATGTCTTGCTGAGCTTTAGCACTATAAAATCCTAATAAAAGAATTGTAATGCACGAAAAAAGCTTTTCGATTATAGTTGGTAGTCTTTTCATTGAGCGTGAGATTATTCTATTACCTTTAAGATATACTTGTAACTTTTTACGATATTCCCTTCCTGATCCCTTACATTTTTTAACCTTTGGGCGCTGTCATATTCATAGAATTGCATGACTCCTTTAGGGTCAATAGAGCCCGACAACCCAATCAATGGTTCATAAGTATAGGTGGTCATCTGTGCATCAGAAGGATAAAAACGCAGTTCATCAATAAGCCCTGTTCCAGAAACAACAAGAGATCCGGTTAAGCTGCTAACCTCCCGCTCTGCAAGCGTCCAGCCAGCTTTAGAATTTTTAATCACCGGTGCAGTTAATGTTCCTCCAGAAATGTTAACCGTTGCCCCTGTTTTATACCAGTAAGAAACAACATAGCGCTTGACAGGAAGAGAAGTAGGCTTAATTTTACTAAGTGGCCCAGCGGTTAACGAATAGACTCTTTTGCCCGACGGACTTGATAAATCATCAACGGGTGCCCCTGAATAAATCCAATTTCCTTTATCCTGACTTTCAAAGCTGGTATAAGCAACTTCTTCACTTGGTGTATAGCCTCCTATTCCTGCGTTGCTCACTTTGGCAATGGGATATTGATTCCCATACCCCCATATCACTACATTACCGGATCCAGTAGCTTCAGTGTATTTATAGATGTTACCATTTACATAATGATCATAGCTTATTTGGGGTTTAAACAATGTTGTGTCGAGTGCACTATAATAGGGACCATTATAAGCAAGATTGCTATTAAGTTTGATTTTATAAACCTTGTCATTCAAAAGCACATTATTATCTATCCTAAATGTATTTACACTTCCATCTTTTATATATTCATTAGCCCCTCTTTTATAATTGACAAATTCTTCCACTGGTTCAGACAAACCAATTTTATTATTTCTCATAAAATCGAGAGTAGGGTTTCCCGCGCTATAATCCTGCGCATATCTCGTTCTTGTTACTACAGAATCTCCTTTTGAATTAATGGTAACAACTCTTGTTGGCAATAAGTGTGCTGGATTATCATAATAATACTTGGAATCTGTTATCAGTGCTGTATTTTGATCATCACCGGCGATTAAAGTTTGTTCTGTCTCCTTTCGTATACAATTGGAAAAGCTAGACATGTCTATTAGTCTAAATTCGTATTTACCCTGGAAATTATGAGTATTATTCTCCTGGGTTAAATTTGTAGCGGCAAGGTAATCCATCTTTCCTACAGTGGTATTTCTTGTTGCATTAAAGAGATAAGAGATCATTCCACCACTAGCAGGGTCTGGATACCCTGGATCTCTAACATTTTCAGATCCACCTGCAAATGGTCCGGAAAGCTGACTTTTTACGGTACCATAGAAAGACAATAATCTTGTTTGGTATTGAATAGGTGCAGGCGCATTGAAAGATTTGAAGGTATATCTTGTTTCTTCGACAGGAAAATAACCTCCATCCTTAAATTTAAACTTTTTAATTCCATTTGTTCCTACAATTGGTTGCTTCTTAACCCCTGAATTTACATACAGAGAAGGAAGCCAGAATGCACTCGCTATTGGAGGCGTACCATTCAGCTTCCATTCAAAATCAGGCATATCGCTAGATTCTAGTATGGTATTGTAATATACTGTTTTGCCAAAAGAAGTTTGCTCATCAGAAGACACCAGCTCTTCGGTTACAGTTTTATACATGCAGTAACTTCCATTATATTGAGTCATGTCGTTAACTGCGTGAGAAAGTAACATCATATTATCGATATCATAACTAATAGCAGCACTACTGGGACTCCAATACTTAGATGTATTGCTTAACACATTTCCGGGTATAGTGACCTGTCCATATCCATTTGTTTCGGAAGGATGCCCTGACGCCCCAAAAGAGCCCTCACCATATTTATAGATCTTTTTTATTGTTCTTCCTGTTAAGTTTGGAGCATACAAGCCAGCGCTACCCCGATCTGTGGTGATGTCCCTTATTCTAATTCCCCCCCCTTCTATATACTCTCTGATAAAAACGTCGTTGATATATCTATCATAAATAAATTTATGAGCCTCGTAACCATAGCTTACAGTACCACCCGTTGGGGTTTTAATACTCATTAAAATTCCCTTTGCTGCATCTTGAAGGTTAAAATCCCGATTAGCAAAGTCGACAAAGCTGACACCATCTGTTCCGACTGGATGATGTCCATAAATTTCGGTAGCCTCTGGCCTGGAATATCTTAGCTGCCTCATAGTCATGCTATAGGGATCATTCGTAATCGGATAATGTGCTCTAAGGTTCAATGCGAGCACCTTATCCGGGTGTTCAAGAAGGGTTTTATTCGAGGTTTTGCCATTATAAAAACCCCATCTATCCTGCGCTTTGTTTTCTACCTTGGGATAAACTGGCATTCTACCCAGATAAGTAAAGGACCAGCCATTTAATTTTACATCATCACTATCGAAAACATTTATTCCTATTAGATAGTGGCCATACATTAGCGTCGACGGGCTAAGATCATATACAAATTCATACTTTTTAAGAACCTTAGTAATTCCATTTAGTTTTTGATAAATTTTTATGTTCAATAGGATATCGTTACCTAATGTATCATTTACACTATACTCAAATGAAACCTGGCCATTCTTAAAATTGATGGCTTGTATTCGAGTATGACCAATGACTTCTGTTTTTGATTGAGCTATTATAGGATCGAGAATTCTATAATATTTTTGCTGTATTTCAGAGTATTGATAGTTTGAATTTGACATTACATCTCTAATAAAAGGTACAGACTCTGATGTAGCTGTTCTTGTTCTTGAAGCGAGCTGGGCTGAACTTAATATGGTCTGATAATCAAAAGATACAGTGTCCTTAAATTTTGTGGAAATTATACTAGAAAGATCCCAATTATTAGTAGTGTTGGGGTAATAATCTCTTGACCATTGAGTAGCAGGAGAAACCCAATCAGGTTGGCTAGAATTAGGCTCGTAGTAATATCTTTTTGTTGTTTTCTTCATCTCTCCACCCTGAAAATTATAGACAAGACCATCCGTAGTTTTAATTACGCCAGGATGCTGGATGCTGACAAGAGGGTCATAGGGATAGGTAAGTCCATCCTTAGTGTAAGTGCCTCCTCCATTTGGAAGAACGTAAGTATAAGTATCCCAAGCCGCATCAGTTTTGCCATCTATGATATTTTCAGTTAATGACTTATGTGTACCATAAGGATCATATATCAACGGATTGGCTAAGACTTCGAGGGGCATAACACCAGAACCCGAAGGATTATCAGGCCTACCTTGAACATTTGTAATGATTTTACCCCCGGCACTTAACTCCCAACCCATCCCTGCCGGGCCAGCTGCTTGCCCTACTTTTAAACCCGTGGCACTATAGTTTAGGGTAATTGGCACAGAGATATCGTTAACTTTAATCTCATATAATGGAATTCCAACTTTTAGGGTGCCCGTTACCATGTCGACATTATCTAGACTAGCTCCATTCAAAAAATCGCTGGCTTTTGGAATTGTTCCGATAGCGCCCATAGCTCTTTTATTATAAGAAACCTGAGCATGACTTGTTAAATTGGCTCCTATAACTAACAGTATACCGAAGAGATAGAACTTTGGATTCATAAGTTTATATTTTAGATATTTATATGGTTGAGATAATTGGTCTGTAAGCAAAAAACAGACACGAGAAATTCCGGGCAAATGATAATCATTTGCAAAATTGTAAGACTGCGTCTTTATGACAAGGCCATTACCTGGAGGTTGTTTTTTTGAGAGCATGTGAGATGAAGCGTTAATAGAACCAATAGGTTCTATGTTTTAAATATATATAGATTTAAATTAAATTCAAAAAATGTTTAGAATAAAAAACTGGTATATAAACTGTTATAGCTTATCCTTTATTTTCTTCATTTCTGACTGCAGGGTATCGTTTTGGGTTTGTAATTGCTTGATTTTCTTATCCTGTTCAATTAGGTAAAGCGTTAGTTCTTCTACTTTTTGAAGTAATTTAATCTGGAAGTCACCAACCATCAATCCTTTACTTTTCATTTCATTCGCGGATTGAATATTCTCAAGATGTCCATTAGTCTTAACAAAAGACTCTACACTATTTAGTTCGGGCAACTGGTAATCTTTAGCAAAAACAAAATCAGCTCCAGCATCTATTTTAACTTTAAGTTCTCTGGCATTTATATTTCCTGCAACAGTAAGCAGGGCATCAGCATCTGCCTTTGCCGTTCCCAAGGATAATTTCCCTTTAATGGTATTGTAATCCCTCGTTTCGGTGTTGGCAATTACTTCTGGTGGAGTGATTGTAAATGTTTCTGTATTAATTGGAGATATTGTTACTCCTTTAATGTTTACTGTAATACTGTTTCCTTTGAAGACTAAATGATATATTGGTACCACTAAATGATTATTTGAATTTACTACAAATTCACCTAACTTCCATTGATTTGATACCTCTCCCATTGCATTCGAAACCTCAGAGGTATTTGAATAAAAAGTTGTTAGGGTTTTCCCAATACCATAGACTTTTTTATACAAACCTGTTGTAGGAGAACTACCGTAAGCATCTGTTAATGAAATCTCCATAAACCCCCAATAAGGTATTTCACCTAAGTCTATATAGGCAACCAAACCCGAAACTCCATTTGTAAAAACAGTGCTTCTTTTTGTCCATTCAAAATTAGTTTGAGCTATTCCCTTTAGCGACGGGACAAAGAGAAAGAGTAGTATGATTATTCTTAGTAGTTTCATCTCTGACTAATTAAATTTTACTTTATCCAATTGTTTTTGTTGCTTTTCCAAAGTTTCTGATTGTTGCTCAACCTTATTATTTAGTTGTATTAAAATAAGGGTTAATTCCTCAATTTTCTTCAACAATTTTGCGTTCATCTCACCAAGATTCACTCCATTGGTCTTTACTTCTTCGGCAGATGGAATACCAGGTAAATGGCCTTTCTCTTTTATGTGTTGCTCGGTTTCTTTTAATGATGGCAATTGGTAGTCCTTTGCAAAAACATAGTCCGGCCAATTTGCAGTTTCAACTTTAATCTCTTTAGCGCGGATATTTCCATTAACTGTGAGTTTAGCATTAGGTGTTGCTGTTCCAATCCCTACATTCCCGTTTTCCAATGCCTTAATTGCGATGTTTGCTCCGTTTGAACTATGAGAATTACCGACATATAGACTCCAATCATTTGTCATGGGAAGAAGTTTGTTTACTGTTAAATCACTTCCAGTAACATTTAGTGCGGACCAGGTCCCATTTTGATTTATTGATCTGATCTTTATATGAACGACAATGGGATCAGTTAGTACTCCGATAGTTCTTATTGCTCTTATTCTAAACCTTGGATTAAAACGATCAGTATTGCAATCAACTGTAAAATTGTGTCCATCTGATCCGGCACCTGCATACCCATTACTGTTAACTCTACCAACTTCCCTCCACAAACTCGGATTATAGTGAGAAATACCAGCTAAAAATGTTGCTGCAGCAGCAACATTTCCTCGTGCGTATGATATGGATATTTCGTAATTACCTGAACTACCTGCATCGATAGGAGATACCGCGACAAACTCGATACAACTACCAATCTGATATCCGGCTGGAAATGTCACCTGGGTAGTGTAATCATCAATAACTCCAGCTTTAGAGAATGCAAATGATTTGGTAATCATTAAAAATCCCAAAAGACCAAATGAAATTAAATTGAAAAGTTTCTTATTCATATATTTTTAGTTTAATTGACAACTATCTTTTAGTTTCCAGATTTACTAATCGTTTTTCCATCCTTTGGATAGTCTGAGTTTGTGCATTATTTTTCTTTTCCTGTTCAATTAGGTGCAAAGTTAGTTCCTCAATCTTCTTTAAGAGCTTAGCATTCATCTCTCCTAAATCAACCCCATTAACTTTAACCTCTTCGGCAGAAGGGATGCCGGGTAAGTGACCTTTTTCTTTAATATGGTTTTCCGTTTCTTGCAATGAAGGCAATTGGTAATCTCTTGCAAAAACATAATCCGGCCAACCACTAGTTTCAACTTTAATCTCTTGAGCACGGATATTTCCATTTACTGCTAGCTTATACCCTTTTGTATCAACAATACCTATACCTACATTTCCCGAAGTTACTCTTAAACCCCCACCGACAATGTCCACATAGCTCTTTGCATATGCCGAACCAGGGTCCAATAGGATACCAGTAGTCCATGATACTCTAAGCTGCTGATAATTCGGTGCTACCCAAGTACCCGATGTCCTGTGTATACCATATGTTTGGGGTGCTGAAGAATGCCAGGTAATGCCAACAGGCTCAGTACCCACAGTAATACTCCTAAAGCTTAATTCAGCTCCGGGGGTGGTTGTACCAATGCCGACATTTCCTGTAGTAGGAAATGTATTAGTTTGAGCATATAAAAGATTTGTTATTAAAATTAGTGCACATCCAATCAAAGCCTTTTTCATATTATTTAATTTTAGATTTAAGGTATTTTATGTCCCTTTGTTGTTGTTCGATTAAGTCTTGTTGTTTTTTGTTTTGAAGTGAATTTCTTTTTTCGGAGGCTATCAGATGTAATGTCAACTCCTCGATTTTCTTTAACAGCTTGGCATTCATCTCCCCAAGATCAACTCCATTAGCCTTTACTTCTTCTGCAGAAGGAATACCCGGCAAATGCCCTCTTTCCTGAATATGCTTTTCCGTTTCTTGCAATGAAGGTAATCGATAATTTTTTGCAAATACATAATCTGGCCAATTCGCAGTCTCTACTTTGACTTCTTTAGCGCGAATGTTTCCATTAACAGCCAGCTTAGCATTAGGGGTTGCAGTACCAATCCCAACATTTCCATTCGTGGCATATTGAACCATTAAGCCATCATAAGCTTTCGCAGCCTCATTATGAACAAAAAATAATTCAGATATTCCAATCATATTAGCATTAGTACCTGTTTCATATAATGCTTTTGAAAAGGTAAAACGGATTTTCGGAAATCCACCTCTAGGGGTTGCGATCGTGTAAATGGGGCTTGTGTTGTTAATTACATCAGCTACTAGCTTCCATTCGTTAGCGGAGTTATAGGTATCATAAACCTCAATCTTAAAGATTTTTGGAGGAAGGGCCCTTGCTGTAAACCCTATGAATGCTCCAATTTGAGTGTGAGTGGCGGGAAGTCCAGATATTTCGATAACCACTTCATTAGCTGTATCCCCATCAAAACCTGTTATATATTGAACAGCAAAGGAGCCGTCAAATAACGATGCCGTATTAAATTGTCTGGATCCTGTCTGCGTTACCTGATATCGGCTTTGAGAATTGAACAGTAGGTTTTTATCCAGTCCGATATAACTTGAATTGCTAGTAGGGGTAAATGTTTGGGCGCTTAGTTTGCCTGAAAGCATAAGAATACTTATTAACGAAATTATAATACCTCTTTTCATATCACTTATATTTCGATTGTAAATCCGCTATCTGTTTTTGTTGCTTCTTATTTTCTTTTTTTATTTCAATCAGATACAAAGTCAACTCTTCAATTTTCTTTAAGAGCTTTGAGTTCATTTCACCAAGATCAACTCCATTAGCTTTTACTTCTTCGGCTGAGGGGATACCAGGCAAATGACCTTTTTCCTTAATGTGCTTTTCAGTTTCTTCTAATGATGTCAATTGATAACCTTTTGCAAACACATAATCCGGCCAACCAGTAGTTTCAACTTTGATTTCATGCGCTCTTATTTTACCATTAACAGAAAGTTTTTCAGCTGGAGAAGCAGTACCTATTCCGAGATTTCCGTTAGCTAGCATGGTCATATAACGGGTAGTGTAGCTTGTCCAGGCAAACAGGGGGCGAGTAACAATCCTTGATCCAACATATCTTGAGTCAAAAATTGTTACAGGATTTATACCTGTATCATTTGTTGCATCGGTTTGACCTACAAACATTAAAGCTACATTATTTGAAGAAGCCACGACCCCTCTTAATCCAGGGCTAAAAATGGAAGTTCCACTAGTCATATTGACAATATCCAAATAGTCATTTGGAGCGTCCGCAACTCGCATTCTCTGAATGCCCTCTCCACCAGCTACTGCTGGAGCAATAATTTCCAATTGAGATGTCGGCGTAATTGTACCAATCCCAGTCTTCCCTGAAGCGGGAAATATATTGGTTTGAGCATTGGCTATAGGTAAATGAATTATAGTGCTTAGCAGTAATACCACCACGGCTTTTAAAAATAAATTTGTTTTCATATTAGCGTTATTTAGAAATAAGTTTAAAATTACCCGTAACCACTTTACATCAAAGTAGCATCAGGCATCAACAATAAGATTATGAGAAATGTGGCAAACCTAAAAGGTCGCCAAAATGGGCAGGAGTGAGTTTAAGCGCATATTAGAGTCGTTAATTTAATTAGGACTAATATATAAAATATTATCGATCAAATAATATTTTAAAAACTATTGCTCATCTGGAACATAGGTAAATACATTGCAATAAGAATTACCCCAACTACCAATCCCAGAAAGATAATAATTAATGGCTCTAGTAAGCTGCTGATGGTATTGGTTTTATACTCCACTTCTTCCGTATATTGAGTGGCGATTTTCTCAAAAAAGTAATCCATTCTGTTTACCTCTTCTCCAACCTTAATCAATTGGATCATTTTGGCCGGATAAAAATCGAATGCTGAAAGACTTTTATGAAGGGATTCTCCATGCAAAATGTCCTGTTCAACTTTTAACAGTGAGGTTTCAATAGGATAGTAATTAATCATTTGTCGCACCAAGGCAATGGAACGCAAGAGTGGCGTATCTGTACTTACCAATAAACGCATGGTATTTGCAAAGCGGGCGAGGTATATTTTCTTAACCAAATCTCCCACCACAGGGATTCTCAACAACATTCTGGACGATATATCTCTAAACCAGTTTGACTTTCGCTTTAGGAAGTATACAACCACCAGAACAGCAAAGAAAAGCATCACAAAAACAAAGTACCTATCGAACCAACCAGAAAAACTAATGATTGCCGCAGTAATCCATGGTAACTTCCCTCCAAACCTTAAAAACACATCAGCAAACATAGGCACGACAAACTTGATCATGAAGAACACGGCTCCGACAGAAGAGAGCAACACAATGGCAGGATACGTAACTGCGCTCACAATTTTTCTGCGCTGTTGGATTTTACTTTTATAATATTTGGCCAGATCGGTCAACACTTCTCCAAGTTTCCCTGTCTCTTCCCCTATACGAATACTGTAATACTCATAATCACTAAACCGCTCTGTTTCTCTTAATGCCTCTGACAATGCCAACCCCGATAAAATTCTTTGTCTTATCCCCTCAAATAAAGCCTTATCCTTGGCTTGCTCCTGATCCACAAGAATTAATTCCAATGAAGTCCTCAGATCAATTCCCGAAAGCAACAGGGTACTAAGTTCAACATACAGTCCTTCCTTTTTCTTATCAGAAACTTGCTTACTTCCAAAACTAATGTCCTTATTTAAAAACGCAAATAGGTCATTCCCCTCCGGCTTACCTTTTGGCTGTTTCTTTTTCTGATAACGGGATATATCTATTGATGGCATAATTACTAAAATAAATCTTGAGCGCTATAAGTTTTTTGGTATTGTAGCGGAATGAAATCACCTTCCAATTGTGTTTTAAAATTCAATTGATCTACTTCTTTGCCTTCTTCAACTATGTCCTTTTCAAATGAAAAATTAAGCTCATTAACCTGAAGCTTAAAGGTATCTATTCGTAAAGAGAACTGATCCCTGAGCACATAACTATCTTTAAAACTATAAGTTACAATCCCTTTATTCACTTCAAGAAAAACACCATCTGCAGTTTTAACAATACTTTTGGCATTGAGAAAATCCTTCTTCAGCAGTTTATCCATTGTAGTCAGGGTTGCAACCATTTCTTGCTTTTTGGTGAAATTAAAATAAGCGCCACTTACAATCCGATAGGTGGTAAATGTGATTGCAATGGCAATGGCAGCAATCAGCATCGCGATGGTTATTTCCATTAGTGTAAAGGCAGGCAGCTTCTTATTCATGTTCATCCTCAACGCGTTTAACGATTTGTTTCACTCTGCCAATTTCTCTTCCCCGCTCTTTGGCTGTTACCGTGATCAACAACAAATCAGAATAATCCTGATATGGCACAACTTCCTTTTGCAATGCAATGCTATCTACAAGAAGGCTTTTTTCCGTCCAGTCATGTTCCAGTTTACTTTGTTCAATTAAGCCTGAAGCCAAGGCCCTGCCCTGTTGTTGTTTTATGGATGGCGAAGACTTAATTACATTGGTATAAATACCTGTTGCAATAACAAATACAACCATAATGACCACCATAGCTACAATTACCTCAAGCAAGGTAGAGGCCTTTACTTTATGTGATGTTAATTTAGCCATTTCAGGATTTTTTGATCCCACTTGTCTCGCTTAAATATAGGAGAACTCAGGTAATATTTACTTAACAATTTACGGTTTAAGGTAATGTCGATCAGGTAATTTTCATAAAGTGTTGTCGGGGTTTGCATAATAAACCTATTGGCAGATACTTTTCCCTGAATATTTACAGTGCGTTCTATTTTAATATATCCGGCGTATACTTCTCCGTTGACAAGGGTGTTTTTACCAAGAGAAATCAAGGTTTGCAAGTCGCTACGTTTTGTCTCATATCCCAGCAGTATTCCTGAAAAATGACTCGCCGAATCTATAATTATTCTTGGCTGAATTTTGGAACTATCTGATTTAAATACTCCTGCAAAAGAAGGATAAAGGAAGTTACACTCCTTTCCAATGACAATGGAGTCTCTCGCGAAAAGCTGGCAATTCCCTTTAAAACCGGATTCTACGACAATAGCCCTGGCATAAATCTGCACATCTTCCAAATCGACGGTTGCACCAATGTTAATGGTGGTATCAGAGAGCAAGATTACTTTCCCCCGGATTTTTATATCATCAATATACTGTTGGTCGGAACGCAATTTATAAACCAGCGGCTTATCGAAAAAAGAATTAATTATCGAATCTTTGGCGTCAAAACGCAGCCCTTCTGTTGGTTTTAGATAGGTTGTTATTTTATCTAAAAGCTCGGTATTTAATGTAGGCAGCTCTCTTCCACTTTCTTTAATGGTGCCCTTAATTAATTCCTTTCCTTCATATGGCTTTCCGTCGACATAGGCTTGCTTTAGTCCTGCCTTTGGCAATTCGCCATTCCCGGTGATTTGAGTGCTCCCACTAACAGATAAGGGCCTGTCTTCATCGGCAAGATAAATGGCACTTTGGTCTGTAAAAACACGCCCACTAAGAAAGGAGCGTTTTAAAGTATCCTTTAATTCAAATGCCTTTAAAAGCTGAAGGTCAAAAACACCCCATCTGGTCTTACTTAAAACTAAGCTGTCCTTTTGATCTCCATATAAGTCTAAGACTAGCTCTTCATCATACTTCTTAAAACCTTCTGAAAGTAAAATAGCAGTACCCGACTCTAGATTAGTCATTAACTTATCCATTCTGATTTTTTTTTGAACCTCCAATCGATAAAAAAAAGCAATTGTCAATAAAGAAGCTGAAATCACAGCGATGAGCAGCGAAACAATAACTACAATGTAAAGCGCAGCAGCTTTAACCATTATTTGTTTTTTGAAAAAATGCTTCTTATAAATTTCGGAACAATATGGGGCTTTGGTGTGATCTTTCCCTTTTTGTAATATACTATGTTGGTAGAGTCTCCTATTAAGCGAGTCTGCTTACCATTCAACAGGTCATTGCGGTATTTGCCCTTTTCAGATCGCCTTCCTAATGAGTCATACTTTGAGTAACTACCATTCTTTTTCCCTGAGTACCAATAGCATTCTTCTTTTAGTTTACCGGTCTCATCCCAGGATTTCCATTTACCTGCCTTTAAGCCTGCCCGGAATGCGCCTAATTCTTTTAAATTTTTATTATGAAAAAACTCTTGATAGCCCCCGTTTAACAGCTTACCGCTATACCCACCCTGTGTAGACTTAATTGAATTGGTAGAGAACCAATAGTAAAGCCGATCCGATTCGACATAAATCTGATTCGTAGGTTTAACATAAGCTACAATGGTATAGTTATCGTGGTTAACAATTATTTTATGGGAAAGAAAATCCTTTGTAGAATATTGACCCATAACCATATTAGCGGTGAGGGTAAATATTATAATTAATAGTGAGTTGCGTTTATTTAGTTTTTTCATTGCTTAATGTATTTCTTTTTGCCTTGCCAGCTTACCAATATGGAATCTTTTCTATTTTGAAGCAATTTTACTCCCTCGAAGCTCTGTCCTTCGGAGATCATTTGTTCTCTGCCATTAACCGCCAATATTGCCACTAGCTTCTTAGTTGTTGGGTTAACAATGTATCCCGAATACTTAATCAGGCTCCAATCTATGGGAGGAGGTGGCGGTGGTTGATTAAAATTAGCAGGTACAGGAACAGCGGTCCCTGTGTTTTTATTTTCTGTCACTATGCTTGCGCCTCCAAGAAACGGATCTCTGTAATTGAGCACCAACTTAAATGTATCATCTTTGGCAAGATATTGATCAAATGGTTCCGCTTCTTCTTTAACAGCCTTAAATTTTGGCTCATAATCAGCCTCGGTTTCATTAAATAAAACCTTGTAAATGATAATACCCCATACCGCAGCCACTGCACAAATGAGCAGATAGGTAAGCTTTTTGTTTTTAACGGGTTGCATTACTTACTGGATTAAGAAACTTCTCAGTTCACTGAATGCACCAAAATTACCTGCCTCATCTATTGCCCTAACCTGCCAGAATAACTTCTCACCACTTTTGCCTTCGGTAAAGTTATAAGTTGAGGTAGTTATGATAATTGGAAAAGAGCCATATGATGATGTGCCGTCACTTTTAAAGATGTAAAGCTGATACTTCTTAGCCTCCGGCAATGCTTCCCATTTTAGAGATACATTCTTGGTAACCACCTGTTCATTTGTTGGTGAAGTAAGAAAAACAATCCCAGGAGGCGTTTTATCTAATGTTAAATTTTGGATAACTGACCATTTAGATTCTACAGTTGCATTTACAGCCTTCACTCTCCAGCGATAAACTTTGTCGCGGGTAAGGGTTACATTAAACTCCTGATTGGGAGTCGATTTATTAAAAAACAATACCGTTTCATCTTCGAAATTAGCCGTATCTATTTGTAACTGATATTTATCTGCACCAAATAATTTCAGCCATTTGAAAACAGCACTACTTTGGTTTGTTACAAAATTATTAGCCGGAGACTGCAGTTGTACCTGCTGCTGCTCAATTGAGCTTGGATTTATGACGAAGGCAGCTTTACTATATGGCGTTTGGCTACTGCCATTTTCTGCTCTAACGCGCCATTCATAATTCCCCGGTTCAAGTGTATAACTGAACTTACTCTTGGTAACTATGGTATCAAGTACTAATCTTGAGGTGTTGTTAAAATCAGGCATGACCACCTGCAGCCTATATTGCAGTGCATTGTCTAATTCTTCCCACCAGAAAGTCTGATTGTACACATTAGTTTCTGTTCCGTTTGACGGGGCAAGCAAAACCGTATTCTTCTTCTCAATCGAAGGTTCAATGAATTCTTTACATCCTGTTGAGAGCAAGACGAGCCCTAAAAGGACTTTAGCGATGTTTTTACGAATTATCATGGTGCAATAAATATAATAAACTTTAGTTATTCTAAGCTTATTACTCCTTTTTCTGTAAAATCATCTGTTTTCACTGGCCCAGCTACCGTTACAGACACACAAGGCTTTACTCGCTATCACTACAGACATAAATGTATTATTTCTACTCTATTTTACCACACCAACAATACCGAAACGTCATCCCTGACAGCTACAAAGAATCTTCTTTTCTCACTTACCTTTTCGCTTAAAGCCTATTTCCGTTCTGGGTTTACCCTCTTTCTCAATGGATTTACTTAAATAATTGAATAACACCTCTATTTTTTGATCCTGTTTAAGAAGCTTTTTTCCACTTGCTCGATCAGCAACGAAACATCTTTATGCAACAATAGCATTTCACGAATTCGGGTATAAATTCGGATGATTTTGAGGTCACAAATTGTGACCTCAAATCTTCAAGCTCTTCTTTGGTCATTTCAAACATAAAGTCTTCGGGAAAACGGGCAAGATTACGTCTTACCGCTTGCTTTAACACCTTGGTCTCCACTCCATACAGTTCCGCCAGATCTCTATCCAGCATAACTTTCTGATCACGAACTATATATATTTTGTTCATCACTACCTCATCGGGTATAGCTACAACATTCTTTTGATTCTAGTACGAATATATTCAGATGGCCCCATATAGAGATTACATAAAAACTATCATCTAATTCAGTAATTATTAGTTTAGGGTATCTATAGAATATCAAGCTATCAGGACAACGTCCCATTACGTCAAAAGATATTATTTTGAAGGGGACAGACGCTATGCCTGGAGGTATGAAAAAAATGGGGTCTGTAAAAATGTAAAAGTTGACCATCCATATGTTCTAAAGACCAAGAATCCCAAAATTGCTGTCTTAGTGAGTTCAATTACCGCGAGTAGTGGTGAGATGACGGTCATTTCTTTTATCGGTAAGAAAAACACCAGACTTTTCGGTCAACCAACTGGTGGCTATGTAACTAGCAATTCCTCAATCAGCCTTTCCAACGGAATGATGTTATTTCTGGCCACTTCCTATGTTTCGGATCGGAACAAAAAGAAATACATAACCAAAATAATTCCTGATGTAGTAGTTGAAAAAGTTGAGGGAATCGACAAGGAACTGGTTAAGGCAAGCGAATGGCTTATTGAAAACAGATAAATAGTATAGGGTTAAGCTAATTTTTACAGTTATTAAGGAAATTGTTAATCGCTATATCAATTCGAAAAAATCTCATGTATACTATATTAAAGTTTTAACTAAAACCTTTGAGGTTCTAATAAGTCGTTATGTTCCCTAATAAATCGATCTATCTCGTCTCTTGTTTTATTCCTATAAAAATAAATAATTGCTACCTGTCGGTCTCCTTATTCGCAATAAGATTAAACCTATGATTATAAAATTTTCCCATAAATTTTGGAGATTCTTTCACTGAAAATTCTACTCCAAAATCTGCTTTCCAAATTTTCAATTTGTCCTCATCAGGTTGTAAATCTTCATCTATTCTACTTACAATTGGATACAACTACCAAGGATTATAGTCTCCGAGCCTGCCGTCTTAGTGGCAATTGTTAGCTAACACATCCGATAATTTTTCATTAAGTACTATTACCTCCATGGGGTCATGAACTATTTTATAAATAACTTTTTTATTATCTATCCCAACAAAATTACCATCCCCTATGTCTCTTATATGGAAATATTCTTTGTTACCTATGAATACAGAA
>Ga0182008_10000183_pt1 | contig 49408 bp, 41 predicted proteins | sample Sormic07211129_1_FD_120482 | JGI IMG/M metagenome (GOLD analysis project Ga0182008, IMG submission 120482) | Rhizosphere microbial communities from Sorghum bicolor, Mead, Nebraska, USA - 072115-129_1 metaG | ecosystem: Host-associated > Plants > Roots > Rhizosphere | place: USA: Nebraska...
CTCGATCAACCTCTACAAGGTGCTGTTCGCCGCCATGAGCCAGGTGCTCGAATACGGCGACGACGCGCGCCGCACCGTGGTCAGCGAACGCAGCAACTTCCCCACCGACCTCTACATCGCCGAGTCGCTGTGCCGCGAGCGCGGCTTCACGCTGCGCCTGATCGACAGCGTCGATGCGCTGCCCGCCGCGCTGACCTCCGAGGTCGCGGTGCTGATGCTCACGCACGTCAACTACCGCACCGGCGCGATGCACGACATGAAGGCCGTCACGGCCGCCGCGCATGCGGTGGGTGCGCTGACGGTCTGGGACCTGGCCCACAGCGCAGGCGCGGTGCCGGTCACGCTCAACGACAGCGATGCCGACTACGCGATCGGCTGCGGCTACAAGTACTTGAACGGCGGCCCGGGCGCGCCGGCCTTCGTGTGGGTCCACACGCGGCATGCCGGCCGCTTCGAGCAGCCGCTGTCGGGCTGGTGGGGCCATGCCGCGCCCTTCGAGTTCACGCCGCACTACCGGCCGGCGCCGGGCGTGGGCCGCTACCTGTGCGGCACGCAGCCCATCGTGAGCCTGTCGGCGCTCGAGTGCGGGCTCGACACCGTGCTGGCCGCCGAAGCCTTCGACGGCGAGGCGGGCGCGATGTCGGCGCTGCGCACCAAGTCGCTGGCGTTGACCGATGCCTTCATCGCGCTGGTCGAGGCGCGCTGCCTCGGCCGCTTCACGCTGGTCACGCCGCGCGCCCATGCGCAGCGCGGCTCGCAGGTCTGCCTCGCATTGCAGGACCCGAACAGCGCCAGCGCCTATGCGATCGTGCAGGCGCTGATCGCGCGCGGCGTGATCGGCGACTTCCGCGCCGGCGACGCCCAGGTGCCCGACATCCTGCGCTTCGGCTTCACGCCGCTGTACCTGCGCTTCGAGGACGTGTGGCAGTCGGTCGAGCACCTGGTGCAGGTGCTCGAGCAGGAAGAATGGAAGCGCGCCGAGTTCAACCAGAAGAACGCGGTGACCTGATGACGAAGGGCACCGAAAAGATCGTCCAGGAGGAAAAGGCGCAGCTGGATTTCAGCGCCTCGATGAGCTACGGCGACTACCTGCACCTCGACGAGATCCTGGGCGCGCAGCGCCCGCTCTCGCCCGCGCACGACGAGATGCTGTTCATCGTGCAGCACCAGACCAGCGAGCTCTGGATGAAGCTCATGCTGCACGAGCTCAACGCGGCCACCCGCTGCATTGCCACCGAGCAGCTGGCCGATGCCTTCAAGATGCTGGCGCGCGTGAGCCGGATCATGGAACAACTGGTCAGCGCCTGGACCGTGCTCTCGACCATGACGCCGCCCGAGTACACCGCGATGCGCCCCTACCTCGCGAACTCCAGCGGCTTCCAGAGCGCGCAGTACCGCTGCATCGAGTTCGCGCTGGGCAACAAGAATGCCGCCATGCTCAAGCCGCACGCGCACCGGGCCGACCTGCTGGCCCAGGTCGACGCCGCCTACCGCGCCCCCTCGCTCTACGACGAGTCGCTGCGCCTGCTCGCGCGGCGCGGGCTGCCGGTGCCGGCCGACCGGTTGGAGCGCGACTGGACCCAGCCCTACGAAGCCAGCGACGGCGTCGAGGCCGCATGGCTCACCGTCTACCGCGCGCCGCACGAACACTGGGACCTCTACCAGCTGGGCGAGAAGCTCACCGACCTCGAAGACGCCTTCCGCCTCTGGCGCTTCCGCCACGTGACCACGGTCGAACGGGTGATCGGCTTCAAGCGCGGCACCGGCGGCACCGGCGGCGTGAGCTACCTGCGCAAGATGCTCGACGTGGTGCTGTTCCCGGAGATCTGGCGCTTGCGCACCGAGCTGTGATCGAAGAACGCGCCGACGGCACCTTCTTCATTCGAGTAACGCCAGCGCGTTCTCGATGCCGGACCGAGACAACGCACCCTCCTATCTCCCCGGTAATCGCTCCAAGTTCTGCTCGATCGCTCTCCATGCATAAGCCAAGGGCAGCTGCGTTGTCTCGCGCCTGCTCAGCAAAACCAGGTTGTGACCGCAGGGTAGATGTCCAACAGCCCGTTGGACGATTTCCTCATCAGGCCGAGCGTCCACAACGGCACCCGTGCACATGAGATTGGCGCGAGAGAAAAGTGGGGCTGGGCCAAGGTAGCGCCATGTTCATCGCCTCCCGACCACCGTCGGCGAGATCACCATCGCCCTGATCGGCTTGCAGCAGCACGAAGTGCAGGGACCGATCGAGGCGCGGATGAACCTGCTGACCAAGTCGCAAGGCCGCATGCAGTCCTTGCGAACCGGTGACCTTGCGGCTGGCCCTCTCTGCCAGGCCACCACGAAAACCCGGCTCCGTCGATGCCAGCGGTTATCTCGTCTGCTGCGCCTTGGGGCGCCGCCCCAGGCGCCAGATGCCTTCTGGAGACGCGCTCGCCGCCGCCGGCGGCTGGTCCGGCAGGACACCGGACGACCGGCGAAGGCGGCCACCTTGGCGATGCCGCTGGCTACGGTGCTGGAGCCGATCACCACGATCGGTACGGTCCTTGTCCAAGGCCGCCCTTTCTAGGCCAGCACCAGTGCGTCGACGGCCAGCACGCCCTGCCCTTCCGGCATGACCATCATCGGGTTCACCTCTGCTTCCCGGATGCCCAGTTCGGGCCGTACCGCGATCTGCGACAGGGCCGATACGGCCCGTGCCAGTGCCTCCAGGTCGCCGCGCACCTTGCCCCGGAGACCCGCCAGGGTTTGCAGCGAACGAACCTCGCCCACCATCTCGCGGGCGGTGTCCAGGTCCACCGGTGCCATCCGTATCGCCCGGTCGCGCAGCACTTCGGCCCAGATGCCTCCGGCAGCCAGCATCACCAGAGGGCCGGCGTCCGGATCGACCCGGTATCCCACCAGCACTTCGGCCAGTCCGCGGCGCATGGGCTGCACCAGGAACTGCTCGCAGGACAGGCCCGGGGCGCGCTCAGCAAGGTTGGCGCGCAATGTGTCGAAGGCGGCGGTGAGGTCGGCGTCGTCGCGCAGGTTCAGCACCACGCCGCCGACTTCGGTCTTGTGAGGTATGGCGCGCGAGCAGATCTTGGCGACCACCGGATAGTCGGGCTTGACTTCGCCCACGCCGGTGGCATCGCCGGGAAAGAGCAGGCCGGGCGCATGAGGCACGCCAAGCAGGTCCAGCAGTTCGTAGGCTTCGGCCTCGTTGAGGGTCGCCGCCTGCGCAGCGCCGGCGGACCAGGCCGCGGGCAACTCGGGCCGGTGGCGTCGGCCGAACACGGCGGCGATGGCGTCGGCGCAGCCCTCGGGCGAGTGGAAGCAGGGCACCCCGGCCGCAGTGAGCGCGGCCAGGGCCTCGGGGGCATGCGGCACCAGCATGGCCGCCAGGGGCTTGGGATGGCCGATGGCGTCGAGGATGGGCCGCACCGCCAGCTGCGGTTGGAAGCGCGCGGACGAACCCACGGTGGCCAGCACCAGGTCGAACTCGGGCGCCTCCAGCAGCACGTCCAGTGCAGCCTTCATCACCTCGTACTTGGTGCCGGCCAGGGTCAGGTCGACCACCCGCCCGGCGGCGACGACGATTCCGGCCTCGGCCAGCCGGCTCAGCGTCGCGGGCGACGGCGGCTCGACATGCATGTCGCGGATGCCGAGTTGGTCGACCGCCATGGCAGCGCCGCCGCCGGTGGTGGTGATCACGCCGATGCGCGGCCGCTTGGGCTGCGACACCAGCGGGATGCGGCGGGCCAGCGGCAGGGCTTCCAGCAAGGCGTCGAGCACTCCAACGCGGGCAATGCCGCAGTCGCGCAGGAAGGCGTCGGCGATGTCGTCCTCGCCGGCCAGGGCACCGGTGTGGGTGGCAGACATTTCGGCGGCGGCGGCCGAGCGACCCAGCTTGTAGGCAACCACGGGCTTGCCGCGGCGCGCAGCCTCGAGGGCGAAGGCGCGCAGACGATCGCCGTGCTGCAGGCTTTCCAGGAAGAGCAGATAGCCTTCGATGCCCTCGTCGTCCAGCGTGGCCATGCAGACCTCGCCGAGGTTGAGGTCCTGCTCGCTACCGACCGACACCAAGCCCGCGTAACCTACGCCGCGCGCTTTGCCGCGCGAGACCAGCGCGCCGATCATGCTGCCACTGTGCGAGGCCACGAACACCTTGCCCACCGGCAGATCGGGCTCGGCGAAAGCCGCATTGGCGGTGAGCCGCAGGCCATTGCGCGGGTTGACCACGCCGATGCTGCTGGGCCCGAGCAGGCGCAACGCAGTGCCGCGGCAGGCCTCGCGCAGCGCGGCCTCGCGTGCAACGCCCTCGAGACCGGCCTCGGAGAAACCCGCCGCCAGGATCGTCGCCACCTTCACGCCGCGCGCGGCGCATTCGCGTACCGCGTCCAGCACGCCGTTGGTCGGGGTCAGCACGAAGGCGTGTTCGGGGGCTTCGGGCAGGGCCGCCACGCTGGGCCAGGCGGGTACGCCCAGCACCGTGGCCCGGCGCGGGTTGACCGGATAGAGCCGGCCAGCGTAGCCCGAGTCCAGCAGGAAGCGCAGCGGCCGTCCAGCGGTCTTGGTGGCGTCGTCGGATGCGCCTATGAGGACGATGCTGGCGGGCGCCAGCAGGGCTTGAGCCAGGGCGTGGTCGGGCGCCGCGAAGCTGGCGGTGTCTGTGAGGTTCATACGGTCTTCTCAGGGCGCGGGGCGCGCTGCGGAAAACTGCGGCCGAGCACACCCTCGGCAATGCGATTGCGCAGCATCTCCAGGGAGCCGCCGGCGATCATCCATCCGCGGATGCGGCGCAAGCAGTACTCCACCAACGCTTCTTTGCTGAAGCCCATGCCGCCCATGATCTGCAGCGCCTCGTTGGCGGCGAACCAGCCGGCCTCGTTGCAGGCCAACTTGGCCATGGCGGTGCTCTGGGCCGAAGGCAGATTGCCGTCCTCGCCTTCCATCGCCGCCTTGTAGAGCAGCAGTTGCGCCTGCTCCAGTTTCATCCACATGTCGGCGAACTTCCACTGGAGGCCCTGGAACTCGCACAGGTGGCGGCCGAACTGCTTGCGCACCAGGGCATGTTCGCGCGCGGTGTTGAAGGCATGGCGCCCCAGCGCCAGCGATCGCGACGAGTTGCCCAGCCGTTCCACATTGAAGCCGGCGATCTGCTTGCGGAAACCACCTTCGCCCAGCAGCACGTTGACGTCAGGGATGTAGCAGTCCTCGAAGTAGAGCTGCGACCAATGTTCGCCGTTCATGAACTCGGCAGGATTGCCCACGGTGAAGCCCGGCGTGCCTTTTTCCACCAGCACCGAGCCGATGCCGTCCAGGCCCGGGCCGTAGCGCAGGTAGATGAGGAACAGCTCGGCTTCGGAGCTGTGGGTGGAGAAGATCTTGCTGCCATTGATGCGCCAGCCATCGCCGTCACGGCGGGCATTGGTCGTCAGTTCGGTCGCCGCAGAGCCGGCATCGGGCTCGGTCATGCCGAGAGAGATGAGCTTGCGGCCGGCCAGCAGGTCGGGCAGGAATCGCGCCTTCTGTTCGGGTGTCGCGTATTCGACAAAGGTGCGGATCGGGCCGAAGTTGCCGGCCTGCACGATGTCGGCGCTGCGCGGGCAGACCAGCGCCACCTCCTGGATCGCCAGCACCGCCTGCATCAGCGAGCCGCCCTGGCCGCCGTCTTTTTCGCTGAAGGTGATGCCGAGCAGACCCTGGTCGGCGAGCAGTTTCGCCGTGTCCCAAGGGAACTCGGATGAGTGGGCGCGGGCAAGCGCGCCGTCGGCGAGCTTGCCTCGGGCAAAGCGGGCCACTGCATCGGCAAAGGCACGGTCGTCTTCGTTCAGGGTGAAATCCATAGGTGTCCTGTGTTGTTGCGCTGGGCGGATCGGTGCGGATGTCTGCATGGTGCCGTCGCCGCGGCGTTTCACCCCTTCGGATTCGGCATGCTGGCATGAGCTGAACACATGCCAGCGTTCCCCTTTTTCCGGGTCCAGCGCACTCGGCCAGGCTACGGGCCGCCGGTGCCGGCTACGCATTCAGCCATGCGTCCACCGCATTGCTCGCGACGCAAGGCGAAGGCCTAGGCGCGGGCGGAGCGCACCATGATCCAGCCCATGCAAGACCCATCCAGCCCCATGACGGAGTCTCCGTTGGAAACCTACCGCCGCCACCTGCGCGCCGGCGAACTCGCCTACCAGTACAGCGAAGACGCCGGCCGTGCCGTGTTCTTTCCGCGCCTGGCCTGCCCCTACGGCGGCCGCGCGCCCTTGGGCTGGCGCATCAGCCAGGGACGCGGCGTGGTGCATGCCACCACGGTGGTGTTTCCGCGGGAAGGCGCGCCCTACAACGTGGCCATCGTCGAATTGGACGAGGGCTTTCGCATGATGTCCCGCGTCGAGGGCATGAAGGCCGATCAGGTGGCCATCGGCCTGCGGGTGCGGGTAGGTTTCGTGCAGGACGAGAAGCAGCCGGCGCCCCTGCCGGTGTTCCACCCGATCGAGGAGACCACGGCATGAATGTTCGACGCGGCAGTTGCGCCATCGTCGGTGCGGCCGAATCCGATCTTGGCCAGGTCGCCCCGGGCTTGAGCCCGCTGGACCTGATGGCGCAGGGCATCACCCGCGCGCTGGACGACGCCGGCCTGGCCCTGTCCGATGTGGACGGCCTGTTCGGCGCGGCCACGCAGAGCCGCATGCTGACCCTGGCGCTGCGCGAATACCTGGGCATCGATCCCCGCTACGGCGACTCCACCTACCTGGGCGGCTCCTCCTTCATGAGCCATGTGGCCCATGCGCAGGCGGCGATCGAGGCGGGCCTGTGCGAGGTGGCCGTCATCACCTACGGCAGCACCCAGCGTTCGGACGGCCGCAGCAACACGCGCGCGCCGGACATCAATCCTTACGAAACGCCGTTCAAGCCCTTCCTGCCCTCCACCGCCTATGCCCTGGCCGCCTCGCGCCACATGCACGAATTCGGCACCACCCGCGAGCAGTTGGCCGAGATCGCGGTGGCTGCGCGGGAATGGGCGCTGCTCAATCCCAAGGCCTGGGAGAAGGAGCCGCTGAGCATCGAGAAGGTGCTGTCCTCGCGCATGGTGAGCTACCCGCTGACGGTGCGCGACTGCTGCCTGGTCACCGACGGCGGCGGCGCCATCGTCATGACATCGGCCGAGCGGGCACGCGACCTGAAGAAACCGCCGGTCTTCGTGCTGGGCTGCGGCGAGTCTGCCAGCCATACGGCCATCTCCAACATGCCGGACCTGACGCGGACCGCGGCCATCCGCTCCGGCGAGCTGGCGTATGCCCGGGCCGGCGTGGCGCCGCGGGACGTGAAGGTACGCGAGGTCTACGACGCATTCACCCTCACCACGCTGTTGTTCCTGGAAGACCTGGGCTTCTGTTCCAAGGGCGAAGGCGGCGCCTTCGTCTCCGACGGCAAGCTGCGCCCCGGCGGCAGCCTGCCGACCAATACCAACGGCGGCGGGCTGTCCTATTGCCATCCGGGCATGTACGGCCTGTTCCTGTTGATCGAGGCGGTGCGCCAGGTCCGCGGCGAATCCGGCGTGCGCCAGGTGAAGGACTGCGACATCGCGCTGGCCCATGGCAACGGTGGCGTGCTGTCGAGCCAGGCAACCGTCATCCTCGGCAGCGCCGCGACGGTATGAGCGCAAGCCCGCGCATGGACAGCCGCTGCGTCCCCACCGCCCTCGACATGGAAACGGACGACGAGAGCTGCCGCATGCTGCTCGATTCAGCCGAGGATTTCTTCCGGCGGCAGCCACCGGCCGCCGGCCGTGCGCCCTCGGGAGCGGCCTGGCGGGCCTTGGCCGACCAGGGCTGGCTGGCGCTGCGGCTGCCGGAGGCCTATGGCGGCAGCGCACTGCCCGCCCGGCACGGCGCGATCGTTGCCGAAGCCCTGGGCCGAGCCCTGTGGCCTGAGCCGGTCGGATCGCACGCTGTGATGATGGCGACCCTGGTGCGCCTGCTGGCCAAGCCGGGCAGCGAGGTCTGGGCCGGCGTGGCGCAAAGCCTGCTCGACGGCAGGCATGTGCTGGCCTGCACTTGGCAGGACCAGGCCCAGCAGACCGACTTCGCCGCTCCTGCCTGCCTGGTCGAGCCGGGCGGTGCAGGTCTGCGCCTGCGCGGCCGCAAGTTCGGCCTGGCCGCCGCCGGCCTGACCGACGCCCTGCTGGTCACCGCCACCTACGACGGCCAGACCGCCCTGTTCGAGGTGCCGCTGGGCAGCCCGGGCGTGGTGCGCCGTGACAGCGCCACCAGCGACGGCGGCTCGGTCTCGGTGATCGATTTCCACAACGTCGCGGTCGCCTCGCCGTTGGCCTGCGGCCCGGCCGTGGGTCTGGCGCTGCAGTCGGCGCTTGACGAGGCCCTGCTGATGGCATCCGTGCAACTCTACGGGGTCGGCGACTCTGCCCTGCAGACCACGCTGGCATACCTCCGCACGCGTGAGCAGTTCGGCCAGCCGATCGGCACATTCCAGGCGCTGCAACATGCCTGCGTGGACGCCGCCGTGCAGCTGATGCTGGCGCGCGCGGCCTGCCGACGAGCGCTCGATGCCCATGCGCAGAACGCCGACGCACCAGCCACGCGGGCGGCCATCGCTGCCGCCAAGGCCCGCGCCAGCGACGCAGCCCTCGTGACCTGCCGGCTCGGCGTGCAGCTGCACGGCGCCATGGGCTATACCGCGCAGTCGTACATCGGCCAGTGCCTGAAGATCGCGTTGCGCCTGTCGGCCATGCTGGGCTCGTCGGCCAGCCACCGCCGCCGCTTCATGGCCCTGGAGGAAGCGCATGACTGAGACCGCCGTACCCCATCGCGACGCCCTGCCCGACGCGGTGTTCCGCCAGCAGTGGCGCGACTGGATCGCGGTCCACTACGTCAGCGCGTTGCGCGGCCCCCTGCAGCGCCTGGTGGGCGTGGAGGCGCGTGCCTGGCTCGCCGCCCAGCACCGCGACGGTTGGCGTGCGCCCGGCCTGGCACGCGCCCACGGCGGCATGGGACTGTCGCTGCGCAAGCAGTGGATCTACCAGCAGGAGCTGGAGCGCTTCGCTGCCGCACGGCCCATGGACATGGGCCTGCGCCTGCTGGCGCCGGTGCTTCTGCGCTACGGTAGCGTCGAACAACAGGCGCAGCTGCTGCCGCGCATCCTGTCAGCCGAAGACACCTGGTGCCAGGGCTATTCCGAGCCCGGTGCAGGCTCCGACCTCGCCAGCCTGCGCACCGCTGCGGTGGCGCATGGCGACGGCTTCCTGGTCAACGGCCAGAAGACCTGGACCACCATGGCCGACGACTCGGACTGGATCTTCCTGCTGGTGCGCACAGGCACTGGCGGACGAAAGCAGGACGGCCTAAGTTTCATGCTTGCGGACATGCGCAGCCCCGGTATCACGGTGCGTCCGATCCGCACCCTCGCCGGCAATACGCATTTCTGCGAAGTCTTCTTTGACGATGTCTTCGTGCCGCGCACCGGCCTGGTCGGCGAGCCGGGCGCGGGCTGGTCCATCGGCCGCACCCTGCTCGGATTCGAGCGCCTGAGCCACGGATCGCCCGAGGTATTGCGTTATGCCTTCGACGTACTGCAGCGCACTTGCGCCAGCCTGCCGCCGGAGGAAGCCATGCGGGCGATGCCCACCATGGAGCGCCACGCCTGCGACATGGCCGACGCCACCGCCCTGTACGACGATGTTTGCGCCACCGCCGCAGCGGGCGGCGACACCGCAGCGGCCTTTTCCGTGCTGAAGCTCTTCAATGCCGAGACCAGCCAGCGCATCGCCGAGACCGCCCACGAGCTGGTCGGGCAATGGGGTGGCGTGCAAGGGATCCCGGTCGAGTCCGGGCTGGGCGACGACCTCGAGTGGCTGTACATGGTCACCCGGCCGCTCACGATCTTCGGTGGAACATCGCAGATCCAGCGCAACCTGATTGCCACCGGCGCACTCGGCCTGCCGCGCGCCTGAACGTCCCAACGACCTTCCCTGAGAGACGAAACCATGCAGAACCCCTCCTCCAACATCACCGCCCGCGGCGCCCAGGGCCACCGGCTGGACCCGGTGTTCCAGCCGCGCTCCATTGCCGTGATCGGCGCCTCGTCCGACCCGCGCAAGATCGGCGGCCGACCCATCTCCTACATGCTGCGCAGCGGCTATGCCGGACCGCTGTTTCCCATCAACGCCAGCCAGTCCGAGGTGCAGGGCCTGCGCGCCTACGCCTGCCTGGCCGACGTCGGCCAACCGGTCGACCAAGTGGTGATCGCCGTGGCCGGCAAGCATGTGGACGCGGCGGTGGACGATGCCATCGCCCAGCGCGCGCGCTCCATTGTGGTGTTCAGCTCCGGCTTCGGCGAGATCGACGAGGAGGGGCGGCGCCGGCAGGAGGGCATCGCCACGCGCTGCAAGACTGCCGGCGTTCATCTGATGGGCCCCAACTGCATCGGCGTGTTCAACGCGCGGCAGTCCAGCTACGCCACCTTCATGACGGCACTGGAGCACCAGATCTTCGAGCCCGGCTCGGTCGGCATCGTCAGCCAGAGCGGCGCCATCGGCTCCTACCTCTACGGCATCGCCGGCGACCGCGGCCTGCGCTTCAGCCATTTCGTGGCCACCGGCAACGAAGCCGGCCTGGACGTGGCCGACTGCATCGAGTGGATGGCGCAGGACGCCGACACCCGCGTCGTCATGGCCTATATCGAGGGCAGCCAGGATGGCGACCGGCTCTATCGCGCGTTGGAAAGCGCGCGCCGCCTGCGCAAGCCGGTGATCCTGCTGAAAGTGGGCCGCTCGGAGCAGGGCGCCGCCGCCGCCGCCTCGCACACCGGCTCACTCGCCGGAAGCGACGCGATGTTCGACGCGGTATTCCGCGAAACCGGCGCCTGGCGCGCGCGCACCATCGAGGAGCTGGTCGACCTCACCTATGCCTGCGCCATCTCGCCGCTTCCGCGCGGCAACCGCCTGGGCGTCATCACGCCCAGCGGCGGGGTGGGCGTGATCGCCGCCGACGAGGCAGCGGACTGCGGCCTGGTGCTGCCGGTGCTGCCCGACGAGCTACAGCGCCGCATCAAGGAAGTGGTGCCTTTCGGCAGCGGCACCAATCCCGTGGACGTGACCGGCCAGACCGTGGGTGACCGCAGCCTCTACACCCGGGTGCTGGACCTGGTGTGCGACTACGAGGGCTTCGACGCGATCCTGAGCTTCAATGCCAGCGTGGGCCGCAGCCCGCAGGAGTTCGCCAAGGTCAGCGACGCCCTGTTCGCCGCCCGCGCACGCCACCCAGAGCGGCCAATGGCGCTTTCGATGCGGGCCAGGCCCGAAATCGTTCAGCAGCTCGAGGCGCAGAAGATCCTGCATTTCAGCGACCCCGCCCGCGCCACCTCCGTGCTGGGCGCCATGGCCCACATCGGCCGGCAGTTCGACCGGCCCGCGCCGGAGGTGCCGACGGCGACGCGTCGGGCGGCACTGCCTGCCGGCGGGCTGGACGAAGCCGGCGCTCGCGCCCTGCTGGCGTCGCACGGCGTGCCCTTTGCGCCGCAGCAGGTGGCGCAGTCGGCCGACGAAGCGGCAGAGGCGGCAGGGCGACTGGGCTGGCCGGTGGTGATGAAAGTGGTTTCGCCCGACATCGCCCACAAGAGCGACGTCGGCGGGGTGGCCCTGAACCTGGCCGATGCCGATGCGGTACGCGCCGCCTGGCACGCCATGATGGCCAGGGTCAAGGCCGCCTGCCCGCAGGCCCGCATCGAAGGGGCACTGCTCTCGCCCATGGTGCGCGGCGGCATTGAAACGGTGATCGGCACGGTGCGCGACCCGGTGTTCGGCCCCATGGTGATGTTCGGCCTGGGCGGCGTGTTCGTGGAGGTGTTCAAGGACGTGACCTTCCGCCGCGCACCGGTCAGCCGCCAGACCGCCCTCGAGATGGTGCGGGAGATCCGCGCCTTGCCCCTGCTGACCGGCGCGCGCGGCAAGCCCCCGGTCGACCTGGAGCGCCTGGCCGAGGCCATCTCCGCCGTGTCGATCTTCGCCGCCGCCCACCGCGACGAGGTGGCCAGCGTCGAGGTCAACCCTTTTATCGCCCTGCCACAAGGCGGCTGCGCGGTGGATGCGCTGATCCTGCGATAAGCCGCTGCGGCTTGGTCGTCAGCAATGCATGAAAGGCATGGCTGACGGCCGGATTGGAAGGCTCGCCAGGCCATGCCCAGGCCTAACATTTTTCCCATGGCCGGCACCTTGGCGACCCGCCTGAACCGCCGCCTCGATACAGGAGACAAGACATGAAATCCACGAATACCCGCGCCATCTTGCGCAAACTGCTGGCCTGCGTGGCACTTGCCGGCGCCGGCATGGCGGCAGCCCAATACCCCGACCGTCCGATCAAGATGGTCGTGCCCTTCCCGCCTGGTGGCGCCACCGACTCGGTGTCGCGCCTGATTGCCAAGTCGATGTCCGACAACCTGGGCCAGCCCATGGTGATTGACAACCGCGCCGGGGCCGGCGCCGTCATCGGCAGCGAGGCCGTGGCCAAGGCCGAGCCGGACGGCTACACCGTGCTGTCGACCACCGCCGGCGTGCATGTGGTGAACCCCGCCATCTACCCCAAGCTGCCCTACGACCCGCAGAAGAGCTTCGTGCCGGTCAGTCAACTGGTGGCGGCGCCGCTGGTGCTGACGGTACGGGCGAACTCGCCCTTCAAGACGGCGCAAGACCTCATCGCTTACGCCAAGGCCAACCCCGGCAAGCTCAGCTACGGCACGGCGGGCGCCGGCACCTCGCTGCACCAGTCGGGCGAGATGTTCAAAGACGCCGCGGGCGTGGACATCCTGCATGTGCCCTACAAGGGCGCAGGCCCGGCCATGAACGACTTCCTCGGCGGCCAGGTGGACATGATGTTCTCCTACGTGGGCTCCGTGCTGCCCGGCGTGAAGTCGGGCCGGCTGCGCATGCTGGCCGTCGGCAGCCCCAAGCGCCTGCCGGTGATCGCCGACGTGCCTACCGTGGCCGAGGTTCTCAACCAGCCCGGCTATGACTCCGACACCTGGACCGGCCTGGCCGTGCCCGCCGGCACGCCCGCCGCCGTGGTGGAACGCCTGAGCAAGGCTGCGCACTTCGCGCTGGAGCAGAACCGCGAATACCTCCTCTCCTCGGGCTACGTGATCGTGGGCGGCAGCCCGAAGCAGATGGAGCAGCGCATCGCGACCGAACTCAAGACAGTCACTCCCCTGCTGGCCAAGATCATGAAGATGCCTTGATACGGCGCCCCCATCCCTGCTTAAAGACGAAGCGCCATGAAAAGTTTCCAAACCCTCCTCGAGGGCCTGCGCCTGCCGGTGCTCGCCTCGCCCATGTTCCTGGTGAGCAACCCCGCCCTGGTGATAGGCCAGTGCACCAGCGGCATCATCGGCAGCTTCCCGGCGCTCAACGCCCGTCCGCAAGAAGAACTGGCCGTCTGGCTGCAGCGCATCGCTGATGCGCTGGAGGCCGACCGCGCCGCAGGCGGCCATCCGGCGCCCTATGCGGTGAACCTGGTGATCCGGGCCAACAACGAGCGCTTCGAGGCCGACCTAGATACCTGCGTGGCGCACCGGGTTCCCATCGTCATCACCAGCCTTGGCGATCCGGCGCGCGTGGTCGAGCGGGTGCATGGCTATGGCGGCATGGTGCTGCACGACGTGACCTCGGCCCGCCACGCGCGCCGGGCGCTGGCCGGTGGCGCGGACGGATTGATCCTGGTGTGCGCGGGTGCCGGCGGCCACGCGGGCGCACTCAGTCCCTTCGCGCTGGTCAGCGAAGTACGGCGCTTCTTCAAGGGACCGCTGGTGCTGGGCGGCGCCATCTCCGAAGGCCGCTCCATCTTGGCTGCGCAGACCCTGGGCGCCGACCTGGCCTACATTGGCACGCGGTTCATCGCCACCGAGGAATCGGCCGCAATCGAGGGCTACAAGGCCATGTTGGTGAGGTCCACCGCCAGCGACATCGTCTACACGCCGCACTTCTCAGGCATTCCGGCCAACTACCTGAAACCGAGCATCGTCAACGCCGGCCTCGACCCGGAGAACCTGCCGGTGGTCGACAACGCCGCCGTGCGCGGGGCCGGCGACCGGCAGAAGCGCTGGAAGGACATCTGGGGTGCGGGCCAGGGCGTGGGCGGCATCGACGACATACCTCCGGTGGCCGAGCTCGTCGACCGGCTCGAAGCCGAATACCGAGCCGCCTGCAAGGACGTGGCGAACCGCCTCTTCGACGGCGAGCATGCGCAGGAGGTGCCGCAATGAACGCCCGCATGAACGGCAATGCCGATGCTGCCACCGGCAACGCCGGGCTGCGTGCGCTGTTTGCGCCGCGCAGCGTGGCGGTCGTCGGCGCTTCGCAGGACGTCAACAAAATCCGTGGCCGCCTGCTCAAGACCCTGGTCGACGGCGGCTTCGGCGGCCCGATCTACCCGGTCAACCCCAGCAGTGCCAGCATCCAGGGCCTGAGCGCCTACCCCGACGTGACGGCCCTGCCCGAAGCGGTGGACCTGGTGCTGATAGCGGTCGCGGCCGAGCAGGTGCTGGCGGTGCTGGAGCAATGCGCCCGGCGCGGCTGCCGGGCGGCCGCCATCTTCTCCGCCGGCGCCAACGGCCTGCCGCACGGCGAACGGCTGCAGGACCAGGTGGCCGAGTTCGCCCGTCGCACTGGCATGCGCATCCTGGGTCCGAACTGTGAGGGCTACCTCGATGCCGAGGGCGGCCTGATCGCCACATTCAGTCCGACGCTGCAGTTCGTCGCGCCACGGATCCCGGCCTTGCTCGAGGGTCGCGGGCGAGTCAGCATCGTGTCGCAGTCCGGCGCCATGGCCTTCGCGCTGTTCAGCCGCGCGCGGCAGCTGCACATCCCGGTGCGCCATCTGGTCTCCACCGGCAACGAGGCCGATGTCGAACTGCTGGAGGTGGCCGGACACCTGATCGCCGAGGGCGGCTCGCGGGCGCTGCTGCTTTTCGTAGAGGGGTTCCGCGATGCGCACCGCTTCGAGCAGGTGGCGCGCCAAGCGGCCGACGCCGGCGTCGCCCTGGTCATCGCCAAAATCGGCCAGTCCGGTGCCGGCCAGCGCGCGGCGGTGTCGCACACCGCCCACCTCACCGGCGCCGACACGGCCTACGAGGCAGCCTTCCGCCGCTGGGGCGCCATACGCGTGCAGACACCCGACGAGATGCTGGCCGTGGCCGCGGCCCTGAGCGCCGGTGCCCTGCCGCGCGGACGACGCGTGGCCATCGTCACAACCTCCGGCGGCGCCGGCGGCTGGGCGGCCGACATCTGCGAGCAAGCCGGCCTGGAGGTGCCCGAGCTAGATGCCGCGTTCAAGCAGCAGCTGGCGGCCATCGTCCCCAGCTACGGCTCGGCGGAGAACCCGGTGGACGTCACGGCCAGTGTGGTCGAGGACGGCGGCAAGACTCTGCTCGCCATCATGGAGACCATGGGCCATGCGCCGGGCATCGACATCGGGCTGGTCATCGTGTCCCTGATCGCCTCCGAGCGCCTGGTGCGCATAGAGGACTCGCTGAAGTCGCTGTACGCGAAGGCCGGGAACCCGCTGGTGTTCCACTCCCCCGGCACGCCGGGCAGCGCCGCGCTGGAGGTTCTGGCGCGGGTGGGCGGGGTGCACCTGGGGTTGGCGGAGTTCGCCCGCACGATGGTGCTGTTGGACGAACACCGGTTGTTCCGGGAGCGCTGGACAACGCAGGGCATCCGGCGGTCACCGCAGCCGCGCGCTGCCGCGGCAGGGTCCGGCTCGCCCGCAGACGCCAGCCGCATGCCGGTGCCCGAACTGCTGCGCCGCTGGAACATCCCCCAGCCCGGCGAGGCCCTGGTGACCGATGCCGCCGCCGCGGCCCGGGCCGCCGAATCCATCGGCTGGCCAGTGGTCCTGAAGATCGCCTCGCCCGACATCGCCCATAAGACCGAGGCCGGCGGCGTGGTGCTCGGCGTGGAAACGCCCGCCGCTGCGCAGGCCGCGTTCGAGCGCATCATGGCCTCGGCGCGCGCTCATGCGCCCCAGGCGCGGCTGGACGGGGTGCAGGTGCAGCGCATGATGCCGCCCGGACGCGAGATGGTGGTAGGCACGGTGCGCGATCCGGACTTCGGCCCGCTGGTCATGCTGGGCCTGGGCGGCATATATGTCGAGGTGCTGCGCGACGTTGTTTTCGAACTGGCCCCGCTGACGCTGGAACAGGCCCACGCCATGATCGTCCGGCTGCGCGCCGGCGCCCTGCTCGACGGCGTGCGCGGCGAGGCGCCGGCCGACCGCCAAGCCCTGGCCCAACTGCTGGTGGCCGTGGGCGACATGGCGGCCGACCCACAGGCCTGCATCCGCGAAGTGGACCTCAACCCGGTGATCGTCTACGCCCGGGGCCAGGGCGTCTGCGCAGTCGACGCCCTGGTGGTACGCGACGAACAATGACAGGAACGACCAAGGACTGACATGGCAGAGATCGAGTACGACAAGCAGGGCGCCATCGCCCGCATCACCCTCAACCGGCCCGAGCGCAAGAACGCACTGGCCAACGACATGCGCCAGCAGCTCACGGAGTGCTTCCACCGGGCCGACGAGGACGACGAGGTGCGTGCCGTCATCCTGACCGGCCAGGGCGAGAGCTTCTGCTCTGGCGCGGACGCCGGCAAGATGGCGCCGCTGGATGTGAAGGGCTCGCGAAACCGCCTTCAGCGCAACGCCCACACGCTGATCAAGGCCCTGTATCACATCGAGAAGCCGGTGATCGCCTCGGTGCGCGGCCACACTCTGGGCATCGGCCTGAGCATGATGCTGGCCTGCGATATGGCCATCGCCTCGGAAACCACCAAGCTCTCCTGCATCTTCGCGCGCCGCGGGCTTGCGCCCGACTCGGGCGCGGTGTTCTTCCTGGCCCGGCTGATCGGTCAGGCGCGCGCACGCGAGCTGGTCTACAGTGCCCGCTTCTTCAACGCAGAAGAGGCCGCCGCCATGGACCTGGTCACCCGCGTGGTGCCCGACGCCGAACTGGAACAGGCCACGCTGACGCTGGCCGAGAGCATGGCCTCGCAGCCGACCTATGCGCTGGCAATGGCCAAGAAGATGTTCCAGTTCTCGCTCTCTCCCACGTTGGACCACTTCCTGGAATACGAGGCGCTGATGCAGCCGCAGATCCACCAGACGCAGGATTTCCGTGAAGGCATCGCGTCCTTCAAGGAAAAACGCGAAGCGAAGTTCATCGGCCGCTGAACACAGCGCCACCCCGGGCCGCAGGCCTCTCAGCTCAGGCCGGCAGCAGCGCCGGCTGCGAGGTCTGCGAGGAGGCCGAGGCCAGCAGCCAGTCGCGGAACACCGCCATGTTGCGGAACTCGCGCTGGAGGCGCGGCCGCAGCAGGTAGTAGCCCTCACTGCGCGCCAGCGGTCTGGTGAAAGGCGCCACCAAGCGGCCGTCCTTCAGTTCCTGGCGGATCAGCACGGTCTGGCCCACGGCGATGCCGACGCCGTCGACCGCCGCCTGCCAGCACAGCAGGGTGCTGCTGAAGGTCATGCGTGTGCCATCGCCGGCCGCCTCCTCCAGGCCCGCGTCCTTGAGCCACTCGTCCCAGTCGGTACGGCGGTAGCGCGACACCAGCAGACTCTGGCGCAGCAGCGACTCCGGGTAGCGGGCATTGGGCGCGTAGCGGGCCAGGAAGGCGGGTGAACACACCGGCTCTATCTCGTCGCGGAACAACAGGTCGCACTTGACCTCGCCCCACTGTCCGTCGCCGAACTGAATGACCGCGTCCACCGCGTCTCGATCGAAATCGACCTCGGGAATCGTGTTGAGGACACGCACCTCGATGTCCGGATGCTTGCGCTGGAAGTCCGGCAGCCGCGGTATCAGCCATTTGGCAGCAAAGGTGTTGTAGGTGCCGACCCGGATCACGCCCTCGCGCGCCGGCCCGATCAGGCTGTGCGTGGCTTCGGCGATCGCCTCGAAGGCGGGCAGGATCTTCTGGGCATAGCTGTGTCCTGCCTGCGTGAGCGCCACACCGTGCCGCTCGCGCCGCAGCAGCTGCAGGCCCAGGTACTCCTCCAGCACAGAGATCTGCCGGCTGACCGCCGACTGGGTCACGTGCAGGATCTTCGCTGCGTTGGTGAGGTTCTCGGTGCGTGCAACCACCTCGAAGACACGCAGCGGATTGAGCGGGGGGATACGGCGAGTCATGCGCTGCGCGGCCTCTCAGAAATGAGTTTTTAGTCTACCTGACGGTGGAATTGCCAAGCCTTGGGAGCAACCCGCAGTTCCAGAATCGGCCGCACAGAAATCACCGGTGCAAGCCCAGGAGACATCAGCATGGACAGCCAAAACAGCAGCAACAGCAAACTACTTCAGGACAAGGTCGTCATCGTGACCGGCGCCGGCGGCGGGGTAGGCCGCGCGGTGGCGATCGAGGCCGCGCGCCAGGGCGCGGCGGTGGTGATCAACGATCTCGGCGTGAACTTGGGCGGCGAGGCCAGCGGGCAGTCGCCCGCCGACGCAGTGGTCGGTGAGATCGAGGCCGCCGGCGGCCGCGCGGTGGCCAACGGCGACAGCGTGGCCGACTGGGATGCCGCGCAGCGCATGGTGGCGACGGCGGTCGAGAAGTTCGGCCGCATCGACGCGGTGGTCAACAGCGCCGGGATCTTGCGCGACTCGATCTTCCACAAGTTGGAGCCAAGGGACTTTGAATCAGTGCTGAAGGTCCACCTGTACGGCGCCTTCAACATGAGCCGCGCGGCGGCCGCCCATTTCCGCGAACAGGGTGGTGGCGCGCTGGTCCACATGACCTCCACCGCGGGCCTGATCGGCTCGGTGGGACAGGCCAACTACGCGGCAGCCAAGATGGGCATCGTGGGCCTGTCGCGTTCCATCTCCATGGACATGGCGCGCTTCAAGGTGCGCTCCAATTGCATCGCGCCGCATGCCTTCAGCCGCATGATCGAAAGCGTGCCGGGCCTGTCGCCCGAGGAGCAGGAAAAATACCTGGAGCGCCGCCGCCAGACAACCCGCGCCGACCAGATCGCACCGCTGGCGGCCTTCCTGTGCAGCGAGGCCGCCCAGGAGGTCACCGGGCAGATCTTCGGCGCGCGCGGCAACGAGGTCTATCTCTACAGCCAGCCCCGCCCCATCCGCACGTTGCACCGCTCCGAGGGCTGGACGCCGCAGAGCCTGGCCGAGATGTTGGTGCCCGCATGGGGCAGCAGTTTCACCCCGGCGGAGCGCACCAAGAACGTGTTCGGCTGGGATGCCATCTGAGGGCGCAACTCCATGGCATTGAATGCAGCCGCCCTGCGCGACTGGGTGTTCGAGGATCGCACCCAGGCTTACACCGACCGGGACACCATGCTGTATGCGCTCAGCCTGGGTTTCGGCAGTGACCCGCTTGACCTTGACGAGCTGCGCTTCGTCTACGAAGAGAATCTTGTCGCCCTGCCTTCCATGGCCGTGGTGCTGTGCCACCTGGGCGCCTGGATAGCCGACCCGGCAACGGGCGCGACCCGTAGCAAGGTCGTGCACGGAGAGCAGCGGGTGTTCGTCCACAAGCCGCTGCCGCCCACCGGCACGCTGGCCAGCAAGGCGCGCATCGTGGGGGTGGAGGACAAGGGCGCCGACAAGGGCGCGCTCATCCATGTGGAGCGTGTCATGACGGACTTCGACACAGGCGAGCCACTGGTCACCGTGGTCAATACCTCCTTCTGTCGCGCCGATGGTGGCTTCGAGGGATCGTTCGGCCCCAGTTTCCAAAGCCATGTGCTGCCCGGGCGCGCGCCGGACCAGGTCGTGGATCTGCCGACGCGCCCCGATGCGGCCCTTTGGTACCGCCTCAACGTCGACCGCAATCCACTGCACGTGGATCCTGAAGCCGCTCAGCGGGCCGGCTATCCCCGCCCGATTCTTCACGGCCTCTGCACCTACGGCATGGCAGCGCGGGCCATCGTTTCCGGGGTGCTCGGATACCGCGCGGACCGGCTGCGCAGCCTGCAGGCACGCTTCTCCTCGGCCGTCTTTCCGGGCGAGCTGTTGCGCTTCGAACTCTGGATCGACGCCAGCACCGTCAGCTTTCGGGCGACGGTTCCCGCGCGCGGCAAGACGGTGCTCGACAACGGCCGGGCAGACATATCAACCGATTGATCCATCGATCCATTAGAACGAACAGAAAAGACAAATGAAAAAGACAGCCTGCGTCATCGGTTTTTTGACATGCGCAAACGCCTATGCGGAAAGCCAGGTCAATATCTACGGCGTCGTCGACATGGGTGCGCGGCACGCGGTAGGGCTTTCATCGTCGAATGCACCCAGCCCAGGTCAGACGAATTCGCTCGGCAGCGGGATCAACAGCACCAGCCGGTGGGGCATCCGAGGTCGCGAGGATCTCGGCGGCGGAACGGCTGTGACCTTTGCGCTGGAGTCCGGCCTTGCGGCCGATACTGGCGGACAGCTCAACGCAAACGCCTATTTCGACCGTGCATCATGGCTGGGACTTTCGGGTCGATGGGGAACGTTGACGGCCGGACGTCAGACTGTGTTGCTGGCCGATGCCGTCATCCTGACCGACCCCCTGGGTTTGCGATTCGCGTCGCTCAATTCAAACATTGGCATTTCGGCACTGAGCGCACACGGGCTGGGCATCGAATTCGGACCCTCCGGCTCGACCGCCGGCTCCTACCGCATCAACAACTCCGTCAAGTACGCGGCCAACGTCGGCAGCCTCCGACTGAGCGCGATGTATGGTTTCGGCGAAGGCAGTGTCAGTACCGCGCCTCAGTCCTCCCGAGGCGCCGGGCTGGCTTACAAGGAGGGGCCGCTGACCGTCGCGGCCTCCTTCCAGAACTTCCGGGCCGCGAATTTTCGCGAGCTCCATGCCTATGTGATCGGCGGCGCTTACCAATTCGAGACGATCAGGCTGGCGGCAAGTTTCGCGCGCAACGAAGCGGACACCACGGCCACCACCCAAACCCGGCAGCAGGTGGCCAGCGTCGGCGCGACCTGGGCGCTCAGCCCTGCCGTCGACCTGACGGCGGCCTACTACGACATCAAACGCAGGCGCACCGCCCTGGCAGGCGACGGTTTCGGCCGCCTCATCGCATTCGCCGAATACAAGTTCAGCAGACGCACCGCCGTCTATGCGGAAGCGGATGCGACCCGCTGGCGTGGCGGCTACCAGGGCGCCGTAGCGAGCGCCCGCGCGAAAGGAGTGTCCGTCGGCGTGAAGCACACCTTCTGACGGCCCCCGACCCCGCAGCCATCTGGAACCAGGAGACGACACATGCAGATTGCCCGTCGCGGCATGGTGCAGTTTCTTCTCGGGATGCTCGCCGCTTCCGGCGCGAAGGCGTCCGACTGGCCCGGCCGCAAACCGGTCACCCTTGTGCCGGCCTGCTGCTGCCTTCGGTCATCCGCTACAACCCGGACCACATCACAGAAAAATGCGCGGACATGGAGAAGGCGCTCGGCCTGCCAAGGACAGTTCCTCTGGCCTACGCCATCGAGGCGCTGAACGGCCGACTTGGACGGCCGGCCTCGCCGTCCGATCTGGGGCCCGCACGCACCGATCTCGAGGGCATTGCGGAAAGCGGCGATGCGGGATGCTTCGACGAAAAGCAACCCGCGGCGACGCTGGAGAAACCTCGCGCCGCCCCGGTGCCAGGCGAAAAAATCCGCGCAAGCCACGCGGACTGCGCGGATTTCAGTTCTTCGTTTGCGGTGTGCTCAGTCCGCCCGCAATCCCAGCTTCTTGACCAACGGGCGCCACGTCTTGGCCTCGGCGTCGTACATCTGCTGAAAGAGCGCCACCGACCCGGGCAACGGCGTGAATCCGACCGTGCGCAGTCGCTCCTTCACGTCGGCCCGAGCCAGCGCATCGTTCGTCACCTTGTTCAGTTCTGCGACCGTGGCCTCGGGCGTCCCCGCCGGCGCGGTCAATCCGAACCAGGCAGCAGCCAAGGCGCCCGAGTAACCCGACTCCGCCAGGGTGGGCACATCGGGCATCGACGGGTCGCGCTTGTCGTCAAGAATTGCGACCGGACGAATGCGGCCGGCCTGCAATAGAGGCTGGGCCGCGATCAACGAATTGAAGCTGAGATCCAAGGTGCCTCCAGCCAAAGTCGAAAGGGCGGGCGCGTCACCACTGAACGGGACGTGGTTCAGTTGCATGCCGGTCAGGCTGGCCACATTGGCAATCGCGAGGTGCGTGATGTTGCCGGTACCGGCGGAGCCCGCCGACAGTGGACCTTTCTTGCCGAGTTGCACCAACTCTGCAACGGACTTCGCGGGCAGGTCGGCTCGGGCCCAGATGAAGATCGGCGCACGCGCCACGGCGGCTACCAGCACGAAGTCTTTGTCGGGGTTGTAGCGCAGGTCGTTGCGCAACACTGGATTGATGATCATCGACCCATTGGACGCCATGAACAGAGTGCCGCCATCGGCCTTGGATGCCAGCACCGCACCGGCGCCGATCACGCCCCCTCCCCCGGGCTTGTTGTCGACCAGCACCGTCGTTTTCAGGCTCTCGCCGATGTGGGTACCGATGGCCCGGGCCACGGCGTCCGATGCGCCGCCCGCTGCGAAGGGTACGACGATCCGGATCTGCTTGTACGCCTCCGCGAGCGCAAGATGCGGCACGAACAACGTGGCTGCAGCCATCGCCAGGGGAACGCACTGAATGAATTCTCTTCTTTGCATCTCTTGTCTCCTTCTGCCTACGACGCTTGCGAATCAAGCCATCAGCGACAGGCCGCCGCTGACTTCAAACACTTCGCCCGTGATATAGCTGGCCAACGACGAGGCGAGGAACAGCACGGGACCGGCGATGTCCGCGGGAGCGCCCGCACGGCGCAGCGGAATGCCTTTGAGCCGCTCGGCGTACTTGTCGGCGACGTTCACGCCCCCGTAGAACGGCGTATCGATCAGGCCGGGCGCCACCGCATTGACCAGAATGCCCTTCTCGCAGAAGTCCTTCGCAAAGGCCTTGGTCAAGGACGAGACTGCACCCTTGGCCGCCGCATAAGCCGCGCCGCCGGGCGCCCCGCCGTTGCGTGCCGCCGTCGAGCTGATGTTGATGACCCGCCCGCCGGCCGAGCGCTCCAGTAGCGGCAAGCAAGCTTGCGTCACCAAGAACACCGAGCGCAGGTTGATGCTGACGACCTTGTCCCACAGCGCCACCGGCAGCTCTGAGAAAGCCATCTTGTTGGGCGAGGCGCCCGCGTTGTTCACCAGCACGTCGATGCGACCAAAGGCCTTGTCGATCTTCGCGACGATCTCGCGTACGACCGCCGGGTCAGTCAGGTCGCCCTCCACTTCCAAGTGGCCTCGGCCCAGGTCCGCCATCAATTTTGCGGCGGCGTCCGGCACGCCAAAGTCATGCGCGACCACGGTGGCTCCGTACTTGGCAAAGTCGCGCGCCATCTGCCCGCCCAACCCGCCGCTTGCGCCCGTGATGAAAACGATCTTTTCAGAAAAATCCAGCATGCTCTTATGTCTCCTGATTCAATGGTGATGAACATCCAGGCTCAGGCCTGGACCAAGTAGGCCTTCTTGCGCATGAAGCGCGTGATGGAGTCGTAGCCCAGTCGCGAACCCGCCATGCCAGAGCGCTTGAAGGCATTCTTCTCGTGGAAGTCGCCCTCTCCGATGGCAGCCGTACCCAGGCCGGTGCTGTTGATGCTCACCGCACCCACCTGCACGCGGCGTGCGATGCTCATCGCCTCGCTGGTTGAGCCAGCAAACACCGCGCCGCTCAGGCCGTAGATGCTGTCGTTGGCCAGCGCCACGGCTTCCTCGGCCGTGTCGTACGGCATAACAGGCATGAGCGGGCCGAAGGTCTCCTCGGTCATTAGTTCCATGCTGTGATCGACTTCGGTGACGACAGTGGGCACCGCCCACCATCCGCCACCCTGCTGCTCGACCATGCCACCACAGCGAATGCGAGCGCCCTTGTCCAGCGCATCCTGGATGTGCTTGTTGATGGCGTGGGCTTGGCGCTCCAGGATGATGGGCCCCAGCGTGCCGTCCGACAGATGTGGGTAAGCCGGCTTCAGACGGCTGGCCTTTTCGACCAAACGCTCCACGAAGTCTTCGTACACCGGCCGCTGCACGTAGATGCGTTCGATCGACACGCAGACCTGCCCTGCGTTGGCCACCGAACCAGCGAGCACCGATGCAGCGGCCTTGTCGATGTCCGCGCTGGCGGTGACGATGGCCGGGTCCTTGCCCCCGAGCTCGAGGAAGGCAGGGATGAAGGCGCGGCTTGCGGCCTCCGCCACTTTCTGACCGGTGGGCACACTGCCGGTAAAGCTGATTGCATCGACTTTGGCGATGAGTGCTTCACCGATCTCCTTGCCGCCATTGACGTAACGCAACACTGCGTTCATTTCTGGCACCTTGCGAAGGGTCTGCAGCAACGGCTCCACGAAGCGCGGCGTGATCTCGCTGGGCTTGACGATGGCGGCGCAGCCAGCCACGAGTGCCGGAATGGTGTCCAACAGGGAGCTGGAGAGCGGGAAGTTCCATGGGCTGATCACGCCAACCAGCGGAAAAGGACTCAGGCTTCCATGCACCTCTACCGACTTTTGCGAACGCAGGTTCAGCGAACGCTCCTTAAATACCTCTCGTGCCATGACGTCGAGCCGGTCAATGCTGGTGGGCAGGCGTTGCATCTCGCGTTCGGACTCGAGCAGACGCCCCGTGTCGGCCACCAACGCCGCCAGGATGTCTTTGTGGGCCTTCTGAAATTCGGCACACCAGGCGCGCAGGACTCTCAGTCGACCGTCGAGTCCAAGGGCTTCCCAGTGAGGCTGGTTCCGGCGCAGTTCGGCTGCAATGTCCGGTAGCGTCGAAACGTCGGTGCTACGGAGGACGTAGTCATACTCGCCTGTGCGGGGGTTTCGAACCGGAGTGTTTGTCGTCATTGGTGCTCCTGGGCCGCATTCGGCGCGGCATGCGGTTGTGTGTCGGCCGAAATAGTAGGAGTGGCGGGGGAGCTTCACGTCTTCCCATCGCGGAACGTGCCATGCAATAAGCTCAGGGCTCGGTACTTCGAGCCATTCGATTCACCGCCAATGCAGGTCTGGCACCGCTGCCAGGTACAGCCAGTCTCTGCCGTCCAGATGTAGATGAAGTCGGGCGACCACTTCTGGTTCGGTGCATCGGGTGAAACTGACGGACCAGCGCCTTGCCCGCCACGGCGCAACACCCGACCCCTCGGTCGTGCGCGCGAATCTGCCCTGCAAACAGCCGCTCGATGCGCTGCGGGATTCCGCCTTGGGCCTGTCCTCGCCGGTCGGCTTTTGCCTGACCGGCAGCAATCGGCGTGGCACAGACACAGCAGTGAACGACTCCAACCAGGGTCGAGCCGTTCGCCTCTTTGCACTGAGGTCGAGAAGGCCACCGGCATACTGGCAACGCAAGACACTCTCAGTACTGCGGGTGCACACAGACCGCGGAAGTCATTGCGCCAGTGGCGACTACCGTCGGCGGGCGGCGAACTTCGGCACAACGATGTCGATGAGCAGGCGAGCGAACTGCTGGGACAACGCGGCCATGGAGAGCTTCGTCAAGACGCTCAAGATCGAGCGGATTTACCAAGTTCGCTACGACACCCGAGCCTCGTCAAGTGTGGCCACGTGGACGGGAGCGCAGCCTTCTGGCGGCATGACTTGCTGTCAGTGGCATCGCGGCAGGGTCAGGTAAAGGCGGCGAAAACCGTCAGCGCCACGGCAGATTATTGAAGGTATCGATATCTTCAGGTGGCTGGCACGCCGCGCAACGATCTCATGAAATAGGGCGCGCATGGATTGCCCCCTTCGTACAAACCGCTACAGTTTTGCAACACACGGAGGCACTGCCATGAACGACATCCGGTTCACTCCCGACGAGCTCTCCACGCTGCGCGCACACGGCCTCGTGCTGTTCGCAGACCGCGTGATCTTCGATGCGCAGCCGCCGATGCCTGCGTCGCAGATCTCGGCCGTGCAGGCCCTGTGCGCAGGGCCGCTGCCCGAGGCGCTGCTCGCGCTGTGGCAGCAGACGGCCGGCGGCCGGCTCGACTACGACCTGACGCTGGAGATGAACGGCAACATCGAGGCCGTGAGCTGGTCCGAGCTGTTCTGGAACGGCAGCGACGGCTACCGCGACCTGCAGGGCTGGATCGTGCATGAGCAGGAACTGGCCGAGGAAGCGGCCGAGGACGGCGGCCCGCCCTGGCAGGGCACGCTCGCGCTGCTGCCCTTCGGGGGCTTCGAGTACTGCGACCGCCTCTACGCGGTGGTCGAGCCCGGCGCCGACTACGGCCGGATCGTGGCCTGGAAGCAGGGCCTGCCGCCGGCCTGGACCCATGCGCTGCACGAGGACGGCCTGAGCGTGGTCGCGCCCGACCTGCCCGGCGCCTTCACGGCGCTGCACCTCGACGACGACCCGCTGGCGCCCACCAGCGACTACTTCTCGGGCCAGACCCTGCTGGCCTACCTCGACGACCGGCACCAGGACCACGGCCTGGACCTGGACCTGATGGACAAGCTGGTGGCCTTCTACCGCCTGGCCATGCACGACTGGCGCACGCCGCTGGCCGAAGGCACGCTGCGCCACCAGCCCGCGCTCGCGCGCGCGGCGCTGCGCCATGCGGTGGCCACCGACGACGCCGCGCTGATCGTGGAACTGGCCGCGGCGGGCCTGCGCTTCGAAGGACCGCTGCAGGGCAGCGCGCTGGCCACCGACGTCGCGCTGGCGCAAGCGGCCTTCGCGGCCGCCGCGGCCCTGGTGCGCGCGGGCGCGCCGGTGGCGGCCGACGCGCTGCGCAACATCGACGGCCAGATTGGCCCCGAACTCACGGCCGCCCTGCTGGCCAACGGCGCCGAGCCCGACGTCGAGGCCATCGTCCAGTGCGCGGCCTGCGGCGCGCCGGCCAGCGCGCACCTGATCGCGGAGGCCTGCAGCCGGATCGGCATCGACGTGCCGACGGCCTTCGACGCCCACCGCGACGCCAGGCTGCGCGAACTCGAGACCTCGCTCGCGCAACTGGCCGACGGCCACCACGGCCACTACCTGGGACGCGAAGGCTTGGCCCAGCGCATCGATCGGCTGCAGAGCTTCACGCTCTGAGCCGCGCGGGTTCAGCCGACGCTCAATCGCCGCTTGCCCATTGCTTACCCGCCATACAGCCAGGGCTGGTCGAGCAGCTTCGCCCCGAGCAGCCGCATCGCCATGTCGCGGCCGAAGCGCACGGGGCCTGTCGCGTGGAAGACCTCGCCGTTGCGCCGCGCCCTGGCCTGCACCTGCGCATTGCGCTGCCAGCGGGCGTCGGCATAGCGCGCGAAGGCGGCCGGGACCTGCTCGGTGCGCGCGCCCGCCAGCGCCTCGGCCAGCGCCACCGCGTCCTCGATCGCCATGCCCGCGCCCTGCGCCATGTAGGGCAGCATGGGATGGGCAGCGTCGCCCAGCAGCGCGATGCGCTCGCCGGCCATCTGCTGCGGACCGCTCAGTGGCGCACGATCGCTGAGCGTCCAGCCGCGCCAGGCGGGCGCGGCCTCCAGCAGTGCCTGCAGCGCGGGGCCGCAGCGGCCCGTGGCCTGCTGCAGCGCGGCCAGGCTGGTCGCCTGGTCCCAGTCGCGCGCATCGCCGGCGGGTGCGGACTCGGCCAGCACCACCAGGTTGAGCACCTCGCCGCGGCGCACCGGGTAGGCCACCGCATGCAGCCGTGCCCCCAGCCACACGCGCACCTGTGTGCTGCGCAGCGCGGCGGGCAACGCGGCCTGCTTCAGCATCGCGCGCCAGGCCGTGTGGCCGGTGACATGCGGCGGCTCCGAGGCCTCGACCACTTTCGGGCGCACCGTGCTCCAGAGGCCGTCGGCGCCGACCAGCGCATCGCCCTCCCAGGCGCGCGCATCGGCCGTGCCGACCGCCACCGCGTCGTCGCAGACCTCGACCTGGGTGATGCGCGCGTCGGTGTTGAGCACCACCGCGTCGTGCGCGCTTGCGGCACCGTGCAGCAGCGCATGCAGGTCGGCGCGGTGCACGCAGCAGTACGGCGCGCCGTAGCGCCGCTGCATGGCCTCGCCCAGCGGCAGGCGTGCGAGTTCGGCGTCGTCATCGGCCGCGCGCACCACCAGCGCCTCGGGCCGGGCGGCGATGCCATCGAGTGCGTCGGCCAGGCCCAGGGCCTGCAGGCGGCGCGTGGCATTGGGGCCGAGTTGGATGCCGGCGCCGACTTCGCCGAAGGCCGGCGCCTGTTCGAGCACTTCGATGCGATGGCCGGCGCGCGCCAGGGCCAGTGCGCCCGCCAGTCCGCCGATGCCGCCGCCCGCGATCAGGAGCTGCAGGGGCATGCCGTCAGGGTGCGGAGCGCTGGGCGGGGGTGGTGGAGGACTTGTCGCCGGGCGTGGCGCAGCTGCCGCAGCTGTCGCACGAACCGCAGCCCGAGCTCTTGGCCAGCGAGGCTGCCAGCGCCTCAGCGCGCTGCGCATCGACCAGCCCGGCCTTGTGCGAGCCGGCCGCCACGCGCGTGGCCGCGGCGCGGCGCCAAGCGGCGGGCATCCAGCGCCAGACCGCGTAAAGCGCGGCGAAGGCGACGATCAATCCGACGATCAGGTTCTGTGTCATGTTGTGCTCAACCCCAGCCCAGTGCGAGCGCGATGCGGTAGGTGACGAAGCAGGCCGCGTAGGCCAGCGCGAACAGGTAGCCTGCCATGATCCAGACGTACTTCCAGGCATTGGTCTCGCGTTTCACCGCGGCCAGTGTGGAAATGCATTGCGGTGCGAACACGTACCAGACCAGCAGCGACAGCGCGGTGGCCAGCGACCAGCTGCCCGCGATCAGCGGCTCCAGCGCCGTGGCCGTGGCATCGCCGGTGGCCGACAGCGCGTACACCGTGCCCAGCGCGCCCACCGCGACCTCGCGCGCCGCCATGCCGGGCACCAGCGCGATCGAGATCTGCCAGTTGAAGCCGATCGGCGCGAAGATGTGCTCCAGCCCGCGGCCGATGATGCCCGCCAGGCTGTACTGGATGGCCGGGCCGGTCGCGCCTTCAGGCGGCGAGGGAAAGGTGGAAAGGAACCACAGCAGGATGGTCAGCGTGAGGATGATGGTGCCCACGCGTTGCAGAAAGATCCAGGCGCGCTCGTACAGGCCCAGCGCCAGGTTGCGCAGGTTGGGCCAGCGGTAGGCGGGCAGCTCCATCAACAGCGGGGAATGCGAGGCGTTGTCGCGGAAGCGCTTCATCACCCAGGCCACGGCCATCGCCGAGACGATGCCGAACACATAGAGCGCGAACAGCACGATGCCCTGCAGGTTGAACACGCCCGCCACCGTGCGCGCCGGGATGAAGGCCGCGATCAAGAGCGCATACACCGGCAGCCGCGCCGAACAGGTCATGAGCGGCGCGATCATGATGGTGGTGAGCCGGTCGCGCCAGTTGCTGATGGTGCGCGTGGCCATCACGCCGGGAATGGCGCAGGCGAAGCTCGACAGCAGCGGGATGAAGGAGCGGCCCGACAGGCCCACGGTGCCCATCACGCGGTCGAGCAGGAAGGCGGCGCGCGGCAGGTAACCCGAATCTTCGAGTGCCAGGATGAACAGGAACAGGATCAGGATCTGCGGCAGGAACACGATCACGCCGCCCACGCCGGCCACGATGCCGTCGACCAGCAGGCTCTGCAGCAGGCCCTCGGGCACGACGGTCTTGACCGCCTCGCCCACCCACTCGGTGGCCGCCTTGATCGCGTCCATCGGCACGTTGGCCCAGCTGAACACCGCCTGGAACATCAGGAACAGCGTGACGGCCAGCACCGCCATGCCCCACAGCGGATGCAGCACCACGCGGTCGATGCGGTCGCTGGTGGCGAGGCTGCCGACCGGCTCGGTCACGGCCAGGCCGAGGATGCGCCGGACCTCGCGCTGGGTGGCGAGCACGTCGTCGAGCGCGGGCGCGACCCAGGGCGCGGCCACGGCGGCGGCGACCACGGGCGCGTCGAGAGCGGCCAGCAGGTCTTTCGCGCCGCCGGTGTGCACGCCCACGGTCTCGATCACCGGCATGCCGAGCTCGCGCGACAGCACGGCCACGTCGACCACGATGCCCTGCTTCCTGGCCATGTCGGTCATGTTGAGCGCCATCACCATCGGCAGGCCCAGCTTCTTGGCCTCCAGCACCAGCCGCAGGTTCAAGCGCAGGTTGGTGGCGTCGGTCACGCTGACCAGCAGGTCGGGCGGCAGCTCCTTGCTGCGGCCGGTCACGACGTCGCGCGTCACGGCCTCGTCGGCCGACAGCGCATTGAGGCTGTAGGCGCCCGGCAGGTCGAGCACGAAGACCCGGCGGCCGGCGGCAGTGAGCAGCACGCCCTCCTTACGCTCGACCGTGACGCCGGCGTAGTTGGCCACCTTCTGGCGGCTGCCGGTCAGCAGGTTGAACAGCGCGGTCTTGCCGCAGTTCGGGTTGCCCAGCAGCGCGACGCGTTCGGGCGGCGCCGCCGCGGGTTTGGCCGCGCCGGGACGGAAGTCGATGGTCGCCTCAACCATGGTGGGCCGCGCCTCGCGTCACGTGGATGAAGGCCGCTTCGTGGCGGCGCAGCGCGAAGGTGGTGTGGCCCAGCCGCACCGCGATCGGCTCGCGGCCCGGCACGCCGGAGGCGACGATGCGCACCGCCTCGCCCGGCACGAAGCCGATCTCGGTCAGGCGCAGCACGAGTTCGCGGTCTTCCGCGCTGTCGGGCCGGGCCACATCGAGCACGGTGGCCCATTGGTTGTCGGGAAGCTGGTCGAGACGCAGCGCGGCCGGGGCCGGCGCGGCGTCGAGGGGGTTGTTTGGCACGGTGAGAGGCGCCCGAGGCTCGGGCGCGCCATGAAGCGAAGCCTCAATGCTAGCAATTCTCACTCGCGACGGACAGACCGTGGTCAAACAACGCGCCCAGCGGGACACCAGGGACACGCGGAACCGGCTTTGCCGGGCCGCTGGTGTCGCCCCTTTGAGGAGGAAGGCGAAGCGACACGCAGTGCGCTTTGGCCCTCGGGGGTGGGCTAGTTCAAGCCCAGCATGCCGCGCAGCTTCGACAGGTCTTCCGCCAGCGTGTTCACCCGCCCGGCCAGCAACTTGCGATCCCGCTCGCTGAGCTTCGAGTAGGTGTCGAAGCCGCCGTCCGCGCTGCGGTACTTGGCCAGCGTGTCGAACACCGTCTTGAAGTTGGCGTCGGTCTTGTCCGAGAAGCTCTTGTTGTCCTTGACGATCAGCGGGCGCAGCAGCTCGACGATCTTGTAGGCGCCCTCGAAGTTGGCCTGGAAGTCCCACAGGTCGGTGTGGCTGTAGCGGTTTTCCTCGCCCGAGATCTTGGTCGCGGCCACTTCCTCCATCAGCACCGCGGCGCCGCCCACCACCTTCTCGGGCGGGAAGGTCAGGGCCACCAGGCGCTTCTGCAGCTCGAGCACGTCGGCCAGCAGCTTGTCGGCGGTCTTGTTGACCTCCTTGGTGCTCTTCTGCACCCAGAGCGCGTACTCGATGCGGTGGAAGCCGCCGAAGGCCGGATCCTTCTCGGCCTTCTCGTGGTCGTCGGCGCGCGAGTCGATGGCGCTGTCGAGGTCGCTGAAGAGTTCGGCGATGGGCTCGATCTTCTCGTAGCTGGTGCGCGTCGGCGCATAGAGCTTCTTGGCCTTCTCGATGTCACCGGCCTTCACCGCGGCCGTGAAGGCGCGCGTGTCGGTCGCCAGCTTGCGCACGTTCTCGGCCACGTAGATCTTGTAGTCGGCGATGGGCGCGACCAGTTCGAGCGGCGACACGGCGGCAAACGAAGCGGCGGTGTACAGGCCGGCGGCACCGGCGACGAGGGTGGCGAGGAAGCGGCGACGGAAGTGCACGGACAGGGGTCTCCTTGAAGTAGGGGTGCGTGAAAAAAACGAATCGATGACGCGGCCGTCTAGGCCTGCATCAGGGTGCGGCCCAGCCAGTCGCGCGCATCGCGCACGCCCGGGAGCGTGAAGAAGAAGCCACCGCCGATGGGCTTGATGTATTCCTCCAGCGGTTCGCCGTCGAGGCGCTTCTGCACCGCGATGAAGCCCTTCTCCAGGTCGGCCTGGTAGCAGATGAACAGCAGGCCCATCTCGAGCTGGCCCGACTTGGTGACGCCGTTGGAGTAGTTGAAGGGGCGGCGCAGGATCAGGTTGGCGTCCGACGCATGCGTGCGCGGGTTGGCCAGGCGGATGTGGGCGTCCATCGGCGTGACCTTGCCTTCGGGGTCCTTGGCGTAGTCGGGCACGTCGTGCTCGGTGCGGCCGCCGTCGAGCGGCGCGCCGCTGGGCTTCACGCGGCCCATGATCAGTTCCTGCTCCTGCAGCGGCGTGCGGTCCCAGCGCTCGACGAAGTTGCGGATGATGCGCACCGCCTGGTAGGTGCCGTCGACGGCCCAGGCCGGCTCGCCCTTGTCGTCGGGGCCGATCCACACCAGCTTGTCCATCAAGGCCGCATCGCCGCCGTCGGGGTTGGCCGAGCCATCGCGGAAGCCCAGGAAGTTGCGCGCGCTCTCGGCCGGCTGGCCCGCGACCGCGGGGATCGGCGGCACCGAGCCTTCCTGCTTCCAGTGCAGCACCAGCAGGTCGGGCGTGTTCTTGATGATGTCGCGCAACGCGTGGATGTTGGTGTCGGGCGTGTTGGCGCAGAACTGGATCGACAGGTCGCCATGGCACAGCGCCGCGTCGAGCGCGTCGTTGGGATGGCGCTGCATCTGGGTCAGCCGCAGCGGCTTGTGCCTGGCCAGGCCGAAGCGCTCGTCGAACAGCGAATGGCCGACCGACACGGTGATGGTCAGCGCATCGGGCTGCACCACCGGGCCCAGGATGCCGGAGCCCGCGGGCGGCAGCTTGGGGTCGAGGTCGGGCTGGGCGCCGCCCTGGGTCAGGAAGGCGATGCGCGCGGTCAGCGTGCGGAACAGGCGCTCGAGGTCGGCGCGGTTCTCGGCCAGCACGAAGAAGGACGCGACCATGCCCGCGGTCGGCCGCGGCGTCACGATGCCGGCCTGGTGGCGGCCGGTGAAGGGCACGCGGTCCTGCGTGTGGGTGCTCTGCGGCGCATCGGTCACCTGTGCGCCGGCGCCCGGGCCTTCGGGCGGGCCGGACGGGGCAGGCGCAGCGGCGCGCGCGGCCGACAGGCCGGCCAGCGCGGCACCGGCCACGCCCAGGCCGCCGAGCATGCGGCGGCGCTCGGGCGAGGCGGGTCGAACGGATTCGGGGGAGAGAGGGTTCTGGTCTTTCATGTCGTCGTCGGGCGTTCAGTCCAATCCGAGGGCCGCATTGACCTGGCCGAGGGCATCGGCCAGCGCGCGCACGGGTTCGGCCAGTGCATTGCGCTGGGCCTCGTCGAGGCGCGCGAGCCTGAAGCCCTCGCCGTCGCGGTACGGCGCGAGCGCGGCATCGAAGGCCGCGAAACGCTGGACCAGGGTCTTCTGCAGCTCGGGCGCCGCCTTGGTCAGCAGCGGCGACAGCAGATCGGCGATCTTGTGGGTGCCGTCGAAGCTGCCTTGCAGGTTCACCAGCTCGCCGTGCCCGTAGTGGTCTTCGCCGCCGGCCGGCAGGTTGTCGGCCACGCGCCGCAGCAGCTTGGCGGCCGAAGCGGCCAGGCGCTCGGGCGGGATGGCCAGCGCGCGCAGCCGGGTCTTGAGCGTCTCGACGTCGGTCTGCAGCTGCGCGGCCACGGGCAGCGCGGCCTGGGTGTCGCTCTTGGCGAACAGCAGGTACTCGATCCGGTGGAAGCCGGTGAAGCCCGGATCGGCCTCGCGCTGCTCGAAATAGTCGGCACGCGCGTTGAGCCGCGTGTCGAGATCGGAGAACAGCTCGGCCATCGACTCGATGCGCTTGTAGGCCTGGTGCGCGGGCGCATAGAGCGCACGGGCCTGGGCCAGGTCGCCGGCCTTGAGCGCGTCGACCAGCGCCTGCGTGGCGTCTTCCAGCGTGCCGGCCTCGAGCGCCAGGAACACGCGGTACTCGGCCAGCGCGCCCACATAGTTGACCAGCGAGGGCCGCGCGGCTTCCGCGTCGGACTCGGCCGAGGGCGTGACGTGCAGCTTGCCGCGCGGGTTGCTCAGCAGGCCGCAGGTGATGTCGTAGGTGCCGGGGTGCAGCTTGACCGTCATGGTCTGCGAGAAGCCCGGCGCGATGTTCTCGCGCTCCTCGACCACCATCACGCCATCGAGGATCTCCCATTCGAGCGCGCGCTGCGACTGGTTGACGATGGTGAAGGTGGTGCGGCCCGCGGGCACCGTGATGTCGTTGGGCTCGCAGGCGTTGCCCTGGATGGTCACCGTGACCGCATGGTCCGAGGCCTTGGGCGGCGCCTGGCGTGCCACGCCCGAGGCGTACCAGAAGGCCGCGAGGCCCGCGACCACCAGCAGCGCCGAGGCGCCGACGGCGACACGCATCAGCGTGGAAGAAGAAGAGGAGGAGGAGGAGGAAGGATCTTTGGGAGAGGCAGAGGACATCGTGATCTCAACGGGCAGCAGCGACCGGGCCCGGCACCGGCGCGGCCGGTCGGAAGAAAAAGAAGAGCGAGACGGCCAGGAAGGCCAGGTAGGCGATCACCTCGCCCACCACCGGCGCGGCCTGGTAGCCCAGCAGGCCCGAGAGCACGGCACCGACCGGGCTGTCCATCGGCAGCGCTTCGCTCATGTCGAAGACCACCGTCTGCAGGTGGTTCCAGACGCCGCCTTCGTGCAGCTTGCGCAGCACGCCGGCCAGCAGGCCTGCCGCGACCAGCAGGATGAACACGCCCGTGTAGCGGAAGAAGCGCCGCAGGTCGAGCCGCACGCCGCCGGCGTAGAGCCCGTAGCCCAGCACCACCGACACCGCGATCCCGGCCAGCGCGCCCACGGGTGCTTCCCAGCCGCTGCTCTGCTGGAAGATCGCGAGCAGGAAGAACACCGACTCCAGCCCTTCGCGGGCCACGGCCAGGAAGACCATGCCGATCAGCGCCCAGGCCTGGGCGCCGCCGTTCTCGTGCACCAGCGCACGGTCGATCGAGGCATGCAGCTGCCCCTTGATCGAGCGCGCCGCCTTGCGCATCCAGAACACCATCGAGGTCAGCATGACCACGGCGATCAGCCCGACCACGCCTTCGAACAGCTCCTGCTGCTTCTGCGGGAATTCGGCGGCCACCAGCTGCAGGCCCGCGCCCACGAACAACGACAGCGCCGCGGCGAGCAAGACGCCCACCCAGACGGCGGGCATCAGCCGGCCACGGCCGCTCTGCTGGAGGTAACCGGCAACGATGCCGACGATGAGCGCGGCTTCGATGCCTTCGCGCAGCATGATGAGAAAGGGGATGAGCATCGGGATCGGGAAAAGGTCGGAACGCCCTGCGCCGCACCGTAACGGTGCAAGCAGCAGGAAACCCCCGAGCTTAGCCGATCAAATAAGAAGTGTTCTCATTTGATCGGAATGACCCCATGCAAAAGGACGCGCGCCGGCGTCCGTCAGCCCGCACTCAGTCGGGCCGTGCTGTGCTCACGCCGCCAGCAACTGCCGCAGCACGAACGGCAGGATGCCCCCGTGCTTGTAGTAGTCGACCTCGATCGGCGTGTCGATGCGCAGGCGCACCGTGGCTTCCTGGTGGGTGCCGTCGGGGCGGTGCACCACCAGCTTCACGTCCATCTGGGGCTTGAGCTCGCCCTCGATCACCACGTCGATCTTCTCGTGGCCGGTCAGGCCCAGGCTCTGCCACGAATCGGCGCCGCGAAACTGCAGCGGCAGCACGCCCATGCCGACCAGGTTGGCGCGGTGGATGCGCTCGAAGCTGCGTGCCACCACCGCCTTGATGCCCAGCAGTTGCGTGCCCTTCGCGGCCCAGTCGCGCGACGAACCGGTGCCGTATTCCTCGCCGCCGAAGACCACGGTGGGCACTTCCTGCGCGATGTACTTCATCGCGGCGTCGTAGATGAACATCTTCTCGTTGCCCGGCTGGAACAGCGTGAGGCCGCCCTCTTCCTGCGTGCCCTTGTCGTCCGGCGGCAGCATGAGGTTCTTGATGCGCACGTTGGCGAAGGTGCCGCGCATCATGATCTCGTGGTTGCCGCGGCGCGAGCCGTAGCTGTTGAAGTCGGCCTTGGGCACGCCGTGCGCCTTGAGCCAGACGCCCGCGGGCGAGCTTTCCTTGATCGCGCCGGCCGGCGAGATGTGGTCGGTGGTGATCGAGTCGCCGAACAGCGCCATCACGCGCGCGCCCGAGAAGCCTGGATTGGTGGCCGCGGGCTTCATCTTGAAGCCCTCGAAGAAGGGCGGCTCGGCGATGTAGGTCGAGGTGGGCCAGTCGTAGACCTGGCCGGTGGTGCCCTTGATGCTGCTCCAGAACTTGCCTGGATCGGTCTTGACCTTGTCGTAGTTCGCTCGGAAGGCCTTGGCGTTCATCGCGAAGCGCAGGTTGGCGTCGATCTCCTGCGGCGTGGGCCAGATGTCGCCCAGGTAGACGTCCTTGCCGTGCTTGCCCTTGCCCACGGGCTCGGTCATGAGGTCGGTCATCACGTTGCCCGCGATCGCGAAAGCCACCACCAGCGGCGGCGAGGCCAGGAAGTTGGCCTTGAGGTTCGGATGGATGCGCGCCTCGAAGTTGCGGTTGCCCGAGAGCACCGCGGCCGCCACCAGGTTGTTCTCGGTGATGACCTCGTTGATCTCGGCCGTCAGGTCGCCGGCGTTGCCGATGCAGGTGGTGCAGCCATAGCCCGCGAGGTAGAAGCCCAGCTGCTCCAGGTAGGGCAGCAGGCCCGCCTTCTCCAGGTACTCGGTCACGATGCGCGAGCCGGGGGCGAGCGAGGTCTTGACGTGCGGCTTGACCGTGAGGCCCGCCTCCACCGCCTTCTTGGCCAGCAGGCCGGCCGCGAGCATCACGCTCGGGTTCGAGGTGTTGGTGCAGGAGGTGATGGCCGCGATCAGCACGTCGCCGTTGCCGATGGTGACCGCGCCCTTGGGCGCGACTGGCGCTGTGGCGCTCACATGCGCGGCGGCCTTGGTCGAACGGTTGGCCACCATCTCGACCACTTGGCGCGGTGCGCCGGCCGCCGGTGCCGGCGCCTCGCTGTCGTCGCTCTGGCCGTTCTTCGCGAGCGGGTAGCGGATCTTGAGCTTGTCGGCCGGCTGGTTGAAGCCGTTGGCGTCGTTGGGCTTGCTGTAGAGCTCGGAGAACTTGGTCGACAGGTGGCCCAGGTCGATGCGGTCCTGCGGGCGCTTGGGGCCGGCCAGGCTGGGCGACACCGTGCCCAGGTCCAGGCGCACGACCTTGGTGTAGTTGAGTTCGCCCGGCGCCGGCATGCCGAACAGGCCCTGGGCCTTGTAGTAGGCCTCGAAGCGCTCGATTTCCTTGTCGGTGCGGCCGGTGCCCTTGAAGTAGGCGACCGTCATCTCGTCGACCGGGAAGAAGCCCATGGTCGCGCCGTACTCGGGCGCCATGTTGCCGATGGTGGCGCGGTCGGGCACCGCGATCGATGCGGCGCCCGGGCCGAAGAACTCGACGAACTTGCCCACCACCTTCTCGGTGCGCAGGATGGCGGTCACGTAGAGCACCAGGTCGGTGGCGGTCACGCCTTCGCGCAGCTTGCCGGTGAGCTCGAAGCCCACCACGTCGGGCGTCAGCATGTAGACCGGCTGGCCCAGCATCGCGGCCTCGGCCTCGATGCCGCCCACGCCCCAACCGACCACGCCGATGCCGTTGATCATGGTGGTGTGGCTGTCGGTGCCCACCAGCGAGTCGGGGTACCAGGTCGGCACCTTGGCGTTGTCGTCGGCGGCCTTGTAGACGCCGCGCGCGAAGTACTCGAGGTTCACCTGGTGCACGATGCCGAAGCCCGGCGGCACGACGCCGAAGGTGTCGAAGGCCTGCATGCCCCACTTCATGAACTGGTAGCGCTCGTTGTTGCGCTGGAACTCGAGCTTCATGTTCAGGTCGAGGGCCTTGGGCGTGCCGTAGTAGTCGACCATCACCGAGTGGTCGACCACCAGGTCGACCGGCACCAGCGGCTCGATGGTCTTGGGCGACTTGCCCAGCTTGGCGGCCACGCTGCGCATGGCGGCCAGGTCGGCCAGCAAGGGCACGCCGGTGAAGTCCTGCAGCACCACGCGGGTGACGACGAAGGGGATCTCCTCGGTGCGCTCGGCATTGGGCTGCCAGTTGGCGAGCTGTTCGACGTTCTCCACGCCGACCTTCTGGCCGTCGCAGTTGCGCAGCACCGACTCGAGCACGATCCGGATCGAGACCGGCAGCTTGTCGATGTTCGGGTACTGCTTCGCGAGTTCCTTCAGTGACCAGTACTTGCCGGCCCCTCCCGACGCCGTCTTGAATGTCTTGAGCGCGGATGCGAAGGGGTGTGCCGGGACCTTGGCCATTGAAAACTCCTGTGATTCGTGGAAGCACCTCAAGGATAGCGAGGAACGAAGTCAGTGGCTGTAGTCGGTCTTCTCCACCGCGGCCTTTGAGCGGCGGGGCGGCCCGGCCGCGCGGCAGCGGCACGGGCCCCGCGGCCCAACGGACGGTGCGCGGGATGTGCACGAATTTCACAGTCAAAGTCGCCTGCGGTGCGCGAATTCAACAGGCTCAAATCGAAGTATTGAATACAGTCTTCTTCAATGGAAATCATTTGATGACAGATCAAAAAATAAATGAATTCCATCGGCGGGCCCGGCCCGAAATGAGAAAAAACCGAAATTCAATTCCCGGAAACCACCCATGCTCGACCCCGCCGAACTCCGCTCCTTCTTTCCCTTGGTCGTCACGCCGAGCCACGACGGCAAGTTCTTCCAGAACTACGTCGTGTCGATGATGAACTTCACCGTCGAGGCCGAGCGCGCGGGCATGCGCCTGCAGGCCCTGCTCCACCAGGGCGAAAGCCTGGTCACGCGTGCGCGCAACAATTGCGTGGCGCAGTTCCTGGCCAATCCGCAATGGACCCATCTGTTCTGGATCGACGCCGACATCGGTTTTTCGGCACAGGCCGCCTTCCGGCTGCTGCAGTCCGGCCACGACATCGCGGCCGGCGTGTACCCGCTCAAGCGGGAGGACTGGCCCGCCGAGGGGCTGGCCCAGGGCACGACGCGCCAGCAGTTCGAAGCCCTGTTCACGCGCTACACCATCAATTCCGAGGCGGCACAAGGCCGCTCGGAGGTCGAACTCGACATCCAGCCCGACGGCTTCATGAAGGTGACCGAAGCGCCGACCGGCTTCATGGTGATCAAGCGCGGCGTCTTCGAGCGGCTGATGGCGAGCTACCCCGATCTGCGCTACGCGCCCGACGGCATCGGCGACATCGACCGCGGCCTGCACTACCGCTTCTTCGACGTGATGGTCGATCCGCAGACCCGGCGCTACCTGTCGGAAGACTACGGTTTCTGCCGGCTCTGGTCGAGGCTGGGCGAGCCGATCCATGTCGATGCCAACTCCAACCTCTCGCACCAGGGCGCGAAGCTGTACCGCGGCAACCTCGCCCACTCGCTGCTGAACTCGCTGCCCCATGCGGTGGGCGGGCCGTCGGGCGCCGCCATGGTGCTCAAGGGCCAGGAACACCTGGCGCCGAACGCGCCGCCGCCCTAGTTCGGCACATGGCGCAGGCCGGCGGGCCTGGCGGCATTTCCATGCGCCGAGGCCCGCAGGCCCACCCACTGCAGTTCCGCCAACGCCAGCACGACCACGGCCTGGGCCAGCACCCAGGCCACACCCAGGGCCGTGGGCGCGACCCCACCGCCCAGCAGCAGCAGCGCCACGCAGCCCGCGGCCCAGGCCAGGTTGCCGACGATGACCAGGCCGATCAGCCGGCGCGGCGGCACCGGGCGTCGCGCCATCCAGGCCGCCAGTGCGGCGTAGGCCAGCAGGAACACGCCGGTGCCGCCGAGCAGCGGCGCCGGCAGGCCGGTCAGGCGGGCGAGCGTGTCGCCCAGGCCGAGCTGCAGCGCGGCGGTCGCGGCACAGGACAGCGCATCGGCGGCCATCACGCGGGGCAGGAAACGGGGGGAAGCGAAGATCGACATGGCGGAACTCCTTGCGGTGCGTCGAGAGAGGAGAGGTCGCGCCGCAAGCCCTTCCCGCGGCGTCGGGTCGATGATTCCGCGGCGAGGTCAGCGGGTCGATGACCTGGGAGGTCATGGCCGGCGCGCGCGGCGCCGCCAGAATCGATGCCATGAACCCATCCGCGCAGCCCTCGTCTTCCCTCGCCCCGGGCGCCCGCGAGCCCTTCGGCGCCCACCTGCGCCACTGGCGCCAGCGCCGGCACCTGAGCCAGCTCGACCTGGCGCACGAAGCCGAGGTCTCGACCCGCCACCTGAGCTACGTCGAGACCGGCCGCGCCGCGCCCAGCCGCGAGATGGTGCTGCGCCTGGCCGAGCGGCTGGGCGTGCCGCTGCGCGAGCGCAATGCACTGCTGGTGGCGGCCGGCTTCGCGCCCATGTACCGCCAGCGCGCACTCGACGACCCCGCGCTGGCCGCCGCGCGCCAGGCGGTCGAGCTGGTGCTCAAGGGCCACGAGCCCTACCCTGCACTGGCCATCGACCGCCACTGGCAACTGGTCGCGGCCAACCGCATCGTCCCGCTGCTGATGGCCGGCGCCGCGCCCGAACTGCTGAAGCCGCCGATCAACGTGCTGCGCCTGAGCCTGCATCCGCAGGGCCTGGCGCCGCGCATCGCCAACCTTGCGCAGTGGCGCCAGCACCTGCTGGAGCGGCTGCAGCAGCAGGTCGCGGCCACCGGCGATGCCACCCTGCAGGCGCTGCACGACGAGCTGGCCGCCTACCCGGTGGCCGATGCCGGCCAGCCCGCGGCGTCCGCCGGCGGTGAGTTGGCGGGCGTGGTCGTGCCCTTCCAGCTGGCGACGCCGGCCGGCGTGCTGAGCTTCATCAGCACCACCACCATCTTCGGCACGCCGGTCGACGTGACGCTGCAGGAGCTCGCGGTCGAGTCCTTCTTCCCGGCCGATGCCGCCACTGCCGCCGCGCTGGCCCGCCTGGGGGCATGACAGCGGTCGTCGGCGCCGGCCCACATCAACACGCGGCATTGGTCCCGGCCGCGGCATCGACAGCCTCCGTATGTTGAGGCGCTTGTAGACAACTCCTCAGGCGCATCACCATGACAACGACCACCAACGACCATCAGAAACTCTGGGAACTGATCAAGGACACCCGCTTCGGCATGTTCGTGCACCGCCACCACGACGGCATGCTGCACAGCCATCCGCTGACCACTCAGAACAAGCAGCTCGACGAAGGCGCCACGCTCTACTTCTTCGTGCCCAAGGATGGCGAGATCGCGCGCAACCTGCCGGCCGACGACGCGGTGAACGTGGCCTATGCCAACACCGACAAGGACAGCTACGTCTCCGTGTCCGGCCATGCCGCACTGCTCGAGGACCCGGCGAAGAAGGAAGAGCTCTTCAACCCGATGGCCAAGGCCTGGTTCCCCGCCGGCGTCACCGACCCCAACCTGGGCCTGCTCGCGGTGCGCATCGGCCACGCCGAGTTCTGGGACGTCGACGACAGCAAGATGGTGCAGATCTTCAAGATGATGAAGGCCGCCGTCACCGGCGAGACGCCCAAGAACCTGGGCGAGCACAAGAGCCTCAACATCGGCTGATCGCCGCACCGCCATGCTCGCTCCCCGCGCGGACCGGCGACTTCGCTCGCTGCTGGACGCCGCCGACGCACCGCTCACGCTGGGCGCGCTGGTCGATGGCGGCTTCGATCCCCTCCCCCTGCCCGGCACGGGCCGCACGCTCGAACGCTGGCAGATGCTGGCCGCCGTCGCGGCCCACGACCTGTCGCTGGTAAAGCTGTTCGAGGGCCACACCGATGCCCTCGCCATCCTTGCCGAGCTGGGCGCGCCTCCGGCCCCGCCGGGCAGCCGCTGGGGCACCTGGTGCGCCGAGCCGCCCGACGCGCGGGTCACGCTGAGCCTGCAGCCCGACGGCAGCTGCCGCCTGAGCGGCACCAAGGCCTGGTGCTCGGGCGCGCACGGCGTCACGCATGCGGTGATCAGTGCCTGGAACGAGGCCGGCGAGCCCTGCCTGGCGGCCATCGAACTGGACCAGGCGCGCGTCACCGTCGGCGACCATGGCTGGCAGGCGGCCGGCATGGCCAACGCGCGCACCGTCGATGTGCACCTCGATGCCGCGGTGGCCACCCCGGTCGGCCGGCCCGGCGACTATGTGGCGCGGCCCGGCTTCTGGCAGGGCGGCGCGGGCATCGCGGCCTGCTGGTACGGCGGCGCCGCCGGCATCGCGGAGATGACACGCCAGCGCTGCGGCCCTCGCCCCGACGCCCATCGGCTGGCGCACCTGGGTGCCATCGACGTGGCCCTGGCCGGTGCGGCGGCGGTGCTGCGCGAGGCGGCGGCCTGGATCGACGCCTGTCCTCAGGCCAGCGCCCAGCTGCCCGCGCAGCGTGCGCGCCTGGTGGTCGAAGCCGCCGCCACCGAGGTGATGACCCATGCGGGCCGCGCCCTGGGTGCGGCGCCGCTGTGCCGCGACGCGCGTTTCGCGCAGGCCATGGTCGACCTGCCCATCTTCCTGCGCCAGAGCCACGCCGAGCGCGACCTGGCGGCGCTGGGCGGCGCCCTGCTGCCGCCCGCGGAGGCGCCATGGCCGCTGTAGCCGAACGGCGCATCGAAGGCCAGGGCACCACCGAGGCCGACTGGCTGCCCTGGCTCGCGCACCAGGCGATGGTGGAGACCAGCGCCACGAAGCTGGTGCCAGCCGGCCACCGCGCCGTGGTCGTCGCACCGCACCCCGACGACGAGGTGCTGTCCGTGGGCGGCCTGCTCGCGCAGCTGCGCGCGCTGTCGCAACCCATGCTGATCGTCGCCGCCACCGACGGCACGGCCAGCCATCCGGCGTCGAGCGCCTGGCCGCCGCACCGGCTGGCACAGGAACGGCCGCTCGAAAGCCGGCGGGCGTGGCAGACGCTCGGCCTCGACGTGGACCGCACGGCCGAGACCCGCCGCCTCGGCTTCGACGACGGCGGCCTGATGCGCCAACGCGGACCGCTGGCCCGCCAGGTCGCCGCGCTGCTGCGACCGCGTGACGTGCTCTTCACCACCTGGCGGCACGACGGCCACCCCGACCACGAAGCCACGGGCCAGGCCTGCGCCGCGGCCGCCGCCTGCGTGGGCGTGCGCCTGATCGAAGTGCCGGTCTGGGCCTGGCATTGGGCCGTGCCTGGCGACGCGCGCCTGCCCTGGGAACGCGCCCTGCGGCTGCGGCTCGACGCGGATGCCGCACGTGCCAAGCGCGAGGCGGTGAATGCCTTCACCAGCCAGCTCGAAAGCGACCCCTCGACCGGCGCGGGCCCGATCCTGCGCGGCACCACGGTGCAGCGCGTGCAGCGACCCTTCGAGGTCTTCTTCTCATGAACACCGAGACGCCCGCCCGCCAGGCCCCGGGTGCGTCCGACCGCCTGGCCTACTTCGAGTCGCTCTATGGCGGCAGCGACGACCCCTACGGCCTGCGCACCCGCTGGTACGAGGAGCGCAAACGCGCGCTGCTGCTCGCCGCCCTGCCGCACCGGCGTTACCGCAGCGTCTACGAGCCCGGTTGCGGCGCGGGCGAACTGACGGTGGCACTGGCCGCGCGCTGCGATCGCGTGCTGGCCAGCGACTTCAGCCCGCAGGCACGGGCGTCCGCACAGGCGCGGACCGCCGCACTGCCCAACGTGCGCATCGCGGCCCATGCCTTGCCGCAGGACTTCCCGCATGCCGACGGCCCCTTCGACTTGGTGGTGGTCAGCGAGCTCGGCTACTTCCTCGGCGAAGACGCGATGCAGGCGTTGGCGCGCGACTGTGCCGACGCGCTGGGCGAGGATGGCGTGCTCGTGGCCTGCAACTGGCGTCCCGATTTCGAGGCCCGCGTGCTGGCCACCGACGCGGTGCACCGCGCCTTTGCCGCCACCGGCCTCACGCGCACCGTGGCCCACACCGAGAGCGACTTCGTGCTCGACATCTGGTGCCGCGACCCGCGCTCGGTGGCCCAACGCGAAGGCATCCGGTGATCGGCGTCGTCGTTCCCGCGCACGACGAGGAAGCGAACATCGCCGACACCGTGGCCTGCCTGCGCGCCGCCAGCGTCCATCCGGCGCTGCAGGGCGAGGCGGTGCAGTTGCTGATCGTGCTCGACAGCTGCAGCGACGCCACCGGCGCCATCGCGCGCTGGCAGGGTGCGCGCACGATCGCCGTGTCGGCGCGCAACGTGGGCCAGGCCCGTGCCGTCGGCGCGCAGCAACTGCTCGACGAAGGCGCGCGCTGGCTGGCCTTCACCGACGCCGACACCCGCGTCTCGCCCGACTGGCTGGTGCGCCAGCTCGAGCTCGGTGCCGACGCGGTCTGCGGCTCGATCGGCGTGGACGACTGGAGCGTGCACGGCCACCACGCCGAGTCGCTGCGCGCGCATTTCGCCCGCACCTACACCGACGCCGACGGCCACCGCCACATCCACGGCGCGAACCTGGGCGTCTCGGCCGCGGCCTATGTGCGCGCCGGCGGCTTCCGCGCGCTGGCCTGCAGCGAGGACGTGGCGCTGGTCGAGGCCCTGCAGGCCTCGGGCGCACGCATCGCCTGGAGTGCCGCGCCGCGCGTGTCGACCAGCGCACGCGCCGATGCGCGGGCACGGGGCGGCTTCGGCGACACGCTGCTGGCCGTTATCGCCGCGGGGCTGTCCGCGGCCGTGGTGCCGCCGTTGATCACCGAAGCGCCGGCCCCATGAAAAAGGCCCGCCGAAGCGGGCCTAGAGCGGCAACAAGCGCGTGGATCAGGCGGCGACGCCGTCGGCCACGTTCTGGTATTCCTCGATCTTGTCGAAGTTCAGGTACTGGTAGATCTGGGTGCTGGACGCATCCAGCACGCCCACGCTCGCCATGTACTCTTCCCGCGTCGGGATGCGACCGAGGCGCGAGCAGATCGCGGCCAGTTCGGCCGAGCCCAGGTACACGTTGGTGTTCTTGCCCAGGCGGTTGGGGAAGTTGCGCGTGCTGGTCGACATCACGGTCGCGCCTTCGCGCACCTGCGCCTGGTTGCCCATGCACAGCGAGCAGCCCGGCATTTCGGTGCGCGCGCCGGCATTGCCGAACACGCCGTAGTGGCCTTCCTCGGTGAGCTGCTGCGCGTCCATCTTGGTCGGCGGCGCGATCCACAGCTTGACCGGGATGTCGCGCTTGCCTTCGAGCAGCTTCGATGCGGCACGGAAGTGGCCGATGTTGGTCATGCACGAACCGATGAACACTTCGTCGATCTTCGCGCCGGCGACGTCGGACAGCGTCTTCACGTCGTCCGGGTCGTTGGGGCAGGCGCAGATCGGCTCGTGGATGTCGGCCAGGTCGATCTCGATCACGGCCGCGTAGTCGGCGTCGTCGTCGCCCTTGAGCAGCTGCGGGTCCTTGAGCCAGGCTTCCTGCGCGGCGATGCGGCGGGCCAGCGTGCGGGCATCGGCGTAGCCTTCGGCGATCATCCACTTCATCAGCGTGATGTTGCTGTTGATGTACTCGATGATCGGTTCCTTGTTCAGGTGCACCGTGCAGCCGGCCGCCGAGCGTTCGGCCGAGGCGTCGCTGAGTTCGAAGGCTTGTTCCACCTTCAGGTCCGGCAGGCCCTCGATTTCCAGGATGCGGCCCGAGAAGATGTTGACCTTGCCCTGCTTGGCGACGGTCAGCAGGCCGGCCTTGATGGCGTACAGCGGGATCGCGTTGACCAGGTCACGCAGGGTGACGCCGGGCTGCATCTGGCCCTTGAAGCGCACCAGCACCGATTCGGGCATGTCCAGCGGCATCACGCCGGTGGCGGCCGCGAAAGCGACCAGGCCGGAACCGGCCGGGAAGCTGATGCCGATGGGGAAGCGCGTGTGGCTGTCGCCGCCGGTGCCGACGGTGTCGGGCGTGAGCAGGCGGTTGAGCCAGCTGTGGATCACGCCGTCGCCCGGGCGCAGCGAGACGCCGCCGCGGTTGGCCATGAAGTCCGGCAGCTCGTGGTGCATCTTGACGTCGACCTTCTTCGGGTAGGCCGCCGTGTGGCAGAACGACTGCATGACGAGGTCGGCCGAGAAGCCCAGGCAGGCCAGGTCCTTGAGTTCGTCGCGCGTCATCGGGCCGGTGGTATCCTGCGAGCCGACCGAGGTCATCTTGGGTTCGCAGTACGTGCCCGGGCGCACGCCCTGGCCTTCGGGCAGGCCGCAGGCGCGGCCGACCATCTTCTGCGCGAGCGAGAAGCCCTTCTTGGTGTCGACCGGGCTGGTCGGCAGGCGGAACAGCGTCGACACGGGCAGGCCCAGCGCTTCACGCGCCTTGGCGGTCAGGCCGCGGCCAATGATCAGCGGGATGCGGCCGCCGGCGCGCACTTCGTCGAACAGCACGTCGCTCTTGACCTGGAACTCGGCGATGACCTGGCCATCCTTGAGGGCCTTGCCTTCGTAGGGACGCAGTTCGACCACGTCGCCCATGTTCATCTGCGTCACGTCGAGCTCGATCGGCAGCGCGCCCGAGTCTTCCATCGTGTTGTAGAAGATGGGAGCGATCTTGCCGCCCAGGCAGACGCCGCCGAAGCGCTTGTTCGGCACGAAGGGGATGTCTTCGCCGGTGAACCACAGCACCGAGTTGGTCGCGCTTTTGCGCGAGGAGCCCGTGCCGACCACGTCGCCGGCGTAGGCCACGAGGTGGCCGCGCGCGCGCAGGTCCTCGATGAACTTCACCGGGCCGCGCTTGCCGTCTTCCTCGGGCACGATGCCGGGGCGTGCGTTCTTGTGCATCGCCAGCGCGTGCATCGGGATGTCGGGACGGGTCGTCGCGTCGGGCGCGGGCGACAGGTCGTCGGTGTTGATCTCGCCGGCCACCTTGAAGATGCTGACCGTGATGCTCTGCGGCACTTCGGGGCGGCTGGTGAACCACTCGGCATCGGCCCAGCTCTGCAGCACGCTCTTGGCGTTGGCGTTGCCCTTGTCGGCCTTTTCCTTGACGTCGTGGAACTGGTCGAACATCAGCAGCGTCTTCTTCAGGCCCTCGGCCGCGACGGCGCCGACTTCAGCGTCGTCGAGCAGGTCGATCATCGGGCTGATGTTGTAGCCGCCGAGCATGGTGCCGAGCAGTTCGGTGGCGCGCGCACGCGACAGCAGCAGGCTCTTCTCGGTGCCATGCGCCACGGCCGCCAGGTAGCTCGCCTTGACCTTGGCGGCATCGTCCACGCCGGCCGGCACGCGGTGCGTGAGCAGGTTGAGCAGGAACTCGCCGTCGTTCGCCGTGGCGGACTTCATCAGCTCGATCACTTCACCGGTCTGCTTGGCGGTGAGGGGCAGGGGCGGGATGCCGAGCGCGGCGCGCTCTGCGACATGGTCAACGTAGGCTTGCAACATCTTCTTGATTCTCCGGAAACGGGTACGACGGGGGCGGCTGCGGGGGACAGCCTTGGCCTTTGCTTCTTCTTACTTCTTGACGGCGCCGCTGGTCGGCGCGTCGGCACCCTCGAACAGGCTCTTCGGCGGGTTGATCTTGAGCTCCGCGGACATCGCGACCTGGGCCGGTGCCTGGCAGTCGTCGGCCAGACGCAGGCCCTGCTTCTGGTTCATGAGCATCGACTTGTTGCCCAGCTGGAGCCACATCGCGCCGGCGCGCGGGTCTTCGAGGCGGATCGCGCCGGTGCGGCTTTCGACCGGGTGCATGCGGTACTTGGCGCCCTTGGTCGAGACGGTGAAGAAGCCGGGCTTGCTCTCGTCGGCGGTCACGGTCACGTCGGCGCCCAGTTCGCACTGGATCTTGCCGGTGTGCACGCGACCGGCCACGGCCAGGTCGGCCTCGTTCAGCGTGACGTCGGTGCTGGTGTCGATCGGCGTGACTTCCTCGACGGCCTTGGCGGCGCGGCGGGTCACCTGGGGCTTCTTCTTGGGCGCAGGCTTCGCGGCGGGCTTGGCCGCAGCCTTGGCCGCGGGCTTCGCGTCCGTGCTGCTCTGGGCGGTGGCGGCCAACGGGAGCGCCAGGATGGCGGCGGCAATCAGTGCGAGGGTCTTGGTCATCGGGTGTTCCTTGGAGGAGCTGTTGTCTTAGGTGTTCGGGGAAGAAGGCGAGAACCAGACCTGTGCCTCGGGGGGCAGCACACGGCCTGTGGCATGGGCGCGCTCGAGCACCTGCCAGAAATGGCGGTAGCTCGCACGATCATGGAGCGCGCCGTCGATGCTGACCGGCGCCCAGGACTGGCGCACCGCCGCATCGACGATGCGCGTGGCCTGTTCGATCTGGCCTTCCCCGGGCGCGAAGGCCTCGAGGATCGGGCGGATCTGGCTGGGATGGATGCTCCACATGCGGGTGTAGCCGAACTCGGCGGCAGCCCGCTTCGCCGCGGCACGCAGGGCCTCGACGTGGCTGAATTCGGTGACGACGCAGTGCGATGGCACCTTGCCGTGGGCGTGCGAGGCCGAGGCGATCTCGAGCTTGGCGCGCACCACCAGGGGATGGCTGAACTGCCCTTCGACGCCCATGCCTTCGGCCGGGATCGCACCGGCGTGGGCCGAGACGAAATCCATGAGGCCGAAGCTCAGCGACTGGACACGCGGATGGGCCGCGATGGCGAAGGCGTTGTGCACCGCCAGCGGGGACTCGATGAGCACGTGCACCGGCAGCATCGACGCGCCGGCGGCGTCGAGCGCGGCCACGGCGCGGGTCACGTCGGCCAGCGACTCGACCTTGGGCACCATCAGGTGGCTCAGGCGCGCGCCCGCGCGACCGGCGATGGTGGCGATGTCGGCCTCGAAGGCGGCGTGGTCGACCGGGTGCACGCGCACGCCGACCCGCATCGCGGGGGCCGAGGCCAGGGCCAGTTCGGTGACGAGCTGCGCGTGATCGGCTTCGCCGCCCACGGGCGCGCCGTCCTCGCAGTCGAGGGTGACGTCGAACACGCAGGCCCCGAACTCCGCGGCCATCTCGGCCTGGAGCGCGAGGCTCTTCTTCATGCGTGCTTCGACGCCGCTGTAGTGGTCGCAGACCGGCAGCAGCACCGCGCCGGCCTGGGCGCCGAGCAGCACGTCGCGCGGATGCTGGGAGACAGCGGTCATGCAGTGATCAGGTCGGGCGCTTTGCGCGGCGCCCAGGTCGCGGTGTCGCTCGCGTCGAAGCGAGCCTGCGGGCAGCGACGGTCATCGAGCAGAGGATTACGGTCGGACATGGGGGATGGGGTTCCTGGCGCCGCCGAGGCACGACGCGCACGGCGCGCGAGGTGCCCGACGGCCGGGAGGTTTACAGCAGGTGGGCGACGCCGGCCTGCTCGTCGGTCAGTTCCTTGAGCGTCTTGTCGATGCGTTCCTGGCTGAAGGCGTCGATCTCCAGGCCTTCGACGATCTTGTATTCGCCGTTCTCGGTGGTGACCGGGAAGCCGAACATCACGTCCTTCGGAATGCCGTACTGGCCGTCCGACGGGATGCCCATCGTGACCCACTTGCCGTTGGTGCCCAGGGCCCAGTCGCGCATGTGGTCGATGGCGGC
>Ga0182008_10000185_pt1 | contig 49229 bp, 54 predicted proteins | sample Sormic07211129_1_FD_120482 | JGI IMG/M metagenome (GOLD analysis project Ga0182008, IMG submission 120482) | Rhizosphere microbial communities from Sorghum bicolor, Mead, Nebraska, USA - 072115-129_1 metaG | ecosystem: Host-associated > Plants > Roots > Rhizosphere | place: USA: Nebraska...
ACCACCACCACGTCGTCGGGCGCCACCGTGTGGTGCCAGACCATCTTGTTGCTGGTGCTGGTGCCGTTGGTCACGAAGAAGCAATGGTCGGCATTGAAGATGCGCGCCGCATTGCGTTCGCTGGCCGCCACCGGGCCGGTGTGGTCGAGCAGCTGGCCCAGTTCTTCCACGGCGTTGCAGACGTCGGCGCGCAGCATGTTCTCGCCGAAGAACTGGTGGAACATCTGGCCGACCGGGCTCTTGAGGAAGGCCACGCCACCCGAATGGCCCGGGCAGTGCCACGAGTAGGAGCCGTCTTCGGCGTAGTCGATCAGCGCCTTGAAGAACGGCGGCTGCACGCCCTCGAGGTAGCTCTTGGCCTCGCGGATGATGTGGCGCGCCACGAATTCGGGGGTGTCCTCGAACATGTGGATGAAGCCGTGCAGCTCGCGCAGGATGTCGTTCGGGATGTGGCGCGAGGTGCGCGTCTCGCCGTAGATGTAGATCGGCACCTCGGCGTTCTTGCGGCGCACCTGTTCGATGAAGCTGCGCAGGCTCAGCACGGCCGGATCGAGGTCCGGGCCGGGCGTGAATTCCTCGTCGTCGATCGACAGGATGAAGGCGCTGGCGCGGCTCTGCTGCTGCGCGAACTGCGACAGGTCGCCGTAGCTGGTCACGCCCAGCACCTCGAGACCCTCGCTCTCGATGGCCTGCGCCAGCGCGCGAATGCCCAGACCCGAGGTGTTCTCGGCGCGGAAGTCCTCGTCGATGATGACGATCGGGAAGCGAAATTTCATGTGCAGGGGCTCGGACAGGGAGAAGAGGCGCGAAGTGTAAGGAATTCAAAAGACAAGTGTTGATACAGGTGTCGCAGAATGGGGTGGATACGACACAAAGGAGGCTGTATGGAGAGTTCCACCATCTGGTGGTTGATCGCGGGGGCGACCATCGTGGTCGAGCTGCTGTCGGGCACCGTCTACCTGCTGCTGTTGGCCACCGGCTTCGCCGCCGCGGCCCTTTCGGGCCATCTGGGCGCTGGCGTGATCACGCAACTCATCGTGGCTTCGGCGGTCGGCGTGGGCGCTGTGCTCGGCTGGTACCTGATCAAGCGCCGGCGCGCGGCCCGTTCGCCCGCGCAGGCCAATCGCGGCGGCAACCTCGACATCGGTCAGAGCGTGCACGTCGAGGCCTGGAACCCGGACGGCACCGCCTCCGTGCGCTACCGCGGTGCGCAATGGACGGCCGTGGCCAAGACCGGCGCCGAGTTGCAGACCGGTGAACACCGGGTGGTCGAGGTGGTGGGCAGCCGCCTCGTCGTCACCAAGATTTAGCAAGAAACCCTCAAAAAGGAGCATCCCTATGGATTTCGCAGTTCCCCTGGTCATTCTGGTCATCGCCATTCTGTTCATCAGCCAATCGGTCAAGTTCGTGCCGCAGCAGAACGCCTGGGTGCGCGAGCGCCTCGGCAAGTACCACAGCACCATGACGCCCGGCGCCAATTTCCTGATCCCCTTCATCGACAAGGTGGCCTACAAGCACAGCCTGAAGGAAATCCCGCTCGACGTGCCCAGCCAGATCTGCATCACGCGCGACAACACGCAACTGCAGGTCGACGGCATCCTGTACTTCCAGGTGACCGATCCGATGCGCGCGAGCTACGGCTCGTCGAACTACATCGTGGCCGTGACGCAGCTGGCCCAGACCTCGCTGCGCAGCGTGGTGGGCAAGCTCGAACTCGACAAGACCTTCGAGGAACGCGACATCATCAACGCCCAGGTCGTGGCGGCCATCGACGAAGCCGCGCTGAATTGGGGCGTGAAGGTGCTGCGCTACGAAATCAAGGACCTGACGCCGCCCAAGGAAATCCTGCTGGCCATGCAGGCGCAGATCACCGCCGAACGCGGCAAGCGCGCGCTGATCGCCGCCTCGGAAGGCCGCCGCCAGGAACAGATCAACATCGCCACCGGTGAACGCGAGGCCTTCATCGCCCGCTCCGAAGGCGAGAAACAGGCCCAGATCAACAACGCCCAGGGCGAGGCCGCGGCCATCACCGCGGTGGCCGAAGCCACCGCCGGTGCCATCGAACGCGTGGCCGCCGCCATCCGCCAGCCCGGCGGCGAGCAGGCGGTGCAGCTCAAGGTGGCCGAGCGCGCGGTCGACGCCTACGGCAAGGTGGCCGCCGACGCGACCACCACGCTGATCGTGCCGAGCAACATGAGCGAGACCGCGGCACTGATCGCATCGGCGATGCGCATGGTTCAAGCAGGCAAACCGGCGGCTTCGAGCTGAAACGCCCTTTCAAACTGCTACAATCTGAGGCTTCGCGGAGCGGTGGATGAGCGGTTTAAGTCGCACGCCTGGAAAGCGTGTGAGGGGTAAAACCCTCCGCGGGTTCGAATCCCGCCTGCTCCGCCAAAAATTCGATGTCCAGACCTTCCATCCGGACACAGCCAGTTCATCAAGGCCCCTCACGGGGCCTTTTTTTTGCCCTGAACGGACACCGGCTTTCCCCCGCCGACGGCCGAGTTGCTACCATAGTACCCATGTCCTCCCCATCCCAGGCCCAGTCCACAGGCACAGCGCCCCTTGACCGCACGCTCAAGAAGAACCAGGCGATCGCCGCCGAGGTCCAGAGCGCGTCGGAGGATCTGGCCGTGGTCGCGACGGTGCTCGAGCAGGAATTGCCCGACCACGTCCAGGTCGGCGACGTGGCGCAGGCCATCGAACACGCCAACCAGCTCGAGAAGCAGCTGGCGCAGTCGGCGCAGGAATTGACCAAGGTCAACGAGGCGCTGGCCAAAGAGGTCGAGAAGCGCGCGGGCTGAGCGCCCGGCCGGCAGGAGCCTAGGTTTCCGCAGCCAGCAAGGCCAGGGTGGCCGGGTCCCCTCCCCCTTCGCAGCCTTGCTGCAATACCTGCGCGAAGATTGCCTGTTCCGGCGCTGCGGCCCTGAACAGCGTCATGCAGGAACACAGCTTGAGGTCGTCGGGCGCGCCGAAGATCCGGTGCACGTCCAGCTCCGGGCGCTCCAGCGCCACGAGCACCAGACGGCCACACTCGCGCAGCCGTGGGCCCAGGACCGGATGCGCCGCATAGGCCCGGGCCTCCGCCAGGCCTTCGATGCCGTAGAACTTCGCCGTCGCGCTGCGTCCCAGCGCGCGCAGCTGCGGAAAGACGAACCACATCCAGTGGCGGGTCTTGCGGCCGGCCGCGAGTTCCTCGAGGACCGCGCCGTACACCGGCGCCTGGGCCGTCACGAAGCGTTCCAGATCGAAGGGCATGCACCGGTCTCCGTTGTGCTTTCGCGCCGGCTCATTCCGCGAAGTTGTCCTTCAGCAGGTCGACCACGTCGCCCGCGCGGCCGCTGAGCACCGCCTTGGCCGAGTACAGCATCGTGCCCGCGACCTGGCTGAACTCCACCTTCGGCGGCATCACCAGTTCGGTGCGGTTGACCTTCACGTCCAGCAGCGCCGGGCCGGGATGCGCGAGGAAGGCGCGCACCGCGTCGGGCAGCAGCTCCGCGCGTTCCACCTTCTGGCCGTAGAAGCCGATCACCTCGGCCAGGCGTGCGAAGTCCGGGTTCAGGAGGTCGGTGTAGTTGTCGAGCAGGCCCTCGACCTTCTGCTCGAGTTCGACGAAGTTCAGGCTGGCGTTGTTGTAGACCACCACCTTGATCGGCAGCTTCTCCTGCACGGCGGTCATCAGGTCGCCCAGCAGCATCGCGATGCCGCCGTCGCCCGAGAGCGAGATCACCTGCCGTCCGGGATAGGCCTTCTGCGCGCCCAGCGCCTGCGGCATCGCGTTGGCCATGGTGCCGTGCAGCAGGCTCACCAGCGTGCGGCGCCGGCCGTTCATGTGCAGGTGGCGCAGCGACCACACCATGGGGCTGCCGCCGTCGGCGGTGAAGACCGCGTCGTCGGCGGCCAGCTCGTCGAGGATGTGCGTGAGGTGCTGCGGATGGATCAAGCCTTCCTTGCCCGGCCGCTCGTCGCGCCGCAGCGTGTCGACCGCGTCCTGGCGATGGCGCAGGCACTCGTCGAGGAAGCTGCGGTCGCTGCGTTCCTCGAGCAGCGGGATCAGCGCCTCGATGGTGTGGGCCACGTCGCCCACCAGCCCCAGCGTCACCGGATGGCGCCGCCCCAGGTGGCTGCCGTCGGTGTCGATCTGCAGGATCGTGGCCTTCGACGGATAGAACTGGCTCCACGCGAAATCGGCGCCCAGCAGCAGCAAGGTGTCGCACTCCTGCAGCGCACGGTAGCCCGACTCCACGCCGAAGATGCCGGTCATGCCCATGTTGAAGGGGTTGTCGTACTCCACGAAATCCTTGGCGCGCGAGGTGTGGGCGATCGGCGCCTTCAGGCACTGGCCCAGCGCCAGCAGCATCCGGTGCGCGCCCTCGCAGCCATGGCCCGCATAGATGGCGATCTTCCGGCCCTTGCCGAGCAACTCGGCCAGCTGCGCGAGTTCGGCGTCGTTGGGCCGCACCACGGGCGCGGTGCGGTGCACGGCGAAGCTCAGCCCTTCCTTGACCTCCGTCTGCGCGATGTCGCTGGGCAGGATCACCACCGCCACGCCGCGGCGCGACAGCGCGGCCTGCGCCGCCAGGGCCGTGACGCGCTGCGCCTGGTCGGCCGAATGCACCTGCGCGCAGAACACGCTGCAGCCCGCGTACAGCGACTTGAAGTCCACCTCCTGCGGGAAGTCCATGCCCAGTTCGGTGGTCACGATCTGGCTCGCGATCAGCACCATCGGCGCGCGGTTGCGGTTGGCCTCGAACACGCCGTTGATGAAGTGCAGCCCGCCGGGCCCGCAGGACCCCGCACAGGCCGTGAGCTCGCCCGACAGGTAGGACTCCGCACCGGCGGCGAAGGCCGCGGCCTCCTCGTGGCGCACATGCACCCATTCGATGTCGCTGCGCCGGATCGCGTCGGTGACGTGGTTGAGGGTGTCGCCGACGATGCCGTAGCAGCGCTTGACGCCGGCGTGCTGCAGGGTTTCGATGACGAGGTCGGCGACTTTGCGATGGGCCATGGGGCTTTCCTTGGGATCTGGGGGTTGTCGACGCGGGCTCAGGCCATGTTGGGCTGGCCGTTGGAGGCGCTCAGGCCGCCATCGACCGGCAAGGCCACGCCGGAGACGAAGCTGGCGTCGTCGCTGGCCAGGAAAGCCACCACGGCCGCGATCTCCGACGGGTCGGCGCCGCGGCCCAGCGGAATGCGCTCGCGGAATCTCGCCATGAGCTTGCGGTCCTTCTTCATGTCCGCGGTCATGGGTGTGAAGGTGAGGCTGGGGCAGACGGCGTTGACGCGCACGCCGTCCTTCCCGTGGTCGAGCGCCATCGCCTTGGTGAGGTTCACGATCGCGCCCTTGGAGGCGTTGTAGAGCGCCATGCCCCAGTCGCCGCCCAGGCCCGAGACCGAGCCGGTGTTCACGATGCAGCCCTGGCTCTCGATCAGGTGCGGCATGGCCGCGCGGCAGCCGTGGAACACGCCGCCCGCGTTGACCGCCATGATCCGGTCCCAGCCGTCCAGCGGCGCCTCGGTGACGCTGCCGTCGACCGCGATGCCGGCGTTGTTGAACAGCACATGCAGCGCGCCGAAGCGCTTGACGGTGGCCTCGACCAGCGCCTGCACCTGCCGGTACTTGGACACGTCGGTCAGCTTGACCAGCGTGCGCTCGGGCGGGAGGTCCTGCGCCACGCGATCGAGCTTGGCCCGCTCGTCGCCGGCCAGGACCACGCTGGCGCCTTCCTGCGAGAAACGCCTGGCGGTGGCCTCCCCGATGCCGCTGCCGGCCCCCGTGACGATGACGACCTTGTCCGTGAAACGCTGCATGTGGGGGCTCCGAGGCGGTGTGAAAAGCGCGACTCTGCGCCGGCGGGCGCAGGGTGCGTGTCAGCCCACGGCGGCTTTGTTGTGGGAGAAAGCCAATGCCTTGGACGAGGCGGGCTGCGCGGCGCCCCGTCCGGCAGGCCCTCAGCTAGCCTTCGCCACGCCCGTCACCGGAGCGCTGCGCGACCCACTGCACCGCCAACTCCCGGGCCCGCAGCACTGCCTCCGAGGCCGCGGCAAAGCGCTGCGCATCGAACTGGAGCGTGCGGATCGCGTGGTTGGGAGGCGCGCGGTAGCGCACCGTCGCGTGAAAGCTGCCGTCCGGCAACTGTTCGGCGCCGCACAGGAACACCCAGCCTTCGTGCCGGAACTCGTCCATCGCGTCGAAGGGATGGCCTGGGGTGTCGGGTGCGGCCACTAGGGTGTCCCGTCGCGCCGCATCACCATGTCCATCCAGGTGGCATGCAGCACATCGAGTTCGCCGAGCTTCAGCGTCATCGCCTCGGCGTCGAGCGCGGCCCCTGAAGTGACGCTGCGCATCATGTCGGCGTGCTCGTCGTTCGCCCGCTTCCAGGCCTCATAGGCTTCACCGAGCTTGTCGGGGGTCGGCATCAATGCACCTTCGCTGCGCGTGAGGGTCGATCGTCCATCGCATGGCGTCTGTCTCCTTGTGGAAGGTTCACGCTACATCCATCGAAGCCGTGGAGGCTGTAGGAATTGCGCGCGCCTGCCGCGTCGAGGCGCGCCCGTGCGTGCCGCGCCCAAGGCGGCGCGCCCTCCTCTTGCATCTTTCGGGCGCAGGCATAGGGTTTTGCTTCCACTCCAGGAGAAGTCCATGAGCGAAGAACGCAAGGTGCCGGACGCGGCCGAAGCCACCACCCCGCTTGACGAAGAAGACCGGTCCGGGGAGCCCGGGCCGGCCGACCGGGAAGCGCGCATCCGGCAGGCCGCCTATGCGCGCTACGAGAAGCGCGGCGCCGAGCCTGGCCATGTCGAGGACTGGCTGGCGGCGGAGACCGAGATCGAGACGACGCCGGCCGCCGAATCTTCCAGCGACAAGAACGCCTGAGCTCACCGGCAGTCGCGGCACGCGGGCCGCGGCAACCGCGCCCCCGGGGTCGCCGGCATCGGTGAGAGACTTCGCGCATGTCACGCTCCAGCCGCCTGCTCAGCCTGCTTCGACTGCTCCAGGGTCGAAGAATCCCGATCACTTCGGCGGCGATCGCGCACGCGCTGGGGATCTCGGAGCGCACGGTCTATCGGGACATCGCCACCCTGGTGGCGCAAGGGGCGCCGATCAAGGGCGAGGCCGGCGTCGGTTACATGCTCGGCGCAGGCTACTTTCTGCCGCCGCTGATGCTCGAAGCCCAGGAGGCGGATGCCATCCTGCTCGGCCTGCAGTATGTGGGCCAGCGCGGCGACGAGGTGCTCTGCGACGCCGTGCGCTCGACGCGCGCCAAGATCGCAGCGATCCTGCCGGAAACGCTGCGCATCGCCGCTTTCGACGAGCCTGTGGCCATGCCCGGACCGGTGGGCGGCCAGGCCCAGGGGCCGGTCACCGTGCACTTCATGCGGACCGCGATCCGCGCCCAATGCAAGCTCGCCATCGTCTACGCCGACGGTCTGGGCGAGCACACGGAGCGGGTGATCTGGCCCGTCTCGGTCGGCTTCATGGAACAGGCCCGCGTGGTCGGCGCGTGGTGCGAACTCCGGGAGGACTTCCGGACCTTCCGCCTGGACCGCATCGTGTCCGCCGTCGAGTGCGGCCGCTACCTCGAGCGGCGCGGGGCCCTGCTCGAGCGCCTGCATGCGGCCATGCGGGACTCCTGACAGAAACGGGTGGTCTGGCTGCCTATTCTGAAGGCCCACATCAATCGCCATGGAGCCATCCTCATCATGCAAGACATCGCCCGATCCCTTCCTTCGGTGATCCTCGATCACATCCAGGCCCACAATACACCGGACCTCGCAGCCTTCGTCGCGACCTTCACGCCGGATGCACTTCTCAACGACGCGCGCCGCGAGTGGGTCGGGCGCGAAGCCATCTCCCGCTGGGCCGAGAGGGAGATCTTCGGCGACAACGTCCGTGTCGAACTGGTCAGCGCCTACCGGCACGGTGACGCATACATCGTGCGCCTCCGGAACGATGGCGATTTCGACAAGACGGGCTTGCCGGACCCGATCGTGCTGACGAACTATTTCAGGCTGGCCGAAGGCCGGATTTCCGAGCTGATCGTGCTGCTGAACACCGTGAGCTACCCGCAAGCGCCCCAGCCCGGGATCCGCTGAGCCGAGGCGCGCCACCGGCAAGGCGCGAGTGGGCGCGCCGAAGCCAGCCATCTCATCGGGATTTTCCTAACACGTCAAAAAGGGCCGTGATAGTAGATTTATCCAGATAGTTTGGGCCTAAGGTTGAAAACTTCACGAAGCTTGCCGAGTTTTCCAGGAAGGAGTTGCCATGCCATCGCGCAACAAGAAGCTGAGCTTCGAGCAACGTGTATCCGCCGTCGAGTGGGAGGCCCGCGCCGAGAAACTTTCGCACTTTCTGCGCGGGTCGCCGGGCCATCCGGCGCTGGAGCCCCATGAGATCCCCCCGCTCTTCGACGAGGTGGAGGCCGCCCTGCTGGACCTCCGGCGAGCCTTCGAATTGATGCCACCGCCCCGTCCCGTGCCCATGATGCAGCCGCACGCACCCTCTTCCGACCGACGCTGAAGCCACCGGCCTGCCAAAAGTCGCAGCACTGTCGTCGAACTCAAATGCAAGCCGTCGCGGCGCTCCGCGTGACGCCCATGGGCTGCTGGAGGGAGAGGCGGAAACAACAAAAAAGCCCACTGTCCAAAGACAGTGGGCTTTCGTGCACCTCGAGAGGAAATTGGTGGGACGTGCGGGGGTCGAACCCACGACAAACGGATTAAAAGTCCGCACGCCTGAACTTTGATTGGGCTTGATCTTCTGGCATACAATCATTAAAAATCAATGACTTAGGCTCTGTTCAACTGGATGCACAGACAGGCATGCATTGATTTCCATTGATCTAAATGCACGCAATGTGGCTACATGGTGGCTACACATCACAGAGGAACTGTCGTGGCACGACCGAAGAAAAACGAGGCACCTGATACGTCCCATGCGATCGACTTGACCGCTGGGGCCATCGATCGGCTCGTCTGCCCTGCCGGTAAAGACCAAGCGTTCCTACGGGACGCCAAGGCGCCTGGACTTCGGGTTCGGGTGACTGCTGCCGGCGCCAAGTCCTTCGTCTTCGAGGGCAAGCTGAACCGTAAGACCGTGCGCCGTACGATTGGTGACGTGCGCGCTTGGAAGATCGAGGATGCACGCTTCGAAGCAAACCGCATGCGCGTAACGTTGGATGGCGGGAACGATCCCCGTGAGATCGCTCGCCAGAAAGAGCTGGCAGACAACGAGCGCGCGGCACAAGCCCGGAAGGACGGCGCCCTATTCCGCGACGTTTGGAGGATCTACCTGGAGGCGCGCCGGCCTCATTGGGGCGCGCGCCACTACGAAGATCATTTGACGTTCACGCATGCCGGTGGGGAAGCTAAGAAGCGCGGAAAGACCGCCCTCGACTTGACGATTCCAGGGCCGATGCATTCGCTGATGTCCCTGCGTCTTGCCGATTTGACCGCCCCTGTTGTCGAGGCGTGGGCTGCCAAGGAGGGGAAGCAGCGACCGACCAGAGGCCGACTGGCTTGGCGGTGCCTGAAGGCATTCCTGTCGTGGTGCGGCGAGGAGACTGAATACAAACATCTGGTTCCGCCTGGCACCGCGAAGACCCGCAAGAGCCGCGATGCCTTCGGCAAACCCACGGTGAAGAAGGATGTTCTCCTGAAGGAGCAGTTGCCAGCATGGTTCGGGGCAGTGCGAAAGGTGCCTAACCAAGTCGTTTCAGCCTACCTGCAGACCTTGCTGCTGATCGGCTCTCGCCGCGGCGAACTGCTCGAGCTGAAGTGGGAAGACTTGAATCTTCAGTGGCGGAGCATGACCATCCGGGACAAAGTGGAAGGCGATCGGCAGATTCCGCTGACCCCCTATGTTTGGAGCCTTTTGGAGCCGCTGCCTCGGCGGAATGAGTATGTTTTTTCAAGCGCCAAGGACGGCATCCCGCACATCACCGATCCCAACAGCACAATGACCGACGCCTGCATCGAAGCGGGAGTCAAGGGGTTAACGCCGCACGGGCTTCGACGCTCCTTCAAGAGCCTCACCGAGTGGATGGAGATCCCGGCCGGCGTTGTCGCCCAGATCATGGGGCACAAGCCGAGCGCTACCGCCGAGAAGCACTACACGGTGCGACCGCTGGATTTGCTGCGAGTGCACCACGAGCGCATCGAGTCATGGATCCTGGAAAACGCAGGTGGTTCGGCTGTCAAGTCGGCTAGTTGAATGGGCGCCGACTCCGAAAAATCTAACTCGTGAGGGATCGACTAATCGTCTGCGCCGAGAGCTTGAATACTCTCAACATCTTTCCCGCGTCGGTGGCCTCGATGAGCAGTGCATCCTCCTTCGGACGGGGAATTTGGGAATTTAGGAGCACATTTTCTAGCCTAGGCTGATCCAGGACCCACAAGAAGATGGCGTGAACGTCCATTATTCCTCGACCGGCATGAATATTAGGCGCTGGAAAAAGCTTTACCTCCCGACTGACGAATTCGTGGTCGAGCGCACTCAGTGCGCGAAATCTACGTTCGCTCATCGCCTTGACGAGTAGAAGGTAAGCATAGTGCGAGTACCAGATGTCCTTTTTGTGAGCCTCAATGGAAACAAACAGCTGGATAGCCTTCTGCAGGTCACGCAACGACGGCGCGATGACCTGCGCCGCGGCCACAAGCTCGTCCCGAAAGTTGTAAGTTGACTCGCTTTTAGGAAGGACCCGCGCGATCTCGGTTTCGATGAAGGGCCGATACTCCAAAGGCGCCGCTTCAGACCGGCCCGCGGGAACATCAAGAGGCAAAGTGAACGCCACAAACTTCGACAGGTAGGCGTCAGCGTCAGTTTCACGGCCGTAGGTGTGGCGTATAGATTCGTGAATCGACTTCGAATTCCAGAACAGCACGAACACCACGTTCTCCGCAGAGAACAGGTGCTTGATGCGCTCCAGAAACTCAAGGGCAAACGATGGGCGGCATCTATCCAGCTCATCGATTAGAACGACAAGTGGCTTTGGCAGATCGTCCGTAAGCGCTCCAAGCAACGCTACGAATTCCTCCTGAGTCTTTTCTGTCTTCGAGTACGAAGCAAAAAGCGTTTCGACCGCTTTCTCGGAAAGCACGCCCGACTTCTCGATGGTGGCATCTCTTATGCCTTTGCCGACCTTCGCAAGGTCATCCCCATCAAGGCCCGTCAAAGTGGCGACCGCGTGCGCACCAGCCTTCGCAGCGAGCGGAACCACTGCTTGCAGCACCTTGCCTGCCGCAGCGAGCAACTTTCGTCGGCGCTCCCCCTTGGGATTCAACGCGACAGTAATGGCGGCAGCGATCACTGCAAATGGCTCACCATGATGGTCGTATCGGAAGGCATCGATCTGCACTACTGACCTCTTCTCGTCGCCGCCCCCCTCCAACCGAGCGGCCAACTCTCTGGCCACCCAAGACTTCCCGTGACCCCAAGACGCGTCCACCGCGAAAACCCTTGGGGAAGGAAGTGCGGAGAGCGGGGTCGCCGCCAAGCTGTCGATGTGGCGCTCAAGAGCGATAAGGAATTTGCCGCGGTCGAGCTGATCGACCGGCCGACTGACATCTTTCACTTCCTCGTCCATGCATGCCTCCGTGCTGTCGCGCGAGCATACGCGACGGATTGCTACCGCTACAGTTGCTACTCTTGCTACGCATGAATTGAATTCTGGGAGACAACTGGTGAAGTACTCGGCTACAGATCAGGCTCAAAGGGACCGCTTCTACGAACACTATCAAGAGCGCTTCAGCCAGCTGAACGCCCTTGTTGTTTCAAACGCCGAAGGAGCATGGCAGTTTCTGCTTGCCGTCAACGGTGGCGGAGCTGTTGCGGTCTTAGCCTTCATCGGTTCCGTGCAGTCCCTGCAAAAGCAGGTGTGGCCGTTCTGCGTGCTCGCCCTCTTCGTGATTGGACTGCTGTTCATCGCTTGGGGACGGGGGTACGTCTTCCACCACATGTCCAGGTTGCTTGACCGCTGGGATGATCAGTACGCACGCCTGCAGAACGACGAGATCTCCTGGGACGTTATGGTCGAAGCGGACCGCACCGCCGCCAAAAAGGGCGACCGATTGCCGTGGGTACTAGCTTATGCATCCCTCGCCACTTTTCTTATTGGGCTCTGCGCGTTCTGCGTCTGCTTCTACCTATACAAGGTTTGACCGGTCATGCAAGACTCATTCTTCGAAGTCGACTATCCCGCGCGCTCGCAGCAGCCTGATCCCTTGAGGTTCTACCGAGAAGGACCGCAGCCCCCGAAAACGATGGACGACCCGCGCCGTCTCGAGCTTCACAAAAAAGTGAAAACGTTCCCGTCGCTCGGAGTTATCAAGGAACTGCTCGACGCACAGGACCCTGCAGACCGATGCATTTCTGAGCCCGAGATGCGACGTCGCTTCCCCTCGCCGTTGCAGAGGAATGGGCTGAGGCGCTTTCCGATTAAGAGGCAGCTGGGCCACTTGGAGGTGCTCGCTCACGTTCACACCCTGGGCCATCCGAATGGGAGTCCATGGGCGGGCGGCGGAGAAAAGAAGGAAGCCAACGCCTGGCTGGCAGTTAATCAGCTTTTCGCCCAAAGCAGCAGCCCACCGTGGAACAAAACCGCTGACTTCGGGAGCGTCTTGGAGCTGGAGATGGCATTTCCGTCAGTATGGCTAGAGACGGACGTCTCCAAGATCCCGAGAGTGCTGGATCAACTTTGGGTCCTATCGAGCATCAATCATCCGAAGCGCAAGGTGCTACTTGCGGTCGAGATAGACGGTATGCACAAGTTCAACCTAACACCTACCGACACTAAGTACCCGATACTTGCCCAAGCCGAGCGCACCAAGGAGCTTTTTGCGGCCGGCTTGAACGTTTGCCGCGTCGACAGTGACCAATGCGGTTCGGCTGATTCGGCGAAGGCTCAGATTCAGGTGGTCTGGGACCGGCTCTGCGCTTGCGAAGTCGTGCTACGCAACTCTCGATGGACGACGCTTATCGACCAATTTGAGGACCTAGACCACCGGCTCGTGCAAGCGAAGAGCTGGGCTCAGGACGTTGGTGCACCGCGATCCGTCAACTACGACAGCGGCGCCACCGGTTAGGCGGCGCCCCTTCCATCGAATCCCATTGCACCCACGGCAAAGTAGCTTTTTGCCAACGCGGCCGTGCATCGAGTTTGCGTGAATAAGTGCACCTTTCCAAGATGTTTAGGTGTACCATTCCAACATGGACACTAGAAAATCTCATGGCGGAGCTAGGGAAGGCGGAGGACGGAAGCCCAAGGTAGTTGGCGCGCCCGCGACTTCGCCCGTAACAATCAAGCTGTCGGACGCGCAGAAGGAAAAGCTTCAACGGCTCGGCGGTGCGCCGTGGGTGCGCGAAAAGATCGACAAGGCGAAGGAACCGCAGCTGAAGGAATGAACGTCGCGTCTCAGGGCGTGGGGGGTGCACCCGGTGCATCCCCTGATCTGAGGCAAATTCAGGCGGCCGGAAAGGTGGTGGAACACCGAACCGGCCTAACCAACGTCATCACTGTTTAGGAGTGAAAACATGGCTTCGCAGATTATCAGGCTTGATGCCTTTCGTCGCATGGCGTCCGATGGCGGCGCACACATGGGAAGCGGCAGTATTCCCGCGAAACGTCGCCGTAATGTTGCGGCGCAACAGAGCAACACCCATCACCTGGCGCACGTCGTCGAAATTCCGACCGCTGCAAATGCAGCCCGTCGTACCGGCGTGGGCGTTGCTCACTGTCGGGAGACGCTCCCGGCGTCAATTAGCGCAACGATCGCGGATGTCTTGAAAGGCCAGATCAGCGGCTCAATCCTTATCACTTGCTCGGGCGCTGATGGCCTGGAAGGCTCATTCTCGCAACATGGAGTCTATCAATCTGATCCTCTGGCCGCAGCGAGGGCACTTGAGTGCTTGGCGAAACGCTTCAGAAAGTTGGCAGAAGAAGAGCGCGACCGACGCACAGGGGAACAGCACTCGCCAACAGGCGGACGCGGGGTCTCGCTGTGAGCGCCGCGAAGTTGGCACTTTCCCGTCTCACCAAGACTGAGACCAACTGGGGAGATCTGTATTTTGGCACCGTTTCCGATCTGGTCGCGGCAGGGCTCGTCCTCGCGAGCCAAGTACCAGGGCTTCCTGGAAATCCCAAGATGCAAGCCACCTACCGCGGAGACGGGATGCTCACGCGAAAGACCCGTAGTGGCGATTCCTGGGTGCAGATCCGATTGCTCAAGAAAGGTGTTGCAGAGGTGCGTCGACCAATCGACGCGCAAGCAAGTCGTCTGCGGCTTTTAGCGTGTCAGAAGCGAAGAGAACAGGCTGAGGAAGCGAAACGCGCTGAGGCTAGGTTGTCCAGCATGCCGCAAACCCATGAAGCGTTCCGAGCGGAGCGCGCGAAGTTCGCTGGATTCCTGCTTGGATCGCTACAACGAGGAGCCTGCGAAAATGTCGAGCACGGGTTCCAATACGACGCTGAGGAGCTTGAGGAACTAGACCGGCTGTGTTCGGAGATCGTGGACCTGCTCAAGACAGGGGCGACGATCTGTGACAGGCGAAGGCACCATGCCGCGATGACCGAACACAGGGCCGTGATTGCGCGTGCAGATGCCAAGTTTTCCAACATGCTCGGGAACCTCGTGCAGACGTCGGACGGGCACGATCACGCGTAAGAACCTTCGTTCCCACCGCCCTCCTCCCAGGGGGCGACAGGCCTAAACATTCGGGCCTGGATGAACTGCAGAAGTTCGGCATCGCGGCGCAAGCTTGCCCGCAGGGTATTCTCTTATCGCCGGCCCTAGGGGGCACCTGAACACCCGTTTCCCTGACGGGCGGGCCGGCACCTTTCAGGGCAGCACTTTGGGGGTGCGATGACCAACAACGATGGACGCGTAGCGTTCTTTTCCCGCAAGCCCGTCCACGCCCGGTGGGAACACTGGGCGACGAAAGCTACGTGTGAGCTGTGGGAAGCTGCCTGTCTCAGCTTGAACATGGAGCCTGACCGTGTGAATCCAGCTGTGCAGGAGTGGCTGAGAAATCCGACGGATGACGCCCCGGATCGATTCCCGAAGGCGTTCGCACGCCAGATGAGGACGTTTGAGGCTCTGACATACAAAAACGGGCCTATTGAGCCCATAGAGCCGGCCAGCAACGTACATTCGATGCGACAAACCGTTCGAATTCTCGACGTGGCGCTGTACTGCGCCCGACGTGGACTCCCCCTGGCCAAGCCAATGTACGAACTTGCGCGCGCAGCAGACCCGACACTCAAGGAATTCGACATCTTTGCCGACGCGCCGCTTGCCGGCGTAGTCCAGCCGTCTCCGTTGGCCGACTACCGCGGGCTGCATGCGTTCGATGAGGCCGCCAAGCGCTCCAGAGAACTGGACGCCATGCGAGTCCCGGGCAGTTCAGGCGTTACCTCCCACTACCGCTTGAACCGCGACAAGGCAGCGGACGAAGCCGCGGTAGAGGACATGCTGATCAACTCATTCGTTGAGAGCGTCACAAAGTCCATCGATGTGGCGACAGCGACCCATGGTGAGCACGCAACGGCAACGGTAGTGAAGGCATTTCTGGATGCCTTGCCTCAGGAGGCGATCAAAGGCGGCGACGCTGCAATCGCCTCGTCCGATCTTTGGACGGTCAACAAGGAAGGCCAACGCTTCGATGTGCTTCGGGAGGTGATGCTCGCCTTCCTGGGCGAAGCCAACAAAACCGTGGCGCCGCCTACCGCGTACGACTTCATCGAGTACCTGCAGGAACACAAGACGACCAAGGGCTATCTGCCGTCTGGAATCCAGCGAGTAACCCAGGACGGCGTCGACTTCTCCACTGCCGGCAAAGCTGGAAAGGGGCGAAGTAACGAGCGCAGCGTCGGAATTACCCATCTCAAAGACCGACTGCGCGTCTACGTGAGGCTCCGAACCTAGATTTAGGGCGATTTAGGGCGGGCTTGGGGGAATAGTCCGGGCTTGCGGGTTTAGGGCCGCCCCATGCGCTCATTTCCATAGATTTGCCTCCATGCCTCGATTTCACCGGGGCCAGAGGTGATTCATGGAAACCGCAAATTCAATCGCTCACGGCGAACATCCGGTCGGTGCCTCCCTGTACCGGGAGACCCGAAGCATGGTCGACACGGCCACTGCTGCCTACTACCTGAACCGGCGCATGCAGACGCTGCAGAAGTGGCACTCGACGGGCACCGGACCCGTCAAGCCGGTCATGGTGTACGGACGCTTGGGCTGGCCGGTGCAGGAAATCAAGAAGCTCTTGGGAGTGTCCGCATGAGCGCGTCGCAGTACCCTGTGAGCCTGGTACGGTGGGGCAGCACCGCCATCCCCTACCGCCTTGCTGCACAGATGGCAGACGACGCTGAGGCGATCGCTCAGGGCTACTCGCTGCTGACGCAAGTGCGACGCGATGTCGAGGGGGAGCCGCAGTTCGAGACCATCGTCAACTATTTCGAACTTGCCCGCTTGCTGGAACGGATTCTCCAGAAGGTGGACCAATGCTGAACATCCTCCGCACCGCCGCGCTCAAGCTCTGGCTCGCGCAACCGACCCTCTGGTTCACGGGAGCGTCCAAATGAAAAACCCCGCTGCACGCCACATGCAACGGGGTTCAGAGAATCAATCCGGTCAGAACGATTCTACGACTCTCGAGCATCTTTCGGCAATCGACCGTGACACCTCTACCGGCGCGCAATTGCGCCGGATCCTCGCATCGCTTCGGTTGAGTCCGAAGACCACCGACCAGCTTCGCGCGCTCGGCGTGTACCAGGTCAGCGCACGGATTTTTGGCCTGCGCGCCCTGGGCCACTCGATCACGACGGAACTGTTCGACGGGTACGCCGCTGACGGCATGCACCACGCCCGGATGGCGCGCTACACCCTGAACGAGCCCGCTCAGGATCTTGCCGAAGCCACCGCAGATGCGGCGCCGTCGGCTGGGGAGGATCGCAATGACTGAAAAGGAATTCGCGACGCTCGCCGCCGAGTACGCGCTCGCCGGCCATTCGCTCATCCGGACGCAGCCGGCCGAGGGCCAAGCGCCCTACTACGCTGGCCGCTGGGGGCAGATCAAACCGCTTCACAGCTTCGAAGAGGCGCGGAAGTTCCTCGATCAACTCCGGAGGGCGGCGTGATGCACGCAATCGACCAATTCAAGAGCGCCATCGAGGCAGCTGGAATGACGGCCCCGGACGAGGTCCAAGGTGACGGGAAGCTGCACCGGTTCAGTCCGACCGGGAAGCGCCGCGACGACGCTGGCTGGTATGTCTTGCATCTGGACAACCTCCCCGCAGGGACCTTTGGCGACTGGCGCGCAGGCTTCTCGCAGACCTGGTGCGCAAAGGCCGACAACGACATGACGCCAGCAGAGCGCAATGCTCTGCGGCAGCGGGTCAAGGAGACCCAGCGTCAGCGCGATGCGGAGGCAGCACGCCGGCAGCTCGCTGCATCCGAGAAAGCTACGGAAATGTGGGCCGCAGCGATTCCTGCCGTTGGTCACCCCTACCTGCGCACAAAGGCAGTCAAGGCGCACGCCCTGCGGACTGGGTCATGGCAGAGATGGGACCAGGAGACCGGCGAGATCACAACGCTCCAGAACGTCCTCTATGTCCCCATGCGCGACACGTCAGGCCGGATCCACAGCCTCCAGGGAATTACGCCAGAGGGAGAGAAGTTCTTCCTCCCAGGAGGCCGGGTGAAAGGCTCGTACCACTCGATCGGACGGCCGAGCGGGCGTCTGGTCATTGCGGAAGGCTACGCAACCTGCGCAACCATCCATGAGGCGACGGGTGACGGAGTTGCAGTCGCGTTCAACGCCGGGAACCTCGTCGCGGTGGCGCGGAACCTCCGATCCAAGTTCCCATGCCTTGAGATGGTGATCGCCGCTGACGACGACTGGATGGCCCGCGACCCGCGCACACAGGATCTGAGCAATCCAGGCCTCGCTGCGGCGCGGGAGGCAGCTACAGCGGTCGGCGGGAAGGTAGCGATTCCCGACTTCTCAGGCCTGCCGCGCACGCCGAAAGACACGGACTTCAACGACCTGATGCGCCTCGCTGGTGCCGTAAAGATTGGTGGTGCTGAATGAGCGCAGTTTTCGAGAACCCGATCGATCTGGTGCGCGATGCGATCCAGACGGCAAAGGCCCCTGAAGCTCCTTGGCCTGAGTTGGTCCCCTTGCTCGCTCGCGCCGATGCTGAGCCCTACCCTATGGACGCACTGCCGACGATCCTTCGCCGGGCCGTGGAGGAGGTCTCCGGCTTCGTGAAGGCACCGGTTCCGCTTCTTGCCGTCTCGTCGCTGGCTGCGCTCTCACTGGCAATCCAGACCCATCACGACGTTGAACGAGCCGAGCGCCTGACGGGCCCCTGTGGCCTATTCATGCTCGCGATCGCTGATTCGGGCGAGCGGAAGTCAACATGCGACGGCTTCTTCACCAAGAGCATCCGGGAGTACGAGGCGAAGCAGCAGGAGGATGCCAAGCCGCTCCTGCTCGAGCACCAGACCGACATGGACATCTGGGAATCGCGCAGGGGTGGGCTGAAGGAGCGGATCAAGCAGCTATCCCAGAAGGGAGAGCCGAGCGCGCTGCAAGAGCGCGAGCTTCGAGAGCACGACAAGAACAAACCCGTCGCTCCGCGCGTCCCTCGCCTGATCTACGGGGATGCAACCCCAGAAGCGCTGACCTATTCGCTGGCGAAGCGGTGGCCGTCGGCCGGCGTGATCAGCAGCGAGGCAGGAAGCGTCTTCGGTGGCCATGCCATGGGCAAAGACTCCGTCATGCGAAACCTGGCCGCGCTGAACCAGCTCTGGGACGGTGCGAGCCTTCCCGTGGAGCGCCGCAGTTCGGAGAGCTACACCGTCAGGGGCGCCCGCCTCACCATGGCGCTTCAGGTCCAGGAGGCGACGCTGCAAGCGTTCTTCGATGGCACCAAAGGTCTGGCTCGCGGCACTGGCTTCCTGGCGCGCTTTCTCGTCGCCTGGCCCGAGTCGACCCAAGGCATGCGCCCATTCACCGAGGCGCCCGCGGAGTGGCCAGCGCTCGCCGCGTTCAATGATCGTGTCGCGGCGATCCTTGCGCGCCCTGCTCCCATCGACGAGGAAGGCGCGCTGCAGCCTGCAATGCTCAAGCTGTCGCCGCAAGCGAAGGCGGAGTGGGTCGTGCTGCACGATGAGGTCGAGTCCATGCTGTCCAACGGTGGCACCCTCTACGACGTGCGGGACGTCGCCAGCAAGATCGCTGACAACGCGGTTCGACTTGCCGCCCTCTTCCACGTCTTCGAAGGTCACGCCGGGCCGATCGGCCTGGACTCAATGGTTGCTGGTCGGATCGTCGCAATCTGGCATCTGAGCGAGGCTCAGCGGTTTCTTGGGGCGATGGCCATGCCCTCGGACATCGCACGCCCGATGCGCCTGGAGGCGTGGCTGTTGGCCCAGTGCCGGCGCGAGGGCACTGATCGGATCTCTACTCGAACGATCCAGCAATACGGCCCCGGTGGACTTCGGGATAAGACATCGATGCAATCGGCGGTGAATGAACTGCAGGAAATGGGCCGCGCCCGGACGGTTGCCCAGGGCAAGAAGCGATGGGTTCAACTCAACCCCGAAGTATTGGGAGGAGCGTTGTGAGCCTGGCAACACTGATGAAACGCCGTAGCTTGAGCCCCGTTGCTACTGCTACTTCTGCTACTGCTGCTACAGACGTGCCCCTTTCGGCGCCAACAGTAGCACCTGTAGCAGTAGCAGAGGCGCCGGAAGCAGCCCTGATCAACGACCCGGAGTTTTCCCCCTCCGATTTCGATCGGTGGTGCTGGCCGGCCGGGGATTCCATGAACGGTGCAGAGATTGAGATGATGCTGAGTCGCACGGCCATCTTCCTGCGTCGAGGATTGACGCTCGAGCAGGCGGACCTTCTTGCGGACGCATTGATGAAGCGTGACCGAGAAGAGGACGATCGCAGGCTGTGCCTAGAGTGCATCCACCTCCGGGGACGGACATGCGGCAGAGCTACGGCTGCGGGCATGGGCAGCGACGTTACTTCTACAGTGCGACTCCTACAACGATGCCCCGCTTTCCACCCGGTGGGAGGGCTATGACCAACCAAGTCGACCAGATCAAGGAAACGGAGGCGATGCTCCGCGCCGCCGCGGTACTTGCCGGGTGCGCGATCTCCGGCGACGGTCGCGTGACCGAACAGGACGCCGCGAATCTGTTGAGCTACTCCCGCAGCCAACTGAAGGCAATGCGCGCGGAAGGCAACGGGCCGGACTATTACGCGGTCGGCATGAATGGCGGGCGGGTCTCGTACCGCTTGTCTGATCTTGCTTCCTGGGTGGAAATGGCCAGGTCGAGAGCGTAAGGGCCGCCAACGACCATTGCCGACCTTGAGCGCTAGGCGGTGCGCGAAGAACATCAATGCATGTTCAAAGACGCACCAGGAAGTACAGAGATGTCCGGCGATGGCGCCTCGCGCTGTTCCAGCGACGGAGCGCTGCGCATCCTCCGCATGCCTGCTGTGATGCGGCGTGTAGGCCTCTCGCGATCCTCAATCTACAGCCACCAGCGGCGCGGGGATTTCCCGCGCTCAGTGCCTCTTGGACCGCGCGCAGTAGGCTTCGTTGAGCATGAGATCGAAGCGTGGATTGCGGGCGCTTGCGGTAAGCGATCGGAGCGCCTTGCATGAATCGCACTTCTTCCGCTTCCGTCCCGCAAGACGTCGAAGCGACGGCGACTTTGCCGTTGACTTCGGCCCCAATAGCCTTATCGATTGCCCCTTTCGAGCGCGGTGACACGCTGGGAAAGCACGGTGCCGCGGAAGCCGCTGCTCGCGCGGACCTCGCTGCCCAGAGCGGCGCACGACGTCAGCTCTACGAGCTTCAGGCTGCTGCAGCAAACGCCGGCATGCCGGTTGAATGCCCACTGCAGCACAGCTTCATTGATGGCGTCTACGTTCGAACGATCTTCATCCCGGCCGGCACGGTGATCGTCGGGAAGATCCACAAGCACAGCCACGCAAACATTCTCTCGGTTGGCACCGTCTCCGTGATGACTGAAGGCGGTGGCCTCGAACGTCTTGTCGGCCCCTTGACGATGACGTCGCCGGCAGGCTGCAAGCGCGCAGTCTGGGCGCACACCGACACCACTTGGACAACGATTCACCGGACCGATGAAACCGATCTGGAGAAGATCGAAGACTGGGTAATCGCCGAGACCTACGCGGACTACGAGACATTCAAACTTCAGGGAACGACGATGAGAAATCTAGAGGTGAACGCATGACCTGGGGCGCTGTTGCAGTCGCTGGCGCAGGGCTCGTGAGTGGAATGATGTCGGCAGACGCCGCCGGCGACGCGGCTGATCAGCAGTCTCAGAGTGCGGCCAATGCCACTGCTGCGCAAGAACGGGCGAACGCGCAGATGCGCGAAGATCTGGCCCCATGGACGAGCACCGGCGCTGCCGCCCAGAACAAGCTGGCGACCTATCTCGGCACCAGCACGCTCGGCCACACCGGAACCGTCAATGGGCTGAAATCCGGCCTCACTCGCGACCAGGTGCGCGAGCAGCTTCTGTCGCAGTACACAAAACCAGGTGTTGCCGCCGCAGCTCCGACGACGGCGCCAGCAAACCTTCAGTATGGCGGCATGGGGGACAGCACGGGGGTGCCAGGCTGGTACGACCAGAAGCCCGCTGCCGAGCCTGCCGCACAAGTCGACGAGGCTGGCCTGAACGCCGCCATCGAGAAGTACTACGCTGACCAGGCCGCGCAGGAGAAGGCGCTGCAGTCGGACCCGAACTATGGGTCATTACTGAAGTCCTACAAGGACGGCGCTGACTTCAAGTTCGACGCGACGGACCTGCAGAACGAGGCGGGCTATCAGTTCGGACTCGATCAGGGCATGAAGGGCATCGATCGCGCCCAAGCCTCGCGCGGCAATTTCCTCAGCGGAGCGGCCATCAAGGAGTCGACCCGCTACGCGCAGGACTATGCGGGCACGAAGGCAAATGAGGCGTATGCACGGCAGGCTGGCACGTGGGGCATGAACAAGGCCGGTTTCGACAGCAATCGCAACTCGATCTACAACTTTCTCACAGGTCAGTCCACGATGGGCCAGAACGCTGCGGCGAGGGTTGGCACCAACAACCAGCAGACGGCCAACAGCGCAGCCGAGAACATGATGGCGTCCGGCACTGCCCAGGCTGCCGGAACCATTGCCGGCAGCAATGCCCTGGCTTCGGCCTTCAACCGAACAGTGAACACCGCTAACTCCTCCAGCAGCTTGAACGGTGCAGCCGGCTGGAACACGCTTCTGGCGGCGAACAACATCGGCAGGAGCGGGAACAACTACAACGGCTCAAGCTGGCTGCCCACGGCGGCTAACTACGAAAACTCCATGGACCGAGGTAACTTCTGATGGCGCTCGACCCCAGTGTGATCTTGCAAGCCGGCCGCGGCGTCACCCCCCTCCTTTCGCTCGACGACATCCAAGAGCAAAGGGCGCAGCGCGAGTTGAGTAGCTACAAGCTTCAAAGCGTTCGACAGGGTCTTGATGACGATCGCGCTCTGCGCGACATCACTCGGAGCACTCCGACAAACGCGCTTGCGAGCGCCTTTCAGAGGGCTGGTTTTCACAAGCAATCGCAGGACGCCCTCAAGTTTGAAGCCGAGCAAGGGAAGACTCGGGCGGATCAACGGAAGACGGAGGTTGAGACCGCGGGGAAGCTTCAGGAAGCCATGGGTGGTCCCCTGCGCTACCTGTCTGAGAATCCAACCGTGGAGAACGCATCGCGAGTTTTCCAGCATCTAAGCTCGCTGGGAATCATGAAGCCGGAGCAGATCCAAAGCGCCCATCAGCAGATCCAAAGCGACAGCTCGCCGGAAGGCATCCGGCGATTTGCGATGCTTGGAGTGCAGGCCGCTATCAATGCAGAAAAGCAAGCGACCCTGGAAACTCAACGCCGCACCCAAGAAGAAGCGTCCAGGCATAACCGTGCCACCGAAGTCAACTCGACCGGCCTCCTGGACGTGGCTCGCGGCAATCTTGGGGTGAACCAGCAGCGGGCAGCCACGGAGGCGAATCAACCTAAAGGGCAGGTCGTCCAGTCTGCTGACGGTCCAGTCCTCGTCGATCCACGCACGGGTACGTCCCGCCCGGTCCTTGACGCGACTGGGAATCCTGCGCGACGTCCAGGAAAGGACATTCCGGCGAGCATCAACAAATCCATCATCGAGAACCAGCAGACTATTAGCAAGATCGAGAAGGCGATTGCCGCGATCGAGGAAAAGCCAGGTTCGCTGGGGACGATGTACATGCTGCCCGGTGCGGATACCGTTGGGCAGTACCTAGATCCGGAAGGTGTCGAAGCGCGCGCAGGTGTGGCCGACATCGGCTCGCTTACGCTTCACGACCGTTCGGGTGCCGCAGTGACGGCATCGGAAACACCCCGTTTACGTCCTTTCATTCCAAGTGCGAGTGATCGACCTGAGGAGGCCTTAAAGAAGCTCAAACGCTTCAAGGCCTTCGCAGAGGAAGAGGCTGGGCTACTCGCCCAGACCTACGGTGCCGACCAAGGCTACAAGGAATCTCCGATTCTGCGGAATGCCACCACGCCGAAGACCGACGGAGCGCGCACGGTAAGTGCTGCGGATGTCGACGCCACGGCACGAGCAAGCGGTCGAAGCGTCGACGAGGTCCGCAAGGCCATGAAGGCTAAGGGCTGGAAGGTTCAGTAATGGCCGACAAACTATTCACTGAACTGGAGCGAAAGAACGGCCTTCCTGCCGGTCTCCTCGATGCCGTGTGGTCCACCGAGTCCAGCCGCGGCAAGAACATGCTCTCTCCAAAGGGCGCACGCGGTCACTTCGGCTTCATGCCGTCTACGGCTTCGGAGTACGGCCTGAAGGATCCCGATGACCTCACGCAGGCTGCAAGCGCAGCCGCTCGCAAGCTTGCGGATCTGAACCGGGCCTACGGAGGCGACCTTCCGAAGATGCTCGCCGCTTACAACTGGGGTGATGGACGGCTTGCTCGGAACGGCCTTGAGAAGGCACCTGCAGAGACTCGCAACTACATCAGCAAGGTGAGTGAGACGATGGGAAAACAAGGCGCATCGGCCGGCTCCGACTTCAGTTCGGAGCTGTTCGGAGACGAGAAGCCCAGCACCCGCAATGGCCCTCTAACAGCGCCTGCCCATGGCGGAGCCGACTTGTCGGCAGAGCTGTTCGGATCCACCCCGGCGAAGGCTGGGAATGATAGGGGTGTGCTCAAGTCCTCCGCCGCGGGGGCTCGAAATCTCGCGCTCGGCGCACTTCGCGGTGCCGGCTCAATCGGCGCCACTCTGCTGGCGCCAATCGACATGGCGCGCGACGCCATCGATGGAAAAGGCCTGTCGCTCGAGTCGAATCGCGATCGCCGCAAAGGCATGGACGCTGGTCTTCAAGAACTGGGGGCCGATCCCAACTCTCTCTTGTACAAGGGCGGCAAGCTGGTCGGTGAGATCGCAGGGACAGCCGGAGCCGGCGGCGTCGTGGCCGCGCCTCTCAGGCTTGCCGCGCGGGCGCTTCCTCAGGCCGCGCCAAGTCTCGGCCGTCTGGCAACTTCGGCCAGTTCCGCTGGGATGACTGTCGGGCCTGGCGGTGGCGCCCTCGGAAACATGGCACTGCGCGCCGCTGGCGGTGCTTCTGCGGCAGGTGTTGGCGCAGGCCTGGTCGATCCTGAATCGGCTGGATCTGGCGCCGTGGTCGGGGCTGTTGCCCCGCCCGTTTTACGCGTCGCAGGGGCCATCGGGGGAGCCACAGTAGGCGCCGTGCGTGGCCTCCGCGACGTTGCGACGCAATCTGGGCAGGAGCGGATCGCGAGGAGCGTCCTGCAAACCTCCGCAACGAACCCCGAGGCGGCCGCGGTGGCGCTCGCCAAGGCGCAGCCGCACGTCCCCGGAAGCCTTCCCACGATTGGCCAGGCAGCCGTAGACCCAGGGCTTGCCCAACTGGAAAGGACATTACTCAACAACCCGCAGACCGCCGGTGGTCTGCAAGCGCGCTTCGCAGAACAGCGAGCTGCACGCTCCGCCGCAATCGATGACGTCGCAGCAACCGCCCCCGGAAGCGGAAGCTACTACGACGACATCCAAGAAGGCCGGCGCGTGTTCGCAAATGAAGACTATGCGAAGGCCCGTGCTGCAGGGGTTGACCCGGAGGCGGCCGCATCGATGCAAGCTGAGATGAAAAGCCTGCTCGAGCGCCCCTCCATTCAAACCGCGATCAAGGATGCTCGTCGTCTGGCCGCAGAAACCGGCGAGACCGTCGACGACCTCGGTTCGGTGCAAGGCCTCGACTGGGTGAAGAAGGCCCTGGACAACCAGATCAGCAAAGCGGGCAATGGCACCACGTCGTCGATCGGCGCTGAAGACCTACGCGCCCTCGTCCAAACTCGGAACGATCTCAACGCGACGCTCGAGCAGCTTGCTCCCGCCTACCGCGAGGCAAACCGCAACTTCGCAGCAATGTCGCGTCAGGTGAATTCGATGGACGTCGCGCGGGGGCTTGAGCGGTCCTACACGCCCTCCGCCGGAAACTTCGGAGCGAGCGCCCGAGAACAAGGCGCCGCGTACATGAAGGCTCTGCGCGGGGCTCAAGACACGGTGAAGGCTCAGACCGGGCGAGACCTGAATCTGAGCGGTTCGATGAGCACGGCAGACATCTTCGCCCTGGAAAACGTCGCGAAGGACTTGGCCCGGAAGGAGTACGCCGAAACAGCAGGCCGCGCGGTGGGGTCGCCGACGGCTCAGAACATGTTGAGTCAATACCTCCTGCGCTCCGCGATTGAGGGAGCAGGCTTGCCGGCCAGCGGTGCAGTAGGTTCTACGGCGCTGAATACCCTCCTCCGCCCGCTTCAGTTCGCCGGTCGCCTGGCTGAGCCCAAGGTCAACAACCGGCTTCTGGAATACGCGCTAGATCCTGCACGAGCCGCTGCGGCGCTCCGCGCACAGCCGGTTCAAGACAACGCGCTGGCGAAGTTCGGCGGTAGCTCGTTGCCAATGCGCGTGATGCCGGCCCTTATCGCCGATTGATCTCTTTCCAAGCCCCGTAGAGGAAGGCGGCGACGGCAAGAGCCCCCAGCTTGATCCAGAGAAAGTCGGTGTAGTCCATAGGCCAATGCTAACCCGTCGCAAAAAGAAGCCGTCCACCTCTGAACGCTTGCGCACTGACTGAGGACTACGTCGGATACTTGGGCTGATGCTCCCAATCGACGCACCCACCTGGCCAGATCCGTTCTCGAAATGGGGAGACGGGCCGCGCTCCCGAAGCCGTGTCCCGCTCAGCCTTACTCTCCTACGGCGGACGGTGACTGCTGAGTGCATCCTCGGAAGTCTGCTCGAAGCGGCGCAGGCTTGGGAACGCGACCCAAACGATCGTTGTACGCTCCTTACGCTTGCCGCCGCATTGATCGTGTCTCCCGAGGCAGTTTTCGTCGCCAAGATGGATCGGCTCTTGATCCTGCCACCAGGTGGTGCAGACCTCGATGCCGCTTTTCCTTCAACGGCCTGCACTGATCCGGACCTTGACCAAAGGTGGGGCGCGTTCGAACGTTCACAGAGCGTGATTTACCTCCGCTTTAGAACCCTGCGCGCCTTCTTGGACACCTCCGCGGAGACGCCGAACCTTGATCTAACGAGCAACCTGCATCTTCCGAACTTAGCGGTGCACTACCCCGATCACGAATTCAATGTCTCCACGGTGCGGATGCTGCGCACCTACCTGCCTGACTGGCGAGACGATCAAGCCCGGCTGAAGCTTCTAGCCCTTGGTCTTGATGCGCTAAAAAGGCAACTTGACCCAGGGTATCCCTACTGGGAAGACTTGCCCCACTGGCTGGAAGGCACGCTCTTCTACCCACTTGAAGCAACACCTGAATCCTTGGTGCAGAGCAAAAATTTGTAGTGCTCGTCGAAGCGCGATCCCTTCGACGCGACATCGTCACTCTAGCGATAGTGCCGCAAACAACCTAGTGTTGAAATCGGCTGCGAGCTTAAGAAGCTCGGGAAGACTCAATCCGTCTCCCACTCTCACCACGCGTCGCCGGCTCTCGCTGAACGTTCCAAACTTTGGGTTGATCGAGGTGAGGCGCCGACGCAGTTCCTCCGCCTCCTCTGCAGTCCTTGCATAGTCTGCATCCCAAAAAAGGGCCAAAACATACTTGGTCTTAGCGGGATCGGAGTAACGAACGCTAAGGGTCACGGGCCACCAGTCTTCCCCTTCAAACTGCTCCCAGCCCGCGGGGCACATGTGCAGCCACGCGCGCCGGTGATCAATGCTTTCGCGTGGAAGCGCGGGCAACTTCGAGCGTAACGCTTCAGCTACTGACGCCATCCCCTGCGTTTCTTTGAGCATCGCAACAGCACTCTTGTTCTGCAGTACAAAGAGCAAGTGGTTCTCGTTGGTATTGCGGTGTGCCAGCCATTCACGCTCCACCCTGCCCCGGGAGAAGGAGAGCAGGTGCTTGACTGCTTCTGGGTAGAGGTGATGAAGCTGGGCCGCAAGCGCAACACACTTTTCATTGTTGGGGTTTTCCCAGTCCGTTTGCCTATTGCAGTAACTTACCACCAGCCGGGCTGAAGCATTTCCTCGATCCACATGCATCAGGGCTCTGTCTGCAGATGTCTCAAGCCATTTGTAGCCCATGTGAAGCCAGGAAGCCGACGATGGCCGAGATTCCGCCTCGTCATCGAATTTTCTGTCCATGGCGATGTAAACGTGTGCGTACTTTCTGAGGTGGGGCTCGCGCGCAATCGCTTCGGCAAAGCTCGCTCGATACTTGTCGAGCTGTTCAGGCGCCTGCTTCGCACCAGCTTTGTTCTCGATGAGGATGATGAATTTATTCTGCGCATCGATCACGAACAAATCGACTCTCTCCGATGCATTCATTCCTAGCTCCCTGGCGATGAATGCTGCGCCGAAGCTGCTTGTCCGAATTCGTGAAGGCGGCCAATCTGCAAAGAATCGAGCGGTGGCTCCTCTTCCGTCAAGCTTAGAGGCGGAGTCGGCTGCAAGTGCAGACGCAGCGATTAACAGGTCTCGAAGAATCTCGTCCCCCTGCCCGTGCCCCTCTCTTGCATCGAACATCCAGGCGAGGATGTCGGAATGCTGGTTCTCACTCAGTGAGATGACATCGAGAACCTCATCGCCAGTACGCTGCAGTTCGCAGAGCTTGACCAAACGCGGGTCAGCCATCAGCTTTTCGAGTGATTGCTCGAGGTCGGTATCCATGTGGATCGCTTTTTTAGGATAAGGCTATGAGCATAACTGCGCAGGCCGCTCGTTAGGCCGAAGGTAACTCACGATAAAACCTTCGGCGAGCGGAAGAAATTGGCATCTTCATGCAGCAACCCTAAGAACAACTTTCGACAACGGCTGCAAACTTCTCCTGCCCGATCTGGGCGAGGAGAACCCTATGAACAACAAAATTCGGTTTGCGGCAGCAGTCCTGACCTTGGCCTCAGCAGGTGCAGCAAGCGCTGCATGCTTCGGAACCGGAGCATTCCAGACCTGCAGCGATGATGCTGGCAACAACTACAACGTCCAACGCTTCGGCAACACGACCTACGTCGACGGCACAAACGCGCAAACGGGAAGCACATGGAACCAGACCACCCAAACGATAGGGAACACGACTTTCCATAACGGTACTGCAGCGAACGGTGAGTCTTGGAACGGCACTTCGCAGACCATCGGCGGCACCACGTTCCACAACGGCACGGACAGCCGCGGCAACGCCTACTCCAAGACCTGCAATGCTTATGGCTGCTTTTAGTACTGCGCTACGCCTGCGGCGGCTTCGAACGACCACATGCGGAATCGCTGCTGTCATCGGTGCAAGTGCGGTCTTTGCTCAGGCGCCGTCGATCTTGCTTGAGGCGTGCAACGCAATGGAGCCCGCGAGCAAGCGGCTTGAATGCCTTCGGGCCGCCAACGGAACGCGCTCCGACCCCGGCACTGCCTACGGATCGTCAGCAACACCACGTGCCGCCTACGCAACCCCTCGAACCGCATCGCTGTCCCCTGCCGCGTCTGCGACACCTCGTTCGAGCGGCGGTCAGACTTGCTACACCGGTCCCCGGGGCGGCACGTACACGATCACCGCCAGTGGTCGCAAGAACTACAGCGGCTGCTGATCTGGGCCTCCCGGTTTGAGGCGGCGCCGGTCCATCTGTAGCAACCGTAGCACCTGTAGCAGTAGCAAGACGCCACACACGGGCAAAAGTGAGGCTTCCAATGCTCCACAGTAGGCAACCGTAGCAAGTTGGGTAGGCGACATGTGCGGGGAAACGCACCAGTGTTTGATCTTGCTGGATCAAGCCGGACCGAACCGGACGAGGCTTGATGTTGCCGCACGACATGAGGCAAGACACTTATGGCTCGCGCCCCCTGCTCACATCAGAATCGACGAACAACAACAAACTGAGGAGCCCATGAAATTCTTAGTCCTTGCGGCGGTCGCTGCGTGCTTGACCGCCTGCGCATCTCCATCCGTCTACCAGGACCCGAAGACCGGGCAGGTTGCGCAGTGCAATGCCACGACGCCGGGGATCTTCCCCATCATTGCCCAGGGCGAGATCAACAGCTGTGGCCAGGCCTACGAGCGCATGGGATGGCAGCGGCGATGAGAACCGCCCTGCTGCTCTCGCTTGTCGCCCTTGGGGGATGCTCGATTCCTACAACCGGTGTTGTGCCGTTGACTGATGGCCTAAACAAGGTCACGCGCCAGGGCAATGGGTTCTGGGTGACGACAGCCAGCCTGAAGACCGATGCAGTAGCAGAGGCAAATGCCAGCTGTGCTCCGCGGCGCGCTCGAGTGATCGATGTGAAGGAGACCCAGGCCAAGCCGATGGGCGGATGGCCTGAGGCGGAAGTGCTTTTCAAGTGCGAGTAGTCCCAATGACGCCCATTCCTCCAGAACCAATGCGGCCTTCGACTCCGCCGGTGCTTCCTGACTTAGAGTGCTTGGCCGCTGAGTTGTCCATCGTGCACGACATGTACGCGGAGGTCCTATTCAAAGCTCGTAGCCAGACGAACGCACTTCCCACTGGAAGTATTGAGCGCAAAGTTGCTGAGACCGTTGTAAGGCGCCTCGTCGCAGATGCGCTTTAGGCTGCCACCGAGGTTACCCGGGGCGACGTTTGGAAGTACCTGAGGCAGAGGTACATAAGCGCTGGAGTATTCGATCAATGGGCAGAGCTGCACGCGGGCAGCGTCGATACCCAGTCGGCAATCGCTTGCGGCGATGCGCGCAGGTGCGCACTATTTCCGGCCACGACCGGACCCCGGTGCGCTGCGGGTGTGTGGGCGGACATAGGTTCCATCCTTGCGCGTATAGCCTCGAACGGAAACAGGCCCGCAAGTGGACGTTACGCAGGGACTCCTGTCTGAGGAGGTTCCAAATCCGGAGGCAATGGCTCTGGTGTAAGGCTTGACGTATGCACCAAACTCCAAGCTGTCCTCGGCGATGCCAAAGAATTCCATTGAATCCTTCGACACGTAGCTGATGCCGTCGGCTTGCTTTGCCGAAAGCTCTTTCAGCAGTCTTTCGGTGGCAAGTTTGGCATTCTCGCTACTGATCTGGCCCGCCGCCACGCGCGCTGCGACACTGCGAACGGCGCCGGCCAGAAAGTCCAACTGCGCAAGGTCGGATGGAGGTGTCGAAAGATCGCTGTGTGCTCGCTCCTGTAAACAGTAGATGAACGTCGACACGCGAGAGTTTTGCCCCTTTGCCTCTTCGATCTTCTTGCACGCATCGACGTGTTTCTGGGGGCTCCCTGGGCTGGCACATCCCGCCAGGAGCACCGACAGGCCCAACAAAACCGACCCGGCGATTCTTTTCATACCAAGCATTGACTTCCCGCCTCTGAGAAAAGCATGGTTGTACGCGATAACGCACTGGCGACGCAGAGAGCTAATCCCGTTTCTTTCTCTCCTTGGTAGGCGCGATGTCGTGCGTCTTAACAACGAGGCGCTGTAGGCGCGCTGGGCAAGCGAGGGACGGAAAACAAAATTTGGGTCTGCTAATCCGCTTCGATCGGTCCCGCCTCGAAGATTTCCAGCGACGGCACCCGCATCAGCGCCTTCGCCTGCTCGACCGTCCCCTCCAGCCACTGGTCGAAGTCACGCTCCTCGAGCGGGATCACGCTGCGCTTGTCCTGGTCGTGCGGCGGCAGCTTCGGGGCGGGCTTGTGCATCCGGCTCATCAGCGGGTGTGCGTCGGCATTGACGGTGAGCATGGTGTAGCTCTCGTGCACTTCGCCCGAGGCCTTGTCGATCCAGGTGTTCCACCGGCCGGCTAGGCCCCACGGCGCACCGTCGGCACGGCGGAAGCGCCACCAGCGAGTGCACCCCTTCTCCGATTGCCACGTGCCCTGCACGGCGAGCAGCTGGAGCCGCGCAGTGCGGCCCGCTGCTCCTCCGCCACGCTGGGCCAGACGATGATGTTCACGGTCCCGGTCTCGTGTTCCAGCGTGGCGAAGACCACGCCGCTGGAGGTATTCGGCCGCTGGCGGTGCGTCACGATGCCGCTCGCCCATGCCGTTGTCCGTTCTTTGCCCGTTAATATGTTAGAGAATGCAACCCGGTCCCAAGAGCACAAATTTCCCCAAGTCGACGATCAATGGCACACCCCAAACTACCTAAAACCGTCGCCGAGTTGGTGAACTTGCTCACGGACAAGCATCAAGCGTCTGGATTCCCAAATTTCATTCAGTACGTTAGATTTCCTCACTATCGAAATTTCGCCGATGGCACACGGCTGGACTTCGGCTTTCCTGTGACTGCGCTAGTAGGTCCAAATGGCAGCGGAAAAACCTCTCTTCTGCACGCTCTGTACGGGTGTCCAGGAAGCTACAACATCGGGAACTTCTGGTTCTCCACGGACCTTGATCCGATTGTCGAAGGTGCGGGGAAGCCAAACTGCATAATTTATGGCTACCACCCGCCGAAGCTTGGAAAAACTATCGAGGTCTTAAAGACTAGGATCACAAAGGAAGATAATCCAAATTATTGGGAGCCGTCGCGCCCAATCAGATCCTATGGCATGTCAATGCTCTCCAAAGAGATCAAAGAATCCGAAAAAGAGTACCGGACTCTGACGCGATGGAAAACCTTGGAAAAGGAGGTGTTCTATTTAGACTTTCGACGCACGATTAGCGCGTTCGATCGTTTTTTTTGGCTAGGCGGACCACTTGATTCAACCTCTCTCGCAGAGAGGAAAGCAAAAATACGCCGAACATCGCCACACATCGTTGATGCCATTGAAAAAAAATTAACAACGGTTGAATACTATAGAACCGAAAGAATAAAAACCAACAGAAGCCTCACGCAAACCGAACTAAAAGCTGCCGGCTTCATACTGGGAAGGGAGTATAGTGACGGGGACTTTATCGAGCACACGTTCTATCGTGAAAGCGGCCCATCCTTGCGGCTCGTAAAAGCGGATGCAAAGTATTCTGACGCCTTTGCCGGTAGTGGTGAGACGGCTGTATTTATTACGGTGATAAAGGTTCTGGCTGCGCCACTCGGAAGTCTAATTTTGCTTGACGAACCTGAAGTTTCGTTGCATCCCGGAGCGCAAGAACGTCTACTTCGCTTTTTGATGGATCATGCGCATCGATTTGGGCATCAGATTGTCTTTACCACTCATTCGCCCGCCATGATAAAAGATCTGCCCCCTGAAGCTATAAGGATCGTGCACGAGGCTGTAGGAGGCAAATCAGCAATTTCCTCAAGCGGCTCCGTTGCAGCTGCGTTTGGGGCACTCGAGCACACGCCAACCGGAGAAATCTCAGTTATGGTTGAGGATCCGTTGAGCGCTGAGATTCTTAATGCTGGGTTCAGAACTTTTCACATCATCCCTAAAGGCCACGGCGCTCCAAAAGTTCGTGTGATACCAGGAGGGTCAGGCTCGGCTGTCACTCATATTTTTCCGGCTCATTTTCAAAGTGGTAGTGCGCCTTACCTGATTTTGGACGGAGACATGTTTAAGGGTGCTGAATTACCCTCCCCTTCCAAACTCAAAGAGATGAATGCTGAACAACTTAAGTTGGCGCAGTCTGAATTTGTTGGCGCTACCGCCAATCTCGCGGCAAACGGAGGAAATGACCCAAATGCTGCAGAAGCTCGCCTGGAACAGACCAGGAATTACTTGATCCATTGTCAAAGCCGCCTAGGCTTTCTCCCGGGACGAGCTCCCGAGGAATTGCTTTGGACTTCGCTCCATCCAACAGATGTGGGCCTTCAGTCTGATGATTACAAATCAAAATTCACCGCTGTAGCTAAATCGCGGTTAGGGAAAGCAAAAAATGAAGAAATTACCGGGGCAGAGATTTTGGTGGTTCAAAAAATGCTGCTTACTGAAGCCATCAGTCTCGAGCCCCCGCCACAATGGTGGGAGGAAGTGAAACTTCTGTGCAAAGCTATAGTCGACCATCAAGATCTTCGTCCGACGCTTAACTTCCATAGTGACGAAAAAGGGACTCACATTTCAGATCTTTGAAGGTGGTCTGTTCATCATGCATCGATACATGCCTAACAAATTCTCGCCCAATAGCCTCAGCCATCAGCGGGGGGACGGCATTTCCAACTTGTCTCGCTCTGGATTCTAGAGAGCCGGAGAACTGCCAAGTTCTTGGAAAGGTCTGCAGGCATGCCGCCTCCCTCAAGCTTATTGCTCGGTCCTGTTCAGGATGCCCGAAACGGCCATTGGAATAGCTGACGCAACGCGTAGTTAACGCGCTAGCCGGCTTAGTCCAGCTTAACCTGCCGTAAACATCGCTATGCCCAACATGCCCTCGATGGCAATTTAAAAGAAGCGATTCCGGCCAATTTTCGCGCCCGCCACCTTCCGTGGTTGCTCTAATTCTGGCTAGATTTAGGTCGCTGAGCGCTGCTGCTCTATGATCGGGATCATTTGCGTCAGTCTCTCCTGCCGATAGCGGGGGCAGCGCCGAAATCCAATCTCTTACTACAGCCAGTTTCTTACCGTCCAGCCCATGTGATGGCCTCGGCAATGCAACACTCCCAATGCGGCTCGCCATTAACACGAGTCGCTCACGGCGTTGGGGAACACCATAGTCTGACGCGCGTACCACCGCATAATCAGTGAAGTAGCCGAGCTTCTTGAGCATTTTGAGAAATCCGGCGAACGGCCCTGGCTTCCTATCAACCTTCTGCAAGCCCGGAACGTTCTCAACGAATACCAGGTCGGGCAACCAGTGAGCAATAAACTTCTCGAATGTTGATAGCAGCGTTCGTCGCTCATCATTCCCGCGTCGATCAGTACGTTGCTTGGTAAACGGCTGGCATGGTGCGCACCCGGAGAAGAGGAGATAGCCGTCTAAGGGGCGGACTTTCGAATCGAACAGGTTTTCCACTGGTAGCGTTTGGAGATCCGCCTTGAGAAATGACGCGGAAGGAAAATTTAGCCGGAACGTGTCTCCTGAGTCAGAGTCATGATCTAACCCCAGTAGCACATTCATACCGGCGTTCTGGAAGCCGCAACTGGTTCCTCCGCATCCAGAGAAAAAATCAACGACGTTGATGTGTGGTGTTGCCATAGAGCAATTTTCGCCCAGTTCCGGAAGAGCTGAGTTTAAATCTCGAGGAAATCTCTGCAGCGATGGGTCCCTCTCCTTGGCACGCCTGCCGGAAACGCACTCTCATCTGCATGGCGTCCTCATGACCCATGCGCGTTGAGGAACCCGAGCCAGGCTGGGGGAGGCTGGTAAACCCTGAGCAGCCTCCCAAGTCAGGGCGGCAGCTGCACTCCCGTCGACATCAGAAGCGGGTCGCTTCGTGGGGTGGAGCGCTCTGCAGGACCGATGGGCAAGGGCAAGCGCGCATCTGCCTCTCGATGGGCCGATAGTCTTTGTGATACGACGCGGAGTTGCTCTGTGCGAAGTCGCGCTGCCCCTCCGGGCGGAAGAGAATCCGTTGCGCACCCGTATAGCATCAAGCCCAGCACAGCGAAGAGGGAAACTTGGACCGAAAATTTATTCGTCGAGGATGCCCTACGGTCGCAGCGTCGAGCAGCAAGGTGAGCCAACATGGTTGCTCCCGTGACCCGGTTCCATCGGGCCTAGGGAGCGCGTCTGTAGCAGTAGTAGCGAAAGTAGCAGTAGCAACCTCTCCGAAGCTTCCGGAAAGTACAACAAACTGGGTTTCAGTAGCAGGAGGAGCAAACAAATCTCGCGAAACACGCCGCGTCGCTTCCAGCTTTTATGCGGCAGTTGATCACTCCTGGGTTCGCCTGCGCGCACCTTCTCGATGCAGCGTACCACCGACTCCCCCAAGAACTGCCGAGTCGTCTTCGGTGAGGTGATCCGCCGCCAAGGTCATCCACGCCGCCAGGTCCGCGATCGCGTCGTCTAAGCCCTTGTTGTTCCCTTGCAGATCCAGCAACGCTGCGCGCTGCTCGAACAGCCTGATGGTCGGATGGGTCATTGGCACACTCTGCGCCCTTGCCTGCCCGCGTGCAAGATCGATTCAGCATCGTCTTTCAGCCTGCTCCACGCTCATGCTCCGGGGGCTCGGCCCAGAGATGCGGTTCACGGCGCCTTAGCTCAGTGGCATCGGCCTTACGCGCTGCCTCCCAGGTATCGACCGGCTCGACCGCTGAAGCTAGCTCGTGGAATACCGTTGCGTCGCCCAGGTCCTCCACGATGGCCCAGTAGAACCTCTCGGAGGTTAGTCCGGTGATTCGGACGGAAACCGAGCGGAAGTAATCGGGCATGTGTCGAGCTTAAGGCCCGGACCCGACACCACGGAGTTTATGCCAGCTCAGGTCCGCAGTCGGTGCACCGCCGACTTTCGCCAGACATGGTCAGGACTAGGGCCTGAAGCCAGAGCTGCCGCGCTACGGTCCGCTGGCGTCCTCTCAGTGTCGTCCGCATGCGAGCGCTCATTGCTCTGGCTCTCAATGAACGGAACGTCGATGGCCCCTCGGAGCATCGCATGCAGTTCTACCTCGACCTTCAGCGAATTGATCAGCGTCTGAGCTGTTTCGCACACGGCGCGCTGCCTTGCGATGTCAAGCGGCTTCGCGTCGTCGTCGAGGTTTTCGAGCACCTTGAAGAGATGCCCCCGCAGGCTCTCGATGTTTCGCTTCGACATCTTTCAGTTTCCTTTGTACTTGGTTGAGGAGGTGGATCAGCTCTTGCAACTCACGCGGGTAGCCGCTGAATCGTGCGTTCTTCGAGGCCAAGAGGTACGCGGGGTCTCGCTTGAGGTGCAGCTTCATCAGCTTTCGCTTGATTGCATCGAGAGGCCGGCCAGGCAGGAGATGCGCGAAATCGGGTAGCGCCTGCGTCGGGTAATGCCGGCGCAAGATCTCAATCTCGGCTTTCGACCACGGCAAGGCGATGACGGTTTTCGGGGAACTGATGCCGAGGTCGAAGGCGCGCGACTTCAACGAGTCGAAAGTCCTGGAAAGCATGGCAGCCAGGAAGCGCGTGTCGACCTGCCCATAAAGCGATCGCATCATCTCGTCGTCTTCTTCGGTCCACGCCGGCCCAGACCGCTCCTTAACGAGTTGGAGCACCTTGACCCGATGCACAGCGACGCTCGGTCTGGTTCGCCCAAGCTGTTCAGCCATCTCGGCGTCCTTCATCGTGAGCCAGTTCTGCTCGATGAAGCGAAACTCCTTTTTGGTCCAAGGGCGACCGAAGTTCTTGATCTCCTGTGCAGCCACTCGAGCGGCGTCGGCTGTCCTGGCGCGCGAGGGTTGGGTGGGTTCGTTCGCGGTCATGCCCCCAGTGTCTGGAGCGAGTGCACAACGGCCAAGGCCGTAATCCCCGATGGTGGTGGCCGGGCCAAGTTGGCACTCAGGCGCGCGCGCGGGCGCGTCAGCGTATGAGGAAAGCGCGAAGAGCCGAGGTTGCCAAGCGCAAGAGCTGTGACGAACTTCCGCGCAGGGCGCGGCGAGACCGCACGGCTCGTGCGTCAGTAAACAACCTCGAAATACTGCTTGCGAAGGCTCTGCGTAGCGAGCGTGATCTCGCGGCAACCTGCACGCCGCACTGTCTGAGAACAGACAAATAACAGGCGCCGCCGGTTTGAAAACAATCAAACCAATTCAAAGAGAACGCTGGCCAAGCAGGCTGGTATCAGCGGCTGAGAACAGCGGAGAAACAGCAAACCGCACTACTTTGCTGACGGGCGACCAGGTCGGAGGAACCAGGACAACGGCAAGATCGCGGCAAGATTGCCCACGCTGCGCAGACCTAACAAAACCCGAAATCGAGCACTGGCAACGGGTGCTCAAGAGGGGTCGCGTCGGACCGCTGTTAGCAAAAGTTAGTCTCGGAAGATCGATCGCGGCCAACATGAGCCCCCGGCACCACCTTCCCCACGGAAAAATGGCAAGGTAGTAGCAAGGTTTTGCCTGAATTCGGCGGCTCCGGGCGGCTACCAAGCGCGCTCATCCGCTTGGCAGCGAAGAAACCGAGGCTTCGTCGCTTCGGCGTGTATGGGGACGGTCGGCGTACCCGCGCTTCTGGCTCTCTGATCCTGAACGTTCCGCGCGCGCGAGGAAACTGACAACAAGATGTCGCCAGCGCCGTAACGCGTCGAGCGTTGTCCTCCGCCGCTGTTACCCCGGCTCATGCCTGAGAACAGGGATAAAACAGGCGCCACTGCAAACCGTGCATTCGAGCCAGAGACGACGCGGGGAGTCAAGTTCCAATGGATGCTTGCCCTCCCAGGCTGAATTCAGCGTGTGCCAACACGTTGCCCGCGGACGACCCAGACCGTCACGCGGTGCATTCCATAGATCGCTCCTAGCGCGACAAGCCAAGCAACAACCAGCGCGCTGTAGCTGATGTCGGGCGTTGTCTTGATGGACACCGCCATCGCGAAGTAGAGCGTTGCGATCAGTGCGACCGCTGACCAGACGACAACGCTTAGGCGGCTGAGCATGAGGGACCTTTGAAGTAATGGCATCGATTGTCCGATTCAGAGAGCATCGTCGCAACCACGCACCCGGGCCGAAACTCAGTACCAGTGGCTACATGGCGGCTACATGACAACTTCTGAAACGCCAAAAGAAAAAGCCTGCTATCGATTGAATAGCAGGCTTTCCAGCACTGACGGGCAGTATTGTTGGTGGGACGTGCGGGGGTCGAACCCACGACAAACGGATTAAAAGTCCGCTGCTCTACCAACTGAGCTAACGTCCCGGATCGATTCGCATCGATCTTGGTGTTTTTGCAGGCTTCGTATCCAGCAAAGCCTGCGATTATAGCGCGAGCTTTGAGGCGATTTTGTCCATCACCCAACCGGCTGCACATTGACCGAAGGTCGCGGTCACGCTGACCACCGAACCGTAGCCGTGGCAGTTGAGCGAGCCGTCGCCATCGACGATCGCGCAGGAGGCATCGGGGGGCGCCACGCTCTCGCGGCTGAAGACGCAGGCCACGCCGATCTTCTTGCCGTCCCGCGGCGCGCCATGCTCCTTGCGCAGGCGGTTGCGCAACTGGGCCAGCAAGGGGTCGTGCGTGGTCAGCGACAGGTCCTCGATCTCGACGCGGTGCGCATGGCGTTTGCCGCCGGCCGCGCCGACCGTGACGAAGGGCGTGCGCGTGGCGCGTGCCCAGGCGGCCATCGCCACCTTGGCGCGCACCTGGTCGCAGGCGTCGATGACGGCACTCAAGGGGCCGCCGGCCTGTTCTGCGGTCGCCACCAGCCGGAGCCAGTTGTCGGGCTCGACGAAATCGTCGATCGCCAGCACCTCGCAGGCCGGGTTGATCTGCGCGATGCGCTCGCGCATCGCCGTCACCTTGGCCTGGCCGACGGTCGAGGCCAGTGCATGGATCTGGCGATTGATGTTGGACTCGGCGATGTGGTCGAGGTCGACCAGCGTGAGCCGCCCGACGCCGCTGCGGGCCAGGGCCTCGACGGTCCAGGAGCCCACGCCGCCGATGCCGGCCACCAGCACATGGGCCTCACGGATGCGGCGCGCGCCCGGCACGCCATAGAGGCGCTCGAGCCCGCCGAAGCGGCGCGCCGCATCGACCTCGTCCACCGGGGCGAGCACGGGCTCGGCGTGGTCCATGCGCAGCCGTCCGCCCTACTTCAGGCGCGACAGCCGCTCGCGGCCGGCCTGGGCGGCTTCGGACTGCGGATAGGCCTTGGTGAGGTCTTCCAGCGTGCGCCGTGCGGCGCGCGTGTCCTTGAGCTCGATCTGGCAATTGGCGATCGACAGCACGGCCTCGGGGGCCTTCGCATGGTCGGGTGCCAGCGACAGCATCGAACGGAAATTGGCGATCGCTTCGTTGTAGTTGCGGGTCGCGTACTGGGCGTTGCCCAGCCAGAACAGCGCCGAGGGGTTGTAGCCGCTCTGCGGATAGCGCTTCACGAACTCGGCGAAAGCGGTCTGCGCCTGGGCGAACTGCCCGCCGCGGAACACGCCCAGCGCCGCATCGAAGTCGGCCTTCTCGCGCGGATCGGCCGTGAACTCGCGGCCGTCGACCGCGACCTTCGACGGTTCGCTCTTCTTGATGCGATCGTCGATGTCGGTCTGGCGTTGCTGGAGTTCGGACACGGTGCGCGCGAGCTGCTCGTTCTGCCCGGTCATGCGCTGCATGTCGCCGCGCATGGCCTCGATCTGGTTCTGCAGGTCGAGCAGGCTGCGGCGCAGTTGCGCGTTGTCCTCGGTGAGCCGCTGGTCGGTCTGCGTGCGCATGGCTTCCACCCGCTGGCGCAGGTCGAGGATGGCGCGGCGCGCCTCGTCATCCTCGAACAGGGCCGCGTTGGCGCCGACGGACATGCAGACCAGCGCGGCAGCCAGTGCCGCGCTGCGCAAGCCAAGACGACTGCGCATCATCAACGGTAGGTGATCTCGGCGCGGCGGTTCTGCGCCCAGACCGACTCACCGGAACCTTGTGCAGCGGGCTTTTCCTTGCCGAAGCTCACGGCCTCGATCTGGTTGTCGTTGACACCCAGCAGGTTCAGCGCGCGACGCACGGCTTCCGAGCGCTTCTGGCCCAGTGCCAGGTTGTACTCGCGGCCGCCACGTTCGTCGGTATGACCTTCGATCGAGATGCGGCGCTGCGCGTTGGCCTTCAGGAAGCGGGCATGGCCGTCGATCAGCGCCTGGTAGTCGGGCTTGACCGTGTAGCTGTCGTAATCGAAGTAGATGATGCGTGCGACACCGACCGGGCCGGCCGCGTTCTGCGCGTTCGGATCGATGGTCACAGGCGCCACACCACTGGCGGCGCCGCCACTGCCGGAGCTTTGGCCGGTGCCACCGGTGCTGTCCACCACGGGGGTGTCGTTGAGCTTCGTGCCCGAAGAGCAACCAGCGATCAGGGCCACGATGGCCAGCGAATAGAGCGTACGTTTCAACATTTCGAACTCCTCAAGTGAATCATTGCTTTTGGAACGGACCCCAGTCCGGTTCCCGGATGTCGCCTGCCTGGCCGGCGAGCCGCGCCTTGATCTTCCCGTCCAGGGTGGTCGTCATCAGTGCTTCGCGGCCTTGCAGCTGCGTTGCATAGACGATGAGTTTGCTGTTGGGGGCAAAGCTCGGGCTCTCGTCGGCCGAGGTGTCGGTGATGGCTGTCACGTTGCCGGTCGCCAACTCCATCACGTGGAGTTTGAAGGCGCCGCCTACGCGGGAAATGTAGGCCAACCACCGGCCATCTCCGCTGACAGAAGGTGAAATGTTGTAAGTGCCGCTGAAGGTGACGCGCGTCGGCGTGCCCCCGCTGGCGCCCATCTTGTAGATCTGCGGTGCGCCGCCCCGGTCGCTCACGAAATAGATCGTGCTGCCGTCGGCCGAGAACACCGGCTCGGTGTCGATGCTGTTGCTCTGCGTGAGCCGGCGCGGCTCGCCGCCGCCCGCCGGGATCGTGTAGAGCTGAGAACCGCCGTCGCGGCTCAGCGTGACGGCCAGCGAATTGCCGTCGGGCGCCCAGGCAGGCGCGCTGTTGGAGCCGCGGAAGTTGGCCAGCAGGCGGCGTTGGCCGCTCGAGACGTTGTGCACGTAGACCACCGGCTTGCGCGACTCGAAGGACACGTAGGCCAGTTGCGTGCCATTGGACGACCAGACGGGCGAGATGATGGGCTCGGGGCTGGCCAGCGCGGCCTGGGCGTTCTCGCCGTCGGCATCGGCCACCCAGAGGTTGTAGCGGTTGCCGCCCTTGGTCACGTAGGCGATGCGGGTCGAGAAGATGCCCTTCTCGCCGGTCAGCTTCTCATAGACGTAGTCGGCGATGCGGTGCGAGGCGAGCCGCAGGTCGCCCTGGGGCACGGTGTAGCTCTGGCCGCCCAGGTCCTGGCCGCGCACCACGTCCCAGAGGCGGAAGCGCACGTCGAAGCGGCTGTCGGCGAGCTTGCTCACGCTGCCCACCACCAGCGAGTCGGCCGTGCGCTGGCGCCACAGCGTCAGGTCGGGCCGCGAGGCCTCGTCGAGTGCCTGCCCCGAGGCATCGACGCCGCGGAACTGGCCGCTGCGTTCGAGGTCGGCCTGCACGATGGTGGAGATCTTCTGCGGCGAGGCGTCCTGGCCCTTGAAGGGCACCAGCGCGATCGGCAGCTGCGTCAGGCCCACGCCCGACACCTCGACCCGGAACTGGGCCAAGGCGGGGATCAGGGGGGAGGCAGCCAGGGCCGCGACCAGGGTGCGACGGGCGTTGAATGATGAAGAAGGAGGCAAGGCGGGAACGGGCAGCAGCTTTTTCATGCAGTTCGGAGAGGTTTTCGGCGACAAAGTTTCACCGAGGGTTTCTACCGGGCATCGGCAAACCGCGATGGTACACATTGCGCGGCCATTCCTCGGGAATCGTGGCAAGCCATCTGCTTGCTCCTACAAAAAAGTTGCCATGGAGCGCGCCCGTAGAATCCGCCGCCATGCAGCCTTCCCCTACCGGTGACACCGTGCGTCCCCCCTTGACGCGACGCCTCGCCCGACTGATGAGCTGGTTCGGGGGCTCGCGCCGCTGGTGGTCCCTGGCCATCGGGGCCGCCATCCTGGCCGCCCTCACCGAACCCCTGATGCCGGCCCTTCTCAAGCCCTTGCTCGACCGAGGCTTCAGCCGCGGCCAGCTGGCGCTGTGGACCGTGCCGGCCGCGATCATCCTGCTGTTCGCGGTGCGCGGACTGGCCCAGTTCGTTTCGCAGTATGCGCTGGCGCGCATCGCCAACGACGGCATGCAGCGGCTGCGCCGCGTGCTGTTCGAGCGCCTGCTCACGGCCGAACTGGCGCTGTTCTCGCGCCAGTCGGCCAGTGCGCTGTCGAACACCGTGGTCTACGAGGTGCAGACCGGCTCGATGCTGCTGGTGCAGGCGCTGCTGGGCCTCACGCGCGACGGCTTCACCTTGATCGCCCTGCTCTTCTACCTGGTCTACCTCAACTGGAAGCTCACGCTGATCGTGGGCGTGCTGGTGCCCGGCGTGGCCTGGATCATGAAGGTGCTCTCCAAGCGCCTGTACCACCTCACGCGCCTGGGCCAGACCGCGACCGATGACCTGGCCTACGTGGTGGAAGAGAACGTGCTCGCGCATCGCATGGTGCGGCTGCACGGCGCCCAGGCCGACCAGACCACGCGCTTCGAACACCTGAGCCGCACGCTGAACCGGCTGGCCGTGAAGTCGACCATCGCCTCGGCCGCGATGACGCCGCTGACCCAGCTGTTGGCGTCGGTGGCGCTGTCGGTGGTGGTGATGATCGCGCTGTGGCAGAGCAACGAGCAGGCGCTGACCGTGGGCGGCTTCGTGGCCTACATCACCGCCATGCTGATGCTGATCGCGCCGATCCGCCGGCTGGCCGACATGGCCAACCCGATCACGCGCGGCCTGGCGGCGCTGGAGCGCGGCGTGACCCTGATCGACGAGGTGGCCTCCGAGACCGGCGGCAGCCATGCCGTGCCGCGCGCCGAAGGCCGGATCGAGCTGCGCAAGGTGCAGGTGCGCTACCGCGGCGAGGAGGAAGCGGCCGCGCTCGACGGCATCGACCTGTCGATCGCGCCCGGCGAGATCGTGGCCTTCGTCGGCCCCTCGGGCTCGGGCAAGACCACGCTGGTCAACCTGCTGCCGCGCTTCGTGCTGCCCACCGGCGGGCAGGTGCTGCTCGACGGGCAGGACCTCGACGCATGGCAACTGAGCAGCCTGCGCACGCAGTTCGCGATGGTGAGCCAGGACGTGGTGATGTTCAACGACACCCTGGCCGCCAACGTCGCACTGGGCGGCGAGATCGATCGCGAGCGCGTCGCCCATTGCGTGGCCGCCGCCAACCTGAGCGAGCATGTCGCGGGACTGCCGAACGGCATCGACACCGTGCTGGGCCACAACGCGACCCAGCTCTCGGGCGGCCAGCGTCAGCGCCTGGCCATCGCCCGCGCGCTCTACAAGGACGCGCCCATCCTGCTGCTCGACGAAGCCACCTCCGCGCTCGACACCGGTTCCGAGCGCCTGGTGCAGGAAGCCCTGCAGCGCCTGATGCAGGGCCGCACCACGCTGATCGTCGCGCACCGCCTCTCGACCATCCAGCACGCCGACCGCATCGTCGTGATGGAGCAGGGGCGCATCGCGGAACAGGGCAGCCACGCGCAGCTCATGGCGCTCGATGGCCTGTATGCGCGACTGCAGACGCGCGCGGTCAGCACCACCCCGCCCGGTCAAACGCCGACGATCTGACCCCGCGGCGGGCGAAGCCACGCCCGTTCGTGAAACACCGCGGAACCGGCTTCGGCGGGCCGCCGGTGCGGCCCCTTGAGCGGATGGCGGCTACACGAAGCGAGCCGCCACCGGGGTGGTCACAGCAAGACGATGTCGAACTGGCCCTGCCCCATCGCCGGCTCCGACTGCAGCGAGATCGTCTTGCCGATGAAGTCGCTGAGGCTGGCCAGGTGCTGGCTCTCCTCGTCGAGCAGCAGCTCGATCACCTGCGGCGCGGCCACGACGCGGAACTCGCGCGGCGTGAACTGGCGCGCCTCGCGCAGGATCTCGCGCATCACGTCGTAGGCCGCGCTGCGGGCGGTCTTGACGATGCCCTGGCCGCCGCAGGCCGCGCAGGGTTCGCACAGCATGTGGGCCAGCGATTCGCGCGTGCGCTTGCGCGTCATCTCGACCAGGCCCAGCGGCGAGAAGCCGCCCGCGCTGGTCTTCACGCGGTCGCGCGCCAGCTGCTTGCGGAACTCGGCCAGCACCTGCTCGCGGTGCTCGTCGCGCCCCATGTCGATGAAGTCGACGATCACGATGCCGCCCAGGTTGCGCAGCCGCAACTGCCGCGCGATGGCCTGGGTCGCCTCGAGGTTGGTCTTGAAGATGGTGTCGTCGAAATTGCGCGCGCCGACGAAGCCGCCGGTGTTGACGTCGACCGTGGTCAGCGCCTCGGTCTGGTCGACCACCAGGTAGCCGCCCGACTTGAGGTCCACGCGCCGGCCCAGGGCCTTGGCGATCTCCTCGTCGACCGAATACAGGTCGAAGATCGGCCGCTCGCCCTTGTAGTGCTGCAGCTTGTCCGCGGCCTGGGGCATGAACTCGAGGCCGAACTTGCGCATCGACTCGAACTGCTCGCGCGAGTCGATGCGGATGGTCTGGGTGTCCTCGCCGGTCATGTCGCGCAGCACGCGCTGCAGCAGGCTCAGGTCCTGGTGCAGCAGCGACATCGCGGGCAGCTTGCCCGAGAGCTCGCGGATGCGCGACCAGGTCTTGCGCAGGTAGGCGATGTCCTCGGCCAGTTCGGCGTCGCTCGAGTCCTCGCCGTTGGTGCGCAGGATGAAGCCGCCGGTGTTGGCCGGCACCACGCCGCCGCTGTCGGCCGCGGCCGCGGCGTCGATCAGGGCCTGCATGCGGGCGCGCAGCTTCTCGCGCTGGTCGACCGGGATCTTCTGCGACACGCCCACATGGTTGTCCTGCGGCAGGAAGACCAGCAGGCGCCCGGCGATGCTGATCTGCGTCGACAGCCGCGCACCCTTGGTGCCGATCGGGTCCTTGATCACCTGGACCAGCAGCGACTGGCCTTCGAAGACCTGTTTCTCGATCGGCACCATCGTGCCGCCGCGGTGGTCGCGTTCGGGCAGCTGCGCGCTGGGCCGCGAACCGGGCGTGAATGGCGCCACGATGTCGGCCACGTGCAGGAAGGCGGTGCGCTCCAGGCCGATGTCGATGAAGGCCGACTGCATGCCGGGCAGCACGCGCGAGACCTTGCCCAGGTAGACGTTGCCGACCAAGCCACGCTCCAGCGTGCGCTCGATGTGCAGCTCCTGCACCGCGCCGTGCTCGACCAGCGCGACGCGGGTCTCCTGCGGCGACCAATTGATCAAAATATCCTGCATGTCAGGCTCTCCCCCAGGCTTCGCGCACTGCGTGTCGCTTCGCCCTCCCCCTTCCGGGGGCGCCGCTGGCAGACCGGCAGAGCCGGATCTGCGGCGGCCCTGGCATGGAGATGGAGATCGGGAAAGGCAGCGTCATGGTTAGCTTTTGAGCAGGCCGACGCTGCGCAGCAGCGCGGCGGTCTCGAACATGGGCAGCCCCATGATGCCCGAATAGGAGCCGCCGATGTGCTCGACGAAGGCCGCGGCCGCGCCCTGGATGCCATAGGCCCCGGCCTTGCCCAGCGGCTCGCCGCTGGCGACGTAGCGCGCGATCTGCGCGCGCGTCATGGGCGCGAAGCGCACCCGCGACACGTTGAGCGCCGCATGCCGCCCGCGGCCCTTCTGCACCGCGACCGCCGTGAGCACGCGATGGGTGGTGCCGGCCAGGCGGGCCAGCATGCGCTCGGCATCCCTGGCGTCCGCGGGCTTGCCCAGGATGTCGCGGCCCAGCGCGACCGTGGTGTCGGCACAGAGGATGGGCGCGGCCGGCAGGCCCAGGCGGCGGTGGCGTGCCACGGCGGCGTCGAGCTTGAGGGCGGTCACGCGCTGCACATAGGCCGTGGGCGATTCGCCCGGCAACACGGCTTCGAGCGCTTCGGCGTCCTCGTCGGGCGCAGCCAGCAGCAGTTCATGGCGCACGCCGAGCTGGCCCAGCAACTGGGCGCGGCGCGGGCTTTGGGAGGCGAGGTAGAGAAAGGCGTCGCTCATTCGATCACTTCCGCACGGCGCGGCGGGCGTGCCGGAAGCACGTCGGGCGCCACGCTCATTCGCGATGGTAGGGATGGCCGGCGTTGACCGACCAGGCACGGTAGAGCTGCTCGACCAGCAGCACGCGCGCCATGGCGTGCGGCAGCGTCAGGTCGGACAGCCGGATGCGTTCGTGGGCCGCGGCCTTGAAGGCCGGGTCGAGCCCGTCGGGGCCGCCGATCACCAGTGCGACGTCGTCGCTCTCCTCCTGCCAGGTGCGAAGCCGCGTGGCCAGGGCCTTGGTGGTGAGCGCGGTGCCGCGTTCGTCGAGCACCACGATGCGCATGCCGCGCGCGATCGCGGCCTCGATGCGCTCGCGCTCGGCGGCATAGAGCGTCTCGAGGGTCTTGGAGCCGCGCGGCTCGGTCTTGACGGCGCGCAGCTCGAGCTTGATCTCGGGCGGGAAGCGCTTGGCGTAGTCGTCCCAGGCGGTCTGCGCCCAGTCGGGCATGCGTTGCCCGACCGCGACCACCAGCAGCTTCATTTGCTGCGCGGAGCGGTCTTGCGCGCGGGCGCCTTCTTGGCCGGTGCCTTCTTGGCGGCGGCCTTCTTCGCCGGCGGCTTGCCGATCTTCTTCACCGGGATCTTCTTGGCCGGGGCCGCGGCGGCGCCGGTCGTCTTGCGGCTCGCGGTCTTGCGCGCGGGCTTGGCCTTTTCCTTCTCGGCCTTGGCCGCCTGCTCGGCCGCGCGGATCGCGGTCTTGGCGGCGCTGGCGCGGCGCAGCGTCTTGGCGGGCGCGGGCTTCTTCTTTTCCTCGGCCTCCTCGCTCACCGCGGCGGCCGGCTTGGCGGCGCCCAGCTTGGTGCGCACCGGCTTGTCGCCCCAGATTTCCTCGAGGTGGTAGTACTGGCGGATCGCCGGCTGCATGATGTGCGCGACCGCGGCGCCGCAGTCCACGATGATCCACTCGCCGTTGCCTTCACCCTCGACGCGCGGCTTGGGAAAGCCCGCTTCGCGCACCGCATCGCGCACGCTGGCGGCCAGCGCCTTGGTCTGGCGGTTCGAGGTGCCCGAGGCGACGATCACGCGCTCGAACAGCGGTGACAGATGCTCGGTGTCGAAAACCTGGATGTCCTGCGCCTTGACGTCTTCGAGCCCGTCGACGATGGCTCGCTGGAGTTTCTGGGTGTCTTTCTTGGCGGCGGCTTCAGTGGTCATCAGGCAGGGGCGTAGAGGTGGTGTTGGTCAATATAGCGCGCAACGGCGGCGGGAACCAGCGCGCCGACGTCCTCGCCGCGTGCGGCACGGGCGCGGATGTCGGTGGCACTGGTGTCGGCCGGGGGCAATTCGAGGGTTTCGAAGCGCGCATCGGCCGGAAGGCCGGGCAGCGTCCGCGGATCGAAGCGGGTTGCAGATCCATCGGAGCCGGCGGATTCTAACCGCTCAGCTATGGAAACAATAGCAATGCCCAGGATCTCCCGCCAGCCGTGCCATTGCGGCAGGGCCGCGGCCTGGTCGCTGCCCATGATCAGCACGGGCTGGGCGCCCGGGAATTCGCGCCGCAGTTCGCGCAGCGTGTCGAGCGTGTAGGTGGGGCCGGTGCGCAGCGTTTCGCGCGCATCGACCACCACGCGCGACAGGCTGCCGAAGGCCAGGCGCGCCATCGCCAGCCGGTCGGCCGCGGGGCTCAGGGTGCGCGCCTTGTGCCAGGCGTCGCCCGTGGGGAAGACGCGCAGTTCGGCCAGACCCAGCTGCGTCAGCGCCGCCGAGGCCAGCGCCACGTGGGTGTTGTGCGGCGGATCGAAGGCCCCGCCGAAGACGCCGATGCGCGGGACGGCCGTCACAGCCATTCGCGCCGCACGATGAAATTGCTGTAGAGCGCGGCCTCGGGCGTGCCCGGCTCGGGCACCTGGCGGTAGGCCCAGCTCGCCAGCGGCGGCATCGACAGCAGGATCGACTCGGTACGGCCGCCCGACTGCAGGCCGAAGTGCGTGCCGCGGTCCCAGACCAGGTTGAACTCGGCGTAGCGGCCCCGGCGGTAGAGCTGGAAGGCCCGCTCGCGCTCGCCGTAGCCGGTGCCGCGCCGGCGCTCGACGATCGGCATGTAGGCCGGCAGGAAGGCATCGCCCACCGCGCGCAGCATCGCGAAGCTGTCCTCGAAGCCCAGCTCGGAGAAATCGTCGAAGAAGATGCCGCCCACGCCGCGCTGCTCGTTGCGGTGCTTCAGGAAGAAATAGTCGTCGCACCAGGTCTTGAAGCGCGGGTACTTGTCCTCGCCGAAGGGCGCGAGCGCATCGCGGCAGCTGCGGTGGAAATGCACCGCGTCGTCCTCGAAGCCGTAGTACGGCGTCAGGTCGATGCCGCCGCCGAACCAGCAGACCGGCGCGCCGCCTTCGGGCAAGGCGGCCAGCATCCGCACGTTCATGTGCACGGTGGGCACATAGGGGTTGCGCGGATGGAACACCAGCGAAACGCCCATGGCTTCGAAAGGCGCGCCGGCCAGCTCGGGCCGGTGCTGCGTGGCCGAGGGCGGCAGCTTCGGGCCGCGCACTTCGGAAAAACCGCAGCCCGCGCGCTCGAACAGTTCGCCGCCTTCGAGGATGCAGGTCAGGCCCCGGCCCTGCAAGGGCGCGCCGGGCGCCTTTTCCCAGGCATCGCGCACGGCCACGCCGCCATCGGCGGCCTCGACCGCGCCCACGATGCGCTGCTGCAGCCCGCGCAGGTAGTCGCCGACCGCCGCCGGATCGGCCTGCATCAGCTGTTGCGCGCCTGCAGCGCGCGGTAGCCGATGTCCCGGCGGTACTGCACGCCGCTGAAGCGCACCTGCGCCGCCACTTCGTAGACCCGCTGCTGCGCCAGCTTCACGTTGTCGGCCAGCACCGTCACGCAGAGCACACGGCCGCCGCTGGTCTTGAGTTCGCCGTTGTCCAGCGTGGTGCCCGCATGGAACACCATGGCGTCGGGCGTCTCGGCGGGGATGCCGTCGATGCGGTCGCCCTTGCGCGGCGACAGCGGGTAGCCGTGGGCCGCGAGCACCACGCCCAGCGCCACGCGGCGGTCCCATTGCAGCTCGACCTGGTCGAGCGTGCCGTCGGTCGCGTGCCAGAAGACCTCGAACAGGTCGGACTTGAGCCGCATCATGATCGGCTGCGTCTCCGGGTCGCCCATGCGGCAGTTGAATTCCAGCG
>Ga0182008_10000186_pt1 | contig 49146 bp, 85 predicted proteins | sample Sormic07211129_1_FD_120482 | JGI IMG/M metagenome (GOLD analysis project Ga0182008, IMG submission 120482) | Rhizosphere microbial communities from Sorghum bicolor, Mead, Nebraska, USA - 072115-129_1 metaG | ecosystem: Host-associated > Plants > Roots > Rhizosphere | place: USA: Nebraska...
TTCAGCGTTTTATATGTGTTGGTCATTGTTCAATTCTCAAAAGGTAGACTAAACTGGCTTGTAATTTGCACATAACAATCAGTTTCCTTGCAATGTTAGCCATACCGAGCCGTCGCTTACCAACGTTACCCATTTCCCAGCAGTGGCTGGAAGAATGGCAGTTGTATTTGCGCCGCCAGCTAATGGAACAATGTTCGAGGTAGCAGATACGACGGTTTGAGCGGCGACGGTTTTAATCATAACCTCTCGCCCAGGGGCAGTACTTGCGGATGGAAGAGTTACCGTGATGGTTCCGGCGCCATTACAGATAATCCAGCTTTCATTTGCGGCCAGCGTGAAGCTCGAGGCTTTGTTGAATGCTAGGCGCTGAATGGCATCTGCCTTTGCAGAGCCCAAGTTAGGAGTAACTAATGTAGGGCTAGTACCGAATACAAGCGCTCCGGTCCCGGTCTCGTCAGTTACGGCCGACAGTAAGTTTGCCGACGATGGAGTTCCCAGGAATGTAGCTACACCAGTACCGAGGCTCGACAACCCGGTTCCGCCGTTTGCTACAGGCGTAATCGCAGAAGCAGAGGTGACTAGGCCTTTTGCGTTAACGGTTACTGAGCCGTAAGTACCAGCGGAAACACCGCTAGCGGCAAGGGTTAATGCTGCTGTCGCATTCGCGGAACCGTCGAAGCTGGCCGACCATGTGGCATCGCCAGTGGCCGAAATAGTGCGCGGAGTCGTAAGTTTCGCCGAGCTACCAGCATAGGCCCCGGTATCAGTCAGGGCCATAGCGCTAATTGCTGTTCTAAAGGCGGCTTGGTTAGCTGACACACCAAGGCTACGCACAAACGAAGTCAGTGTGTAGCTACCCATCGTTACCGGAGTAACAGCGCTAAAAAAGACCCCCTTATCAATCGCGGCAGTTACCGCAGCAAGAGCAGAAACGTTAGGTGCAACAAGCGCCGCAGCGTCCGCTTCCATCTGCTGCCATGATTTACGATTTACGCCTCTGCGGTCGGGGTAGCTAGCCGCAGGACCATTTACCAAGAGATCAAAAACTGTAGCGTTATCGTCCAAGTCCCTTGGATCAATCGAAGGTACGGTATTCCCAGTATTATAAGTACTCATGGCTGCGGCCAATCCTCATTGATTGCGGTGTCCATGGCTTCGATGTAAACTTGCCAAGGGTTTAAAGGCCATTCGCGATTCATCGCATAATCGAAAATAGATTGGTCGAGAATAAAGTCAGGCATCAAGCCCCAATCACTATCCAAAATAGGTCTCTCTCTTAATTCAAGCTCTGCGGAGATAGACCAAAGCAAAGGACCAACTCTAGATGGACCGCTATAGATATCGGTAAATCTTGCGGTGTAATCTTGGTATCCGAGCGGTGTTTCTAACGGGCATTCAAACCACTGAGAGCCATCGATTAGCTGATCGCGCCACCAAGCTTCGAAAGCTTGAGCTTGCACCGACGTGAATATCCAGCTAATGCTGGCCATTGTCGGAACACTGGTGAAGCTCCTGCGCTGACGAGCCCGACCGCTAGCTAGTTCTGATCGTTTTAATGGCGATACGGTTTGATAGGTTCTGCCATTATGTAACCCTCGCGGTAATCCTGCTGGATAGTTAATCATGGCGCTGAATTATCATCATCGGAATAGACTAACTCATTATACGTCATCGCTTCCACGTTCGCAGAGTCAGTGCCATTTGGGGAGATTGAGGTAATCAAGACCTTGTACCCGATGCCAAATAGCAGGTGTGGCGGTTCACGATCTAGCGTTGTATCTGGAGGGAAATCCAGTCCGGAGATAGACAAATGGAAGTCATCAACACGAGTTGCGATGTATGGGCCAGAGCTAGTTCCGTCTTCGCGGCGCACATACAGATAGTGCGGTCCAGCATCAGACCAGTCGAAAGCTTCTGATGATTCAATTACGCCATTGTCGTATTCGACCATGAAAGCCGATTGAGCATAGCCAGGAACATCGTCAGCTACTTGCACATAACTCAGATAACGACTATTCAGCGCATCAAGCTCAGTCGCCCAATTGTATTCCCAGCGACGATACTTCAAGGCGCGACGTTGACGCATACCGATACGCCATGCCTTCGTGCGGTTAGTGCAGCCTTCTGCCTTGATCTTTTGAATACGAGTTCCTGCATCACCGGGAAGTCTGCATTCAACCGTCTCGACCTGCCACGACACGCCATCAATATATTCAACGTCAACGCCATCATAATCATCAGGACGAACAGCAGTGAAATCACGCTCAAGGCCGCGTGTCATGTTCTGCGGCGTATACATTGATTCGAATACGGCTCTAGGTTCATCACGAGCCGGACGCAACAAGCCTCGATCTACCGTGAGCTCACTAAACCCGCAAGACAGCGCGTCATTGATTACCCCCTTAGCTGTGCCGTTGGTGTTCGTTGCTTGGTCGTAGTGATCGCCACGAGCCTTCCAGATGGCGTCTAGACGATCAAGCTCCATAAGGTCAATGTCTGCATCTGTGTACCCAACGTTTTTGGCGACGTAAGCGAAGAACGGTGCAATATCACGAGTTGCAATGGGAGCGGTCCATGATCCAGCAACTCGGGTGGGTAGCTTTCGTGTGGCCTCGACTGAAACCATAGCCTCAGACTGAGCAGAAAGCCGGTCTCCGCCGCGAGCATTTACGCTCATAACAGTTACATCTGCATAAGAGGTCGGAGCAGACAGCAGCGAGCGGGCACCATACCAAACAGTGTCATTATTGATCTCTGTTTCTCGCTCGCCCTGCTGAATAAAGCGTTTCTTGATCCGAGCTTCTGGACGCATAGGATATGGAAGATCTACGCGATTAGTGAAGCCTTGAGAGTCCAAGGACGATCCGTTATGGGTCTTATCAATGACTGTCCACGCACCTGCAATATCCATATCCCGGTATTCGAATGTATGAAAAGCACTGACCTGATAAACCTGACCTTCTCGACCAAGACCACAAAGACCGCTAGGCATGAATACATCCCACTCAATCGCCGTAGCCAGTTCGCCAAACGGGCACATAGCAAACGGGCCACGATAGCCGCCTTCAAGATTTGATGGGTCCAGTGTGATAGAGGCTGATGCGGTTTCAAGATACGTAAAACCTGGGAAGTCAGTATCTACAGCGCCAGTTGAATCAAGTCGCTGCACAGTGATTTGCGGCGTACTGAATACAGTGATGCGGAACCGCTGGCCACGAGGCGCAATACTGGCCGGAAGAGTACCAATAGTGAGCCCAGTAACCGGAGCGCCACCATCAAAGTTAAGCGTCATCTGCGCAGGAGTGGCGCCTACAGATGGCGTGAAGCTGTTAACCACATACAGGCCGGCGTTTGTTCCTGCAATCTCAATGGTATCGCCAACGCTTGGAGCAAGCATATCGAGCGCAAATCCACGCACGATATCGCGAACACCAGCACCGCCATCAACGAAATCGTACTGGTATGAGACAAGAATCCTGACGATCAAGCCAATTGTCCAGTCGCCAGGAAACGCACCGGCACCAGACGGGATTGTTACAGTGTAACCACTGAAAACTTGAGACGTCGCGACATAACCATTGGTTAATGGAGTCGAAACAGTCAGCTCAAGCCCTGATGACCCGTTAGAGCTAGATCCAACCTCTGTTACATCGTTCCACCACAGATGCGCTGGATCTGCTGACAAGTTTGCACCGGGTCCATACACGTTAATTACAACATCAGCGCCAAGAGAAATTGCGGGAGTGTCGCCAATCAGGATCTTGTTGCCTGGAACTTCGTGCTCGCCTTTGCCAATGCACAGAAGCATTTCGACATGCTGCTCACGAGGACCGGCAAAGTATCGGCGTGGAGGCAGCAAGTAGTCAGGGTAAACCTTACGAGTTCCTGCAATCTCTCGGATTGGAGAGTTAAGTTTTACCTTGTTGCCCTTGATCGATGCTTCGTTAATGCCTTCGCCGTTTTGAGCGGTAGAACTAACCTTGGGAATCTTAGGGGTAAGAGTCTTGATAGCGACAAGAAACAGTGCTCCGAAGAACAGTTCTGTACCTTTTGGCTCAATGACGATATCGACAACATCAGTCGCGGCGAACGAACAGATAGCCCACTGCTCATGCGGAATAACCTCGCCATTCAGAGAAACGCTGATCGGGTGAACATCCATATCTGAATAGCTAGGCACATTCTTCGCCAGCCACTCGCGCACAGTCATTCCGCCTACCGCGAATTCTTCGCTAGGCTCGTCATTCAGTTTCGATCCGAATACTCTAATTGTCACGGTAGTAGATCACTCTTAGATATTGGGATTCGAAATCACTAACGCGCATCAGTCGAGCCCCCTTCTTCGGGTTAATCTCTAGCGCGTGCAATCCATTTTCTAGTTCAATTATAACAGCGACATGGATGCATAAAGGCCCGCGAAATACGGCTGCGATTGCTCCGTGTTCTGGCGGGCACTCTTCCATGCTGGCGGATTCTTGCTGGTAAGCGCGGGTGAATTCTTTTGGCTGGGTATTGCGGATTGATCCGAATGATGGGAGTAGGCGTTTTCCGCAGTGGGTATGCCTAACTTCGCGACAGAGACCCCAGCAATCAAACTTGTTAGGGCCTCGTGCGCCATCTTCGTATGTAGCTGACAGGTAATGCGTAATCCAACTCATAAATAGGCTAGGCCAGGAGCGAACTCGGATGTATAAAGCGCCCGAGGCCACGCATAATTTAGGCAGTCGATGAACCCCGCCTCAATCTGCACAGTAGTCCCCGTAACATTCCCGCCAAGCACGGTCGCGTAAAACGGCTTCTCAGACGGTGTAGTAAGATCAGTATTCAGATACCGGCGAAACGTCAGCGTAATCCGAGCCTCTGCTTCCATTGCATTATCTATCAAACGCTGAGCCTGCCCCGTGACATTATCAATCGCGAAGTTAAGCGTCTGGTTACCTTGGTTGCTCTTCTTAGGCAGCGCAATAGAAATTGGAGCCGCCATGAATTCCTTGTACGTGACGCCATCTAGCCCGAGAGTCATGTCCTCGTAACCCTTGACGATGTACAGCGACGAATCCCACGCAGGACAGGCAAGCTCAATGGTGTCAATGATTACCTCCGAGCCTGCCGATGCATATACGCGCTCAATTAGAGTACTCAAGTTCCTTGTCTCCGCGTGCCTGTAAGCGAGTTAATCATTCTACCTGTTTTACCATCGCCCATTCCGTCGCCGACTACTACATCAATGACCCAAGCTTTATCCGCATCGCTGAACTTGCTAGTTGTCGTAGCTGCTTGGCCTGAGTAGTTGTTGACATTAACGATTGGAGCCGCTGCTTGCGATCCGCCTGATGCTGCATCCTTGTTACTAACTACGTCACCGCGACTGTTAGGCATCATGTATTGACGGCCGTTTGCCGCGTTGAAAATCTCGGGCGCGCCGGTTTCGTTTACTCGGTACATGCCATTTGCCTGCACTGGTCCGCCAAGAGCGCGACCGCCAGCAATGGCTAGTCCAGACGCCAGCATGTTAGTAGAAGTGATAGCAGCAGCAGCAGGAACTGCGTTAGCGCCGAACGATGCAAGGGATGCCATGGCAGCAGCGGGGGCCCATGCAGAAGCTACGATTGCAGCTTCACCCACAGAAGCCGCCGCAGAGGCAGCTGCGGTTGCCTGGCCCACGGTAGCCATAACGATCTGCTGCTTAACCCACTCAATGCCAGCCTGAACGAACGAACCGATAACGGCATTCAGTACGGTGTTGGCGATATTACCAAGCGCATCTTGAAGGCTCATGGTTCCAGACAGGAGCCCGCCAAGAGCTTGTGTGCCAGCCGTTCCTAGCGCAGTAAGACCATCCATCAGTGCCTGATTACCAGCAGACTGAGCCGCGAAACGCTGTGTTTCGATCTCCATCATGCGAGCGTTGTATTCGGTTTCTGCTTGCTCCTTGAGTGCGAGATAGTCAGTGTCGCTCAGCAACTTCATGTCGTTGACGGTTTGTAGGTCTTTCAGTTGCTGCGTATACCCCTGAGTAGCCGCCGCAGCAGGATCTACACGAGCAAGCGTATCCTTTGCCGTCTTGGCGTCATAGAAGGCGCCAGCAATGTCTCTGATAGATTGGATTTGCTCAGGAGTGGCGTATTTGTTTAGGCTTAGCTGAGCCTGGTCCTGTGCAAGCTCGCGTGCAGATTGGCCTACACTAGCAAGCTCAACGCCTAGCTTTGTGAACGCTTTCTGGTTTGCCTCAATGCCGGTCTTCTCTTCGTTGGCTGCTTTTTTTGCCTCTGCTTCTGCTTTCTTTGCAGCAGCAGCGGTTTCAGAGATGCCTTTCTTTTTTGATGCCGTAAGTGTCTTAGTTGCAGTATCTAGCTTGTAGATTTCCGCACCAAGCTCTGCAGCCTGTGCTTTCTCTGCCTCCGTAGCAGCGCTTCCAAGTTTTTGAATAGCTAGAAGCTTAGCCTTGGCTTCTCCAGACAGTTTTGCTGCATCAGCTTCTTCCTTGAGCTTATCAATTGCCTTTTGCGAGTCTGTCTTTGGTCCGTTCTGTGGGGCAGTGATCTTTAGTTTGTCACCTTCAGCTTTCTGTTCGGCAACCTTCCTGTTCTGGATTGCTTGAATCTCGTCGTTGATTCCGTCGATTCTTGTTTTGGTTGCTGCCGCCGTAGCTGTGAGACCAAACTTTATTTGAGTTGCATACTGCTGCTCAGCCGTTGCGCGCTCTGTTACAAGCTTGTTTAACTGCTGCTGGTCATCAAGCTGACCAGAAGATAGGCGAATACCTAGAGCTACGGCATCCAGAGCTTTAGCTAGTGCGCGAGAAGCCCCAGCAGCCTGGTCGATCTTGGATATCGCCACGCCCATAGAGTTGACGATTGCATTGCTTGCATCACCAACAGAGCGAGGAACGTTCTTGAATTCAGCGTTAACCTTTCCAGTCTGCTCTTGAATGGCAGTCAATACGCGGTCAATCGTCAGCTTGCCGTCAAGCATCTGCTGACGAAGTTCATTGAACGGAATACCAAGGCCGTCAGCGATTTTTCGACCAAGCTCTGGCATCTGCTCAATGATTGAGTTGAATTCTTCAGCGCGGAGAGTGCCGCCCGCTACTGACTGGCTGAACTGGCGAAGTGCAGCGCTGATCTCTTCTGCGCTTGAACCGCCAATCTTGCCAATCTTTTGCAGTGTGTCGGTCAGGCTAAGCACTTGATCACGAGTGACGCCAAGGCTAGTCAGGGATGCCGTCAGGCTTTCCCATAGCTTAATGGTTGTCGTTAAGTCAGAGCCACCAGCGGAAGAGATCTGGATCAGAGCTGCGTAGTTTGTCTTGGCGTCGGAAGAAGTAGCAGACAGGCGCTTAACTCGCGACTCAAGCAGCGTGAACTGCTCACTTAGCTTTTGCAAGTTAGCAAGCGCCTGCATGGATACGATACCCGCGATTGCGCCAGCCAGCGGAGTAATCGCCGTACCAAATTTAGACGACTCACTGCCGGCAGTAGACATGCTCTTGCCGAGAGTGTTCATGCTCTTGGATGAGTTAGCGGCAGCTTTGTCGGTCTTATTGAACCCAGTTTGTAGGCCATCTAGGCTCTTGTTGACATTCTGCGAGCCGGTTAAAACTTGCGCCGTCTCGATTTCAACTTGGTATTGGATGGATCCGGCACTGATAGTCATTTCTTCACCTGATACTGACGCAATCTGTTAATTTCTGCTAGGCGCGACATTGCTTCATCGTGTTCTTCTGGAGGCGGCAGGGTGTCGGGCTTACCGAATTTTGATTGCATGGCGCCAGAGAACTCTGTCATGGTCATCTGCCAAGCCTCAGCGCTTGACAGGCCTAGATGCGCGACAGCTTGAGCAACGAACTCACGAGGCTTGAACTCTGGAACGTATTCCTGCTTCGGCTTCTCGATTAGCCTGCCTTCCGGCTTAAGGCCGATGATCCCGTGACGCATGAGAGAGCGAGCAATATGCACCATGTCTTGCGCTGGCATGGCGCCAGGAACAAAAGAGCCCCACTTGCTACCCATATGGCCAAGCAGTGGCGTCACATCAGCTTCACAGCAAGCCACGAGAACGTCATAGGCCGTAGCCATAACCTCACGCTCCCACGCCCTGTACGCAGGAACAGGCCAAAATGGATTGAATTTTGGAGCAGAGAACAGAAGACTGAACTTTTCCACGATCTCAGATGGAGATCCTAGAGAATCCATTGCGGCGAGGGAAGGCCTGAAGAGCCAGTCGTGATCACCGAAACTGACACCCAGTTCGCCAACCGATGTGATCGCTCTCATTTTTTTCTTCCAAAATATTGAAGTACATAATATCATGGCAAGAATTCATTTATTTTCAGGGGTTGGCTAATTGAGATCTACAAAAAAAGAAGAATTTTTAGAAAAGGCACGATCCGTTCATGGTGGAAGGTATGGCTATTCGAACGTGACCAAGTCGAGTTATAGGGATATCGTTTCTATCTATTGCGATGTCCATGGTGAGTTTTCTCAGCGCGTAGCTTGCCATTTGAGAGGTCGTGGATGCCCGTCTTGTGGACTGAAATCAAGATCAGATAAGAGACGCCTGGACACAAAATCATTTTGTGATAGGGCCATGGTTATTCATGATGGATTTTATTTTTACGATTCCGTAGTTTACGAAAATATGTTCACGCCGGTTAAAATTATATGTCGTGAGCACGGATCATTTATGCAGTCGCCGTCTTCTCATTTTAACGGAAGCGGGTGCCCTACGTGCGGCACAAAAAAGGCAAGAGATCATCATCAGCACACGCTGGATGATTTCATCAGCAGGGCAAAAAATGTCCACGGGGAAAAGTACGAATATGGCAAGGCAATTTATATTGAAAGCAAGGAAAAATTATGCATAACGTGCCCGTCGCATGGTGATTTTTTTCAGATTGCCGCTTATCACCTGTCAGGAAATGGATGCCCATCTTGCAGTCGAACTGGATTCAATCCTGGAAAAAATGGATATCTTTACCTGTTAAAGTCTTCAGACGGCTCACTGTTAAAAATAGGAGTAAGCCATAATCTCAGACAGAGATTTAGTAGGCTGACTGCAAAAACTCCATTTTCATTCACGATTGAATTTACATCGTTCATGAGTGGGCAAGACGCAGCAAGGCTAGAAAAAGAGATTCTTGGTAGATTCATGAGCGCTGGATTTACTGGGTTCGACGGAGCTACTGAGTGGCTTCGGTATGACGACGAGATCATGAAATATTTCAAAGATCATGAGCTCAGCGTGTTGACGCACTGAATAAAATAGATACACTACGCTAACTCAAACGAATTTAAGGATGTGAAATGCTTACTCTGATGCTGGTGGTTGGCTTGTGTTCTGACGTTGGCTGCGATTACATTGACTTGACTAGCAGGGAGTCGGTAGTCAGTGATGCTGACTGCTTCCAGAAGGCTGAGGCGTATAACGAGTACAACCGGTCTATTTCGGCAGATCCTCGCTTTGCCTGCATTGAACCAAGTAAGTACATATTGCTGGCTAAGAAGGAAATCTGAAGCAATAAAAAAGGCCCCGATTTAAGGGGCCTTTGTGCATCTACAGAATTTACGCCACTGTCACAACAGTAGTGTCGGACTTGGTAGGATCAGAAACAGAAGTAGCCGTGATTGTCGCAGTGCCAGCAGTCAAGCCGGAGACGCGACCAGAGCTGTTAACAGTTGCAACCAGTGGCGCGCTAGTGGTCCAAACTACGGCCTGATTGGCAGCGGCAGGCAAGATAGCCGAATCGATGTTGGTGACGTTTCCGATAGCCACACTGGCAGTAGCAGGTGTAGTTGTAACGGATACGACGGCAATCGGAGTATCTTCAACGATTACGCTAGCCAGACCACCTGGGCGCGAGGTTGCGCTTGCAGTGATCGAGTAGGTAGCGATATCGTCGTAAGGGAACTCCTGGCTGAATTCGGTAAGAATGCAGAAGCCGATAACGGTGTTGATTGGGCCGGTAAGGCGCAACCAGATGTACGGTTGTGGGTCGGTAACAAAGTGATCAAACAGCAATTGCTGGTTCGAGGTTGTGCCATCGTCACGCTTGGTAACGCCATCGATAGACACTTCGAAGGTTTTATAGGTGATCAGTGTGTCACGGAAGCCGCCTACGGAATCGTCTGCGGTAGCATCAACAGTGTCGGCGCTCATAGTCAGCGATTTGTTGCGAGCGGCACCCAGCGGAAGCCATGTCAGCGTCATCGGATCAACATCACCGCAAGCTAGAGCAAATTCTGCGAGAACGCTCTTACCTACGAATTTAGAACTTGCACAGTTAAGGGCCATTCTCGGCGCCTCCTATAAGGTTGTTGAGTATCGCCCACAACTGAGCGTATATTTCAAGCAATAGTTTAACACGTCAACTCAAAGTTAATCTCAGACCAGGGCCTGTTGGTTTCCGTGTAATAAGGCCCTTGAATGCTTCCGATTGCTCGAATCTGCATCATGCAGCTAGTTTCGAAGTTGGCGATTGCAGCATCAAATAGAGATTCAGCAAACAACTCAGCACCTTCTGTATCTCCAAGCGCACGACCATTAGCCCGACCTGTAACGATAACGCGAATATGCGGATACTGGATTTCTCCATTTGGAGAGCGTCCAGAGTCAGACCATACGGCGACGAATTTCTTTGTAGCGCTTCCTGTGCCGGCCTCTTCCCACATACCACGACTAATCGTATAGCCAGCCGTCGAAACGTAAGCCTCTAGCCAGTCTCGGAATAGGTTGATTGGTGTATGACTCATTAGACTTTCATCCCGCGTTGAATGATTGCATCGATTGCCGCTCGAGCATCAGAATCTTCGAATGCCTTGCGCAGAAACTCAGGCTCACCGTCTTTATCCCAAAAATTACCACGAGACGGATCTGATTTTGATCGCGGGGTATTTGTTCCGAGAAGGGTGCCTTTTGCATCATGTACGGCAGCGGCATATGCAGCGGTGTATCCAATAGCCCCGACAACCCTAGTGCCGTAAGCAGTGATCTTTCTGTATTGACTGTTTATAAGGTTGCTGGTGTCGATTGGTGTCATTGTTGCTGCAAAGGCTGACGCCTCAATAAGCACTTCCGTCAGCGTCTTCTCTGCTTTAGGCCCGGATATGTCGCCGAATATCTTGCGTAATTGCTGGCGTACTTCCTTAAGCCCCTTGACCGGCATCAGACAGTCTCCAGATCGTACTCATCCTCATAACCCATAGCCGACATGCCATGACGAGCGATCTTGCGAATCTCTGCGGCTGATACTGCATCCCACGTTTGCGCGGTTGTGTCGCCGTATGCGATGCGGTCTAGGTAAGCTGGCCGAGTGTCGCCCGTGTAATAGATGTCCCGTGTTACGAATTCAGCGCCTTCAGTGTCGCGTGATTGGCGCGATACGCCTTCGTGACCACAAAGGATGGTGTATGGTGTTCCGTATGTTACGCCGCCGCCCCAATCGCCTTCTGCGAGCCTTGGGTACACGGTTGCAGTGTCGATCATGTACCACGCGGACATGAAGGCCATTAGCAGCACTTCCCGCCAGTCGATACCCATAGGCCGGCTGATGCGCCAGGTTCAGGAGGAATTACAGAGGCGGTACAACCAGAAGTGTCCAGCGCATTAAGAAGAGACCGCAGAGAGCGATACCTGTCAACAAAAGAGCCCCAGCGAAAAGACTGAGAAGCACCAGACGGAGCACTTTGCGAGCTAATCTGGCGATCCACATTGACATAGCCTGTAAGTCCAAGCAGGTACAGATAGATAAGAGCCTGAGTTGAGGCAGGATATCCAGCGCCATCAAGGCATGGCTGAATGACCTCTACCGAATCAATCCAGAGTTGCAGCAAAAAATCTGGCGGGACAGGGATGCCGTACGCCAAAAAATATGCCTTGATGTCATCGATGCTTGGCATTTTCGCCACCTGGAAAATAGTTTCCCATATTTTAGCACGGGCTATTGACGTAGAATCTGCGAGGGAATAGCCTACGAATCACGCAATCAACCACAGGAAAAACGACATGACCTTCACCGTACAGAAAGCCCGCAACACCTTCACCGTAACCAGCGGCGAAATGATCATCGGCAGTTTCAAGACTGAACAAGAAGCCAAAGCCGAAGCGGATCGAATGACAGCAGAATACGAGCGTGTACTGAGTTTCTTGTAGTCTCAACCAAAGGAATGCCATGAGCTGCTTAACGGAAATAAAAACAACACCATTCGTTTACCGCACAGTCATTATCGACGGACAGACAATCCGCACGGCTGTTCGTCCAGGCAAATCAACTCTTACGCCCCTGCTGTTTTTTAACGGTATCGGCGCATCACTGGAACTTGTATTTCCACTTGTTGCCGCACTAGATCCGGATCTAGAGGTGATCGCCTTTGATGTGCCTGGCGTTGGTGGATCGGCAACACCTCTGTTGCCTTACACCTTCAGCAGTCTTGCGCGACTCGTTACGAGAATGCTTGATGTGCTGGATTACGACGAGGTGACAGTTGCAGGCGTTTCATGGGGCGGATTCCTTGCTCAGCAGTTCGCCTACGATCATCCTAAGCGCTGCACAAAGCTGATTCTGGCTGCTACCTCTTCTGGCGTTACGATGGTTCCGCCGTCAATGAAGGTTCTGATGATGATGGCTAGCCCTGAGCGCTACACGAACCCTGAGCATATGGCTGCAATCGCGCCAGAGATTTACGGCGGCTCGTTTCGGAATAATCCAGAGCTGTGCGCAAGTTACGCCAACAAAATGAAGGCGCCAACCTCGCAACTCGGGTACAAGCTACAAGGCATGGCAGTCTGGTGGTGGTCATCGGCATTCTGGCTGCATAAGATCAAGCAGCCGACTCTCGTTCTAGCTGGCAATGACGATCCGATCATTCCGCTGGTCAATATGGAATTCATCGCGCGACGCATTCCTAACGCTGAAATGCACGTCATTGACGACGGGCATTTGTTTCTGGTGACTAAGGCTAAGGAGATTGCGCCGAAAATAATGAAATTTCTTGCTTGACGGGATTGGATTGCGAGTCTAGTCTCTGAGTTAAGCAAGACAAGCGCCCTGAACATCAGGCCCACAAACAAACCGAGGACACGACCATGCTATGGCTCCTGCTGCTTATACTGATCTGATTCAAAGGCCCTTGACTGGGCCTTTTTACTGCCAATAACTGAGGGTAAAGAAATGTTCAAATGGCTAGCATCACTATTCAAGCGGAAACAACCAGAACATAAACCATCGATAAGTGAGCGGATGGCTGCTCGCGATATGTACGATGGCGCTTTTGCAGCTCCTTTGCGCACAAGCAAGGCACGCTCATCTTCGCCATCTCGTCACGCCACCTCTTCCCGTAGTCAGCCAGGTGACGTGTTGTCTAACCCGCTAAATCCAATGAATCCGATTGGCTTCAATAGTCCTGTCTACTACGATTCGACGCCGTCTTACTCGTCGAGTTCTTCATGTGACAGCAGTTCATATAACAGCGGTAGCAGCTATAGCTCTAGCGACAGCAGCAGCTCTTCATGTAGCAGTAGTGGTGGCGATTAAATTTCGCGCACAAAACAAAGCCCTCCAAGTGAGGGCTTTTTTATTACTTCCGTTTTACCTTTGGCTTAGGACTCGCAACCTCCAGCACCTTTACAGCCTCATCAGGCAGCGATACACACTTACCCTTAAGCCATTGCGGGCACGAGTCAGCCTCTACGATGTCGCCGGCCTCAAGGCCGTTCGTTGGGTATGTGACGCGAAATCGAGCCATTACTCTTTATCCTTTGGCGGGCGACCACGGCGAGGGGCTTCGATCTCTGCTGACTCTACCTCGACTGCCTTGTTAACCAGAGTGACAGGCAGCGACTCATGCTTAACCCGTGCGCCAATCTCAAGCTCTACGCCGTCAACGAAGACGCCGCGCTCGGTAATCTCGAATTCTTTCATGGGCGCACCGACTTATTAACATATTTTTCCGCTGTGCCTGGACGGAAAAGAACCAGATCAACGTTGCAGGTGGCAACTTCGTTGAAAGCCAAATCAGGATTCAGCGAGCGAATTCCGCGAACCTTTCGACCGTCCTGATCAGCAAGGTAAATAGTGCCGTCCTCTTCCTGCTTCAATGAAAGGTATACGCATTCTGGATCAATTTTGTATTCGAAATTCAAAGCCATTTTTGTATCCTCAATAAAAAGGGGCCAATCAAGGCCCCTATTCTAACTCAGGCGGTTATGCGCCTTTAACGAACTGCGCATAGCCAGCGTTGCCAGCCATGTCGCGCTTGAACTGCGGCGCTACGGCGGTCATGATCTGGAAGCTGTACTCGTCGGTGAAGTTTTTACGTTCAATCGGCATGGTGGTAACAGGCATCGCAGTCAGGATTTCCAGCACTCGGCGCTCTTTCACAACGGCGAGGATTTCGTTCACTGGAACGGCAGTGGATGGAACGATGGAGACAACACCAGGGATTGCCATCAGGCGAGCCAGGATGGTGTTCTGCGGCGCTGCGGTCACGTAGTCGTTAACCGATGCAGCGAACCAGTCACCGTAGTTCAGGTAGATGGTAGCGCCACCGTAGAAGTTCTTGGCTTGCAGGCCGAGAAGAACACGCTTGATCGCTTCAACCCACTGAGCGCCAGTAGCGGTTACCAGATCGACGTTACCGAAGTTACCGGTAGCACGGCCTGGAGCAGTACGCAGACCGTAGATCTGGTTGCCGGCTACGTTGAACTTGGTGTCGCCGTTGATCACGAGGTCTTCCAGCTTCTCAACGATACGGCGGTTGCCGTTGTCGCGCGTAGCGGCGTCCAGGTACTGCCAGCCACCATCTTGACGAGCAGCTTCAACATCGCGCCAGCCGAAGGTAAAGGTGGTGTCATAGATCGGCAGCGGGGTGCCTTCGTAATCAATGACTGGAGCGTCTGCTTTCGCACGGCTGCGGCCATCAATCGAGCTGTTCACTTCGCCTTGGTCACCGACCTTGGAGAAGTATTGCAGAACCTTGCCGATTGGCACGTTCTTTTGCAGGCTGGCCAAGTCAGTGAACACGCCAAGCTGCGCACGCTGCAAGGTGATCAGGTCGTTGTCGTAGGTAGCCCAAGCATCACGAGGGATGGTGTAGGCGTTACCAATCATCTCGCCTTCGCTATCTCGTGCGAGGCGCTCTTGACGGGCGTTGTGAGCGCGACGCTTGCCAATAACGGCAGCCTCTTGCTCTTTGTTAAAAGTCAGAATAGGCATTATGCAGGCACCACGTAGGAGTTAGCGAGGATACGAACGTCACCAAGACCGTTTGCACTGATTGCGCGAGATGCGGCCTCGTCGAATACGGCAACAGCTACTTCACCGGTTGCGGCTGCCTTGAACTGGCCGGCTACGATGCTGAGAACTGCGCCAGGGGCGTAGGTAGCAGCGGCAAAGCGAACGTTGAATTCGTACTGCGGAACAGGCTTGAATGCTTCGCCAGTCTCGCCGGACGGAACAGCGGTATCCACGGTTTCGCCGATGTATGCACGGTTGTGCATGATGAAGTAGTCAACCTTCGAGGTCGCGGCTAACTGGAACACGCCAGCAGTCACGGTAACAGCCAGGCCAGGCAGAATACTTGCGCCAGTCTTTGCGGTGCGCGAATCAGGCTGTGCAAGATGCACAGGACCACGCCAGATAACGTTAGCCATTATTTGGCCTCCTGATCAGCTTGGTTCAAGCTATAGCCTTCGAACTCGTCTTTGCCGTTGGTAACTGGAGCGCCCGAAACGATGCCTGCTGCGGTTTGCACGCTAGCGAACATTGCGTCCAGAGCTTCACCGTTCAAGGCGTTTGCAACAACTTCGCCGTGAACTTTGGCTACTGCGGCGCGCTTGTCTTTCAGGCCTGCTTCGGCGTTAGCCTTCAACGATTCCTGCAATGCATTGATGGTCACAGATTGAGCTTCCAGCTGAGCGTTGAACGCACCGCTAAGTTTCTCAGCCTGAGCATCAAGCATCGCTTGAAGTTCAACTTTGTCCATCTCTGAATCCTCGATAACATTAGCCACGACTGGCTGTTTGGTTTTAGTACTGAAATATTCTACCATGGCTTTAAGGTGCGCCATGAGCGAGTTGGTTTTCACCTTGTAGCTAGTCTCAACTACTACAGGTTTCGATTCTCCAGTAAGGATTGGATTGTCACCCTCATAGTGATAGTCGATGGTGTAAGTGCCTTCTGGCGTTACGTAGATCAGCGCACGATCATCGAAGTCCTGCACGTATGCGTAACTGTCCGAAGTAGCAAACCGCTCTTTGACTGCCTCGCTCAGAATGGCAAGCTTCTCGCCGTATGAGTCGTCTAGGGCGTCTTCGTTGACGGCTGGAATCGCCGAGTTGATAACGAAGGTCTTGTTGACCATCATGCCAACGCCGTCTTCTGGAGTTGCAGCGCCAGTCTCACCAATGAGGATAGCGTCATGGTCGAATTGCATATTGCGCGCAATCCAGCCGTAGCCATCAGCGTTAGGAGTCATCTCACGATCAAGGAAAATTCCTGTCGAAGTATGGATTGGCTCTTGCTTGTCGATAGCCTCAAGCAATGCGCGCCCACTCTCTGAGTTCTTGGCGAACTCAACGTCAATCCACTTTTCAATGGCTACCCGATTGCCGACTCGCTGAACATTGCGATTCCAGGCGCCTACGTGATAAGCGTTGATCGCTTCAGGCTGTCGAGCGCTAACGTAATCACCATCGACCATTGGATGCGACAGAGGCGCTAGAGTGCCTTCAAGCCCAGCATACGCCTTGTCGATCTCCTCCTTAGGATAGAGGCCGTTATTCATCACTACGCCATCAGGGAGCGTGAACGACGGCACGACGATATGCTCGCGACCGTTATGCTGCTCGCGACGGATTGAGGCAGCGTTAACCGCTACTCGGACGTTGACGCGGGTGTTTAACATGTGATCACCGCCCCGCCAAAGGAGTCTTTAGGTAATAGCGCAGGACTTGCGATGTTCGGGCCGATGTAGCGATCAGGAGTTTTCTTCACGAAGCAGAGCTTCAGATGATCCTGAATAATTTGCCACTCTGATTCTGTAGGCATGCGACCGCCCGTGATCTCGTTGTAACCTTGCAGCCAATACGCAAACTGTTCTGTATTCACAGGGCTAGCCCTCCAATAGATAGCCGATAGTTTAACATGCCAAATTCCGGACAAAAGAAAGCCCTCGGGTTAGGAGGGCTTTGGTGGATGGTTAGTGGTTATGGGCGACTGTGGAATTCGAACTGATTAGCAAGCCATCCGTTAGCGGCGCCTTTGTCGTCAAACAAAACACTGACTCGTCCGCAACCAAGAGTCTCGCCAACCGAAGTTACTGTGTATTGGCGGCCTTTTGTGAACTGATGATTATAGTCAACCTTGCAAGTCACAAGATCACCTTCCTTCCACTTGCGATAGTCTTCAATGCCAATCACGCGGCAATCATAATGCTGCATAGCCTTCTTGCTATCAGCCTGCATCATCAAACCTTCCGCATCCAGCAAATCAACATTCCGCTGAATCTCGCGCTCGCAGTCTTCGATGATGGCTTGGCAGTGGATGATGGTATCCCGCCACTTGATCGGGCCGTCGATTTGGTCTGTCTTGGCCTCGATGAATTGCACGTCAACCTCTCCTTCTGAGCATTCGTCTGCGTAGATGTCCGTGTTTCCGGGGTAGACAGTCTCTTGATAGCCGCTTTCGTCTACTTCCTCCGCTTGTGGCTGGCTGATAATCCTATACTGCATCACATCGTCTTCTTGCTTTTGGTGATCCCACAGCAATGCGGCGCCGAAACATTCTCCAGTCTCGCCTCCACGGAACTTGTACTCTACGCGATCCATGTCAGCTACCGGCTGCTTACCACCCCGATGCCGCTTCCACTCGCCACCCTTCTGACGGTCGCGCTCGGCTTGCCATTGAGCGCGGGTTACGGTTACGCCTTCGGTTTCGTCTGCACGCTCGGATAGAAATATGCTTCCTGCTCGACCGCCGAAAAACACCTCGGTATCGCTGTCTGATTGACAGCAGTAATCAGACACTCCGCCTTCAGGCCACGCGCTAATCTCTTTCGCCAACAATTCAACCAATTTCATTCGTCCAGCCCTCCATTTAAAGTACGCAAACCTTAGCCGTAACGCGGCATCAAGTCAATGCTAAAATAGGGGTAATTTACGAGGCCCTATTTTATGACTGTGAAACGCACGCCTGCACTAGATTTGGCGCTGAACTCGGCATTGAGCGAGCGTCAGGCTGTGATGAGCCGCCAGTCTCTGCTGATGGGCGGGATTGACAATAAGCGTCCTGATGCATGGTGCAGCTACGGCTACAAGGATGCTCTCTGCTTCAATGACTACTATCGCCTTTTTGAGCGCGGCGGCATTGCTCACGGCGCGGTAATGACGCTGAATGAGAACTGCTGGTCGACTGATCCAGAGGTTATCGAAGGCGACGAGGAAGATCGCGCCGAGGCTCCGACCGCATGGGAAAAGCAATTCAAGAAGCTGGCCAAGCGCCTGAAGCTGTGGGAGAAGTTCCGTGATGCCGATATGCGCCGTTTGGTTGGGCGATACTCGTGCATCCTCCTGCAATTCAAGGATTCTAAAGACTGGGATCAGCCAGTAGGCACGGCATCAGAGAAGCAACTGATTAATCTAATCCCTGCATGGGAAGCGCAAATATGGGTGTCAGCTTGGTACGACGACCCTAAAGATGTGAACTTCGGCAAGCCAAAGACGTTCATCTACACCGAAAACGCGCTAAACACGAACAAAGATGGCGAGCCGGGACGGATCATCACTGTTCACCCTGATCGCGTCGTAGTCATTGGCGATATCCGCAACGGTATCCCCTTCCTGCAAGCCGGCTTCAACGACTGCGTGAATATGGAGAAGGTGCTGGGCGGTTCGGGCGAATCGTTCTTGAAGAACGCTAGCAGGCAATTGGCGATCAATTTCGATAAGGAAGTTGACCTAGACGCTATCGCTCGTGCGCACGGCGTGGCTACAGGCGAGCTGCAAGAGATCTTCGACGAAGTAACGCGCGGCATGAACCGTGGGCAGGATCAGACGGTAATCACCAAGGGCGCCACTGTAACGCCTCTGGTGGCTAACGTCCCCGATCCAATCCCGGCGTTTGATGTATCCCTGCAATCCTTCTGCGCATCTATCCGCATCCCGTCCAAGATCATCGTCGGCAATCAGACTGGCGAGCGTGCATCTACTGAAGACCAGAAGACGTTTAACAAGCGCTGCCAGGGTCGCCGGGTTAGCGTGTTGTCGTCTGACATCGAAGCGCTGGTAGATCATCTGATGCGCCTTGGCGTTCTGCTTACTGTTGAATCGTCTGTTTGCTGGGATGATTTGACCGAATCCAGCAAAGACGAAAAGATCAGCATTGTCGTCAAGATGGCAGACGTTAACGCTAAGATGCTCTCTAGTGGCCAGCCAATCTTTACTGCTGAAGAGATGCGCGAGGTGGCGGGGCTGGAGAATGATGTAGAGCTTCCGCCTCTTCCAGATGTGACTCCACCTCCAGATCCTACCGCAGTCGTACAATAAGTAAAACGGGCCTTAATTGGCCCGTTCTTCTATATATTCCGAAACCGAAATATTCTTCATTATCCATTCCGTGCATCCGTCGAACCCTTCCATGTTTGCGCTTTCGAATCTCTTGTGAGCCTCAATCTCTATCTCGTGAGCCTTGGACCCATGCATTTGCAGCAACTTGCCGACAGTGAATTTAAATGGAGTTGCGCGTCTTAGCTGAGAGAATCTTTGCTTTGGATGATTTGTGATGCCTATCTTGTAAAACCATCCACACTCAGATTCTAGGAGATATAAGAATCCATCAATCGTCCTATTGAATCCGTTCCTAACGCATGCCTGACACCGCTCCTTGGAATTAAGGAATTTGTCTAGATTCTTTATGTACTCACCATGAGTCTCGCATATAAGAGCGATTCGACTGCTAGATTTTCTCGTGTCATCAATCCATCGTGAAAACTTTATTCCCTCTGAGCCGCAGGCATCCTTAACCTTTTGCTCTACCTGCTCTCTTGTTGGGTGTATCAGCTTTTCAAGATTGACTCTTGCACACCTGGGGCATCCGCGATTCATCAAGAAGTGATTAATGTCTGTTGTGATCCATATTCCATGATCAGCGCACTCTAGTACACACTTTGTTTTGCTGCCAAGCCAATCGCCATCAAAGCCATGAAATACATAGCCTCTTTCTGGCGAAATAGCTTTCATTCTGTCAAATTGCTGATTATAAGATAGACGCATGCCGCTCTCATCAAGAGGTCATCGAAAGGATATGCGACAGTCACTGATGAGGTGATTTTCGGGTGGCCGCCCTAGTCGCATTGCCATTGTACAATACAGCTACTGAAAAAGGTGCTTATAAATGCCAGGTCAACCGATTCTGCCTAGAACGCTCGACGATCCCACCATGCAAGACAGTCGCGAGAGGAAATTCATCCGCGACTTTGACCGCCGTGTTGCTGCTGTTGGTAAGGAGGTTCTGCGGATTCTGCGCGAACAGAACTACACAGTCGTCACTGTAAACGCCATGCAGAACAATTCCACCAGCTACCAGTTCGAGCTTGACCAGGCTATCTTGCTTGGCATCAATAGCGAGATTGAGCGCATTGCAGAACTGATCTTGCTGGAAGGTGGAGAGCAGGAGCTGTGGAGCATGCGTGCGTATGTCGAGCCGGCATACATTCAAGGCACGGCTGTTCAAGCGGCTAACCTGACTGTGCAGAGCGAGTTGTATGCACTGAGCAAGCCTTCGCTCGATGCAATCCTATTCAGCCCTCCATACCGTAAGCGCATTGGTCTTCTGCGTGCGCGTGAGTTCGAGCTTATGAAGGGATTCACTGCACAGGCTAAGACAGACCTAGCAGGCGCTCTTACTCGGGGAATGGTAGCCGGCCTTAACCCTAGGGACATTGCCAAAGACATTGCCGCTAGCACTGGAGTAAACCAGCGTCGAGGTGAGAGAATCGCACGCACCGAGGTTGGCAATGCCTTCCGTCAAGCAAGGATGGATGAGGCTGAGACTGCTAGTATTGATCTAGGCATCAAGACGCTTGAACTCCACTTGAGCGCATTGTCGCCAACCACCAGACCTAATCACCGCGCTCGTCACGGAACCTTGCACTCTGTAGCAGATCAGCGCGCATGGTGGGCTGAGTCAGGCCAAAGTATCAACTGCAAGTGCTCGACCGTATCTGTACTTGTTGACGACAAAGGAAACCCACTCTCCCCCGGAATCATCGAGCGAGCCAAGCGCAAACTTGACAAATGAAAAAACACCAAATCTTAAATGTCCACGGTTTATGGATCGTGGACAGATGGGAAATGGTGTTTTAGATAAAGTCAAGGCCCTTGTTTAGAGGGCTTTTTGTTTTACTGCCAGATCTGGATGATTAGTCCGATAAATATTCCAAGAAATGAAAAGCATCCAACTGTTGCCATGATCGTGTATAGAGCCGACTCCTTCTTATTGTGCGGCGACAAAAAGAAGCATAGCATCAGAACCATGAATGAAGTTGCCGCAATCTGCCAACCCATCAAACCACCTCCCGCTTAAACCCAGCATCAACCAGTTTCGCCGCAGTTACTCGGCAATCAATCCCGACGACATCCATGATTTCGCGGATTGCGGTTTCGCGTTGTTCAGCGGCTAGTTGTTCTGCGGTGTTTGATGGACGAAGACATCCCTCGGTAATAGTCCCGGTGAAGTTTTCATCGACAACACAGATGACGCAGACAGGTCCAGTAGCGCCGCAAAAGATCGCATGTCCGCCAACTTCTACCTTTGTTCCAGCTTCAAACCAGTCAGAAGTTTCAGAACCCGCAAGCAGAACGCTTTCGGAAAGCTCGCACACAGTGCCGACTGGCGGCAACCCATCTTGCGGGCCTGACCATGTAGCTGGCTTTGGTCGCGCAGTAAGTTCACCGGGCTCACTGTATTCCTCAAGAAGGTATCCGATACTGCGCCACTTACCCTCTGAATAGGTATGAGCAATACCGACGGAGCCAATAACGTCAAACTTGAAAAACTTACCGGTTCGATTAAAATGCGTAGCCCCTTCCGGCGCCAAACTCCAATCAACCTTACTCATAACTTAACCCCGTCCGCGTCGAATTGTGGGTGGTGTTTCTTCAGCTCAGCGATGAATTCTGCTGCTGGCTTATCAAAGTATTCAGCGTCGAATGACTCGCTTTCGAAGTAAGCCTGCATCTTCGGATAGTAAATCCACTGCCAATCGTCGGCATCGCTGATCTCTGCCGGCGAAATTCGAATCTGAACGCCGAAAGAATTCACCTCAGCGTGCACAGATACCCTTCCTTCCGCATTCACGTCACACGCAAGATTCATGATCTCGCTAACCACTTCTCGTTCTTTAACCGTCGCCATCTTTACCGCCTCCGTTTCAGTTGTGAGCTGATTATTGAATTTATTCGGCTCGCCGTCAACTGTTTTCCGGAGAACAGTTATTTCGCACGGTAACAGGCTGGGTGATACCGTGCGGGGATGGTGTTAGCCTCTCCTTAAACGTGCTGGGAGAAAAACTCCACCCGATGGCGCCTGCTCAATCAGCATCTCGGCCACGGCATCGAACATAGGATCGAGTTGGTCGTCATGCTTATGCGAGTCGTCAGCGCTGAAGTCCGCTACTTCCGCCAGGAACGGCAGAACCCAGTCAGTCTTGGCGATCAGCTTGCCGTTGCTGTCTTGCGTGCGAAGGATCGGATAGCCATCTTCGTTCAGGATTGCAGGCACGAACACACGCCCATTCTTGACATAGCTCTGGATATCCAGGCAGCGCGACACTTTATTGTTGTCAGGACCGCGAGGAATGGCCTTGATCGGGATATGCTTCTTATTGGTCAGCGTCTGAATCAATCCTGTGCCGCTGGCCTTGTCCTCAATCGCCATATGCCTGATGTGCCCGCCATCCCACGACGACCATTCAGCCCAAGCGTTCTGCGCAGTCGTGATCAGTTCGTCAGCGTCCCACTTGCCGCGCCTAACATCGATCAGATAGGCGTTGTTATCGACGCCAAGACCCCATAGCTCGAACACCGAGTAGTCGTTCTGCTCGCCTTTCTTCTGCGCTGTATCCGCGTATACGGCTCGCCACTGCATTTGCGGCAACTGCTCGTATCGTTGCAGCCATGCAGAGTCAAGAAGTCCACCAGTAAGCGCTTGAGGACGCTGCATGTACTGAGACATGAACGTGTACTCATCCCGCTCCCAAAGCGACATAAGGTCGTTAACGTGCTCCATTTCCGGCCAATATGACCAGTAACGAACGCCGCCTTTCTCGACTGAATCAGTGTCCTTGACCGTATCCCAGCACATTTGCCGATATGGTTCTGGCAGTGTGGCGATGTAATCCTCTGTAACCAGCGCAGGGATAGCTATATTCTTGAACTCGACACCCATGCCTCCAGCCATCATGAAGCCGGTAGCGTCCATCGTGTGGAGGCGCTGCTGGATGGAAACGATAGGCGTCGGGTGTTCTTTGGACTTGTCGCCACGACGAGAGCGAAACGTACCAGTGAGTCGCGCATTGCTGGCGTCACGCTTCGTATTCGAAAGCATGTCGTCAGGCTTGTTCAGGTCATCAAATAGCAAGCAGCCGGAGAACTCATGCCCAAAGTAGCCAGCGCGACCACCTGTAATCTGCCCGCCAGCTGACTTGCTGATGGTCTGCCCGACTGATCGCCCCTTGTCGTCGATCAGCTCCCACTCTTCAGCCTGGTTGACGCCAAATACCGATGGCCACAGTTCTTGGTATTCCTTGGACGCAATAATGTCCCGCGTGCGCCTGGAGTTTCGTCGTACAAGCGAGTCAGCGTAGGATACGTTGAGATTGCGGAAGCGGCGAAGTTTCTTGGACTGCACCTTTGTGTTGATGTAGGCCGGCAGATGGATAGAGAAGAATTCCGTCTTCGTGCCGCCCGGTGGAATGTTGACGATCAGATTTCCAGGCTTGAGCTTGCCGTTAATCAGGTCGTCAATCGACGCCGCCATCATCTTGTGATGCCAGTTCACCAGCAGGCGATCACCCTGAAGCAGCTCAAACCAAATGCGAGTGAAGTTCAGGAATGACTTCTCGGACTTCTGCTTGAGTATCAGCCTGTCCGCGAAGTTCATATCCTCCCAATCAAGCAGCTTATTAGTCGAGATCATCGAGCTTGCTCCCCAGCTCTAGTTCGGCCTGCTTGTAGTCTGCGGGGGAATAGTTGACGTGCGTTACGGTGCCTGAGTTGCTGACTTCGGACTTCTCAACCAACCCAATATCCCGCGCAATCAGCGTAGGGTTCATCAGTCCAGCAACCGCATTCTCGAACTTGTACTGTTTCATGCGGTCTTCGATCTCATCGCAGACTAGATCGAATTCTTCGCTGATACGGTAGTTCTGCCAGGTGTGACGATGAATGCCTAGGTGCAGGCATAGGCCGACGATGGTAACGGCGCGTGGTTTCTTCAGCTCGGCAGTAAAGATCTGACCTTGAGCGCAGAAGTGCTTCTCTTCAATCAGCGGGTTATGATCAGCCCACTCAAGATAACCCAGGCAAGCCTCACGCAAATCATCAGGTGTCTCAAACATTCTTGAGCGCCCGACAGTAGAGGTCTTATCCCCTGTATGTACGATTGGTCTATTAGCCATTAAAAAGCCTCCATTTAGAGGCCTAGTCTACATCATTCGCTAGCTTTCTTTTCCGCGAATCTGGCAGCGAAGGCTTTAACCTGGTCGATGCCGAAGACTGCGACGGCGCCACCGATTGCGAAACACCATCCATTAGACAGGCCGAATGCCTCGACTGCTGAGCCGGCCATGAAGGTAATGATGCCGCCTGCACTAACCTCCCAAAATGAGGTCCAGAATGTTCGCTCACTATTACGAAACGCCATTACGGTACTTAACGCGACGTTCATTGCCGCTGCTTTGAGTGGCTCTGGTACGGCAGCCCACAGTTGAGCTATTACGTTTGGATCGCCGGTAGGATCGCTCATTGGCTTCTTCATCGTTGATGGGTCTGATTAGTGGAATGTAATCCATTTGAACCAATTGTATCAGTTTCGGTTCCATGGCTTTGTGATATCACTTTTTCAGTTGTTCGGAATTGCCGAACATGTGACATAAAAACGCCCCGATTTGAGCATAACTGAAGTCATAGGCTTGGGGCGTGTATTGCTTCGACCGGGAACTCCCAGTCCATTTAATCCGGAAGCTAACAGGATTTCAGGTCCTGCGCTGGCATTGTCGCCGGATGCATAAATGATAACACATGCATAAAATCGCACATATTCTGCCTGTTTTGCGTAAAAACGTGCAAAAAAATGCCAGTCGGACGGTTCACGACTGGCAAAAAGTGTAACAGCGATGGGAGGGGAGTCACCGCTGGCAATCAGTATGCCATAGGTCTGTACATCGGTGCGCATTTAATTCGTAGCTCAAGCTCATGCTCGCGATCAGCATTGGAATGAATGAACTGCCTCAGCTTCTCGCAAGCCTCATCATCCATCTTCAGCCCAGCGCGGAACCGCTCATACCTTGCATACCCAAGCTCGCACATGGTCATCATAGCCATTGTGTTGATTTGGTCTAGGTCGTTGATTGTGGTCATTCTGGTCTAGCCTCGCACGGAGGGTTAATGATCCCTTGAGCCATCTGGTACTGGCCGTAACTGTTGTATTCCTTTTGATGATCATTATAGATCGGCTTGCATTCATGCCACCACCATTCACCGTCTCCATCTTGAGCTAGCCAGTTAGCCCAGTCTGGAGCATCGCACCAATTAGGCTTATTCACTTCTTAGCCCTCCACCAATACCAAGCGTCTGCAATATAGCGATACGGCCAGCAGATAGTCCAGACAGCCCACGCAGCAAGCCATTCATACCAAGGATCTAGATGGCCCATGGAATTGATCTTGTAATTGAATACAAGCGGCCAGTACGAGAAGAAGCCGACTGCCAGGTAGATTGCGATTAGGGTTGTCATTTCCGAATTCCCAGTGAGCGTTCATTTGCCATCGACTGCAACCACTCCAACTCATGCCCTTCAATCAGCGTCGTATGCTTGGCGATCTTCTGCGTGCTGGTTATGGCTGTCTGGCTGCCTACCAATTCCCAATCGCCGGATTCGTAGACCAGGAATTGTCCTGGTTTGAACGACTCTGGCGCTCCCTGCTTCCATTTTACAATTACGTTGATCATAAACTCCCTCCAGCCATCATATAAAAACCATAAGCAAACGCAGCCATTACGACAGCGGCAGTAAGCCAGATAAGAGCAGTGATTCGGACGCCGATCAGCAGCGAACTGAACACGAATAGCGCCACCATTACGATCAAGATCAGTAATATTCCAAGGTAAAACATGATTCTCCCCTCCTGTGTGATTTCTTGTAGGTTAGACCGCGTGGTTAGCGCGGTCAAGCTAAATCAGCGAAAGAATTTACCATTTACGCAGTGAATCAATGTGCGTTTCCCGTTCGCGTATGTGATGTCATGCGTATGCGTCCATCCGCTAGGCGATCCGACGTTATAGCCCATATCCATCTTGCCACTAAGACCTACAGAGTGAGCCCCGTCGATTATCTCGGCGCCGTGACTGTGACCCTTTGTAACCTTAGCCCCCATGTTCGCAAACCCCTTTGTAGAGCCTCGTGCGCCGTTTGGCCCTGCGTGGCCATGCCAACCGAACTCGATTCCGTGCTTTTTGAACGACTCGCCAGGCTTAAGCCAGTGAACGGTAGAGCTATTCGACATCATGCGGTCCATCCAGTAGCGAAAAGGGTCGCAACTGCTGCCTTCCTGAATGGCTCTGAGCATTGCGCTCTTTGTCTCGTGGTAGACGATGGCGTTCTCTAAGTCGTGCGCGTGCTCTGCCTTCTCCAACCACTGCCCGAAGTGGTCATGGTGGTTGCTCGACACCATCACTACTTTCGGAGCCCAGGTAGATATGCGGTCAAGCACCTTTGCCGTCGTCTCCAGCTCACGCAAGACGCTAGACGTATTGGTCACGTGGCGGCGGAACTTCTCAAAGTAGCGGTTATGATGGCCGGCAGATCCGAAGTTGAGAACGTCATGCTGAACGATAGCGCGAGGTTTGATACGCCCCGCAAGCTCAGAAGTCGCGTCCAGCACACGCTTATCTGCCAGCTCTGCGTGTGTGTCACCCATCGCCAGAACTTCTGCGTCTGGAGCGTCCTCAATGCCCTTTGGCGTATATCGCATATCCAAGTCGATGAACGATCCGTCCTTGACTGGGCAGATGTGCCGCATGTAGTTGCTGCTGCCGTCAACCTCAACGACAACCGCGCCCATCGTGTGATGGAAGGAGCCGCGAGCACCTGCGTTAGTGTCGCTGTACTGCTCGATAGTGCAGGCGCCTGTAGTCATAACCAGCTTTGCATGCTCCCCAACGTGCGTAGGAACCGACTTAAGCGCGATCTTGGTGTGCCCTATGATTGCCGAGTCAGAACCGCTAACTGTGAGCCACCCTTGAAGCGGGTTTATGGCTGTTGGCTGGATCTTGATGTCAGCCAGAACAACCAAACCTTTGGAAATCTTGGTGCGCTCATGAGTGATGAACGGGGTTACGCGAGAATCCCACCACTCGTCATTTTCTACTTCATTCTTCCGCGTAGGGTTTTTGTAGCGGATAGGGATAACGATTAGCTGAGCATCGTTCGCCTCACAGTACACAGCTAGGGACTTCATGAATCCAGAGTGAGCCTTGGTCGCATTCACTGCCGACGTAATAACGAAAGTCTTTCCATCTGCAACAGCGTGCGCATCGTTCGCGCTATCTTCCGGCTTCAACCGCGCCTTCCATCTACGCACAGTCCGCTCATTAATCCCGAGATGATCCGCCGTCTGTTGATTCGTGTACCCCTGACTCATGCACCACTGAAGCTCTTGCATTTTCATCCCTCAACCGATCTTGTGTAAATCCATTATGCAATAAAAAGGCCCTGTTTCGGGCCTTGATTGAATTTTTATCGCTGCTCGTTGTATTCGGTCATTGTCCAGTTCTCGCAGGAGTTTTCAGCAGAGACTCAAGATCGATAGGCTCCATAGTATCGGAGTTGATAACGATATCCTTATCCCATGCGGCGCAGCTCAGGGTCATTGTGTTGATGATCTCTTCACTCAACGCCTCAGCCTTAAGCGCCGAGTAAGCAACGCCGTCTAGCGCCGAATCATGGTGATACTTGCTCGGGTTCTGCCACTGCCGCACATCTTTCAATGTCTGAAGCAGCAACCATCCCTCAGCCTCGGATAGATCGCGCCCTGTGATGGCGTTGAAGGCCGTTACAGTGGCACCCATTGAGCGCTCGCCTGTAGGTTTGTCGTACTGCTTGCCACGCTCAGCCTGAACGTCGATTGCGGCCTGTAGGAATTCGGTAGATTTCATTGCTCATTCCCCTCTACCGCGTGCCGAATATCAAGCAAGGTATCAAGCGCAATCAATGTAGCTAATCCGGCAGATGGGTGGTATGCAAATCCGATGAGAAATGCGCACGCCACAATCATGATCCGCTCAATAACATTCAAAATCTTCATTCCCCAACCTCCAAATCATCTAAGCAGACACCTGCTTCAGTCTCAGCTACCTCAAGCAGCCTACGTTCTTCCCTCACACCCAAATTGCAATCCCGCAACCGATTCTCAGTGATCCCCGTTCTCAGGCTAATAATCGGATAGGTCCATCCGCGATTTAGCATTTCCATTATGACTTCACGCATGTAGTTCTTCCTTATGGGTTACGTCGAGCGGATCACACTGGGGCTTGATAGGCAAGAGATGAGTCTTCAAGCAAAGAGCCTGATCTGCCGTGCCGCCGTGCTGATCCGTGATTGAGTCGCCTTTAACCAGTGCTTGGTTGTCTGGCTCAATGGATATTACCTCAACCATCTTGCCGATATTGATCTGAGTGCCGGCGTAACGAGAGCCAACGATCAGCGCCAACATCCCAGGCTGCAACTCGCTCATGTCCAAAGCCCCTGCGCAACCAGGTTCTCGTGAACCTCGCCAAGATCGGTGGCGAATTCCAGCTTAGTGCAGAAATTGGCGCACGCATTCCAGTATTCGTGGCGCGCATTGGTCAGTGCTTCTTTGGCGATGTGGGTAGCTGTTGGGTGTTCGATATCCGCCGAGACGAAAGCCATATGCGCGGCTTCGAGTGCGATGCGTGCTTGGGTGACTGTGATTGTGCTCATGATTGACGCTCCAGTTCTGACCAGATCATATCGTTGATTTCTTCTTGATTGTCGTCTGCGTATTGCTCAGCAGCTTCCTTGGATAGCTGCTGATCTTCGTCGTCGAATACTGCCACAACGTCGTAATCCAATTCTGAATAACCGTAGCAGTCTGCGTCGCTATCAGCTCGTGTACCCATTGGCGCCTGCACGAATACATGCTTGATCTTTACGTCAATCGCATTGCCACGCAGGAAAACCGTTAACTCTGACATTCCCTATCTCCCTATCTGCGCCCAAATAGCGCGTTCGATGTCACTTTGGAACTGTTCGGCGATTAAGTCAAGCAATTCTTTTGAAATTGTTTCGCCTATTTCGTCTGTGCCTTCTGCGAGGCTCCACTCAACCTCGTCAAAGCCGTTTGCGTATTGAGTGGCTAGGTCTACGTGGACATAGTGGATATTGACGGCTAGAGATAGCCCGCAGACGCTTACAGGCAGCATTAATGGTTCTCCGGAGAACTGATAGCGGCTCTGAGGATATCTAGTACCTTCTGCTGTCCGTGTGCGCTCAGACCTGTGTACGTCCAGCCCATTCCATTCCATACCTTGCCTTGATCGGCTCGGTATTCAGCGTCCTTCAATGCTGCGCGCAGAGATTCGTTTTCGGCCTTGAGCTTATCTGTGTACTCCATCCACTCCTGGCGCTCTACTGAGCGATACAGCGTCAAATCCCTAATCTGCTCAAGTAGCAGGTTTACGTCGGCGTGATACTCGCCAGTCAACCGTGAATCACTCATACACCCCTCCAATAACTAATTTTCACCTTAACGGCAGGCATTAAATACAAGTAGGCGAACCATGTGCAAGCAATTATTGGCATGGGGCGGCTCCGATTTCTGATGCTGCGAAAACTATTGCCATTCTAGTGGCCGAAAATTCGTCAGAGTCAGCGTGATTGTATTCAATGTTCGCTCCATGCATTGGGCCTGTCGAATACCCGACCATCGTTGCCGGTGGATCTGAGCGCTTGAATATGGTTACCCACATGCCAAGCTTAACCGCCAGTCTAAGCGCATCCCCGTCGTCCACTAATGGTTCCCACCGCCTCAGAATAGCCCCATCCTTAGCCAGGTAGTTCGCGCCATCCGAGTCAGTCCACAGGTCACACTCAATCGCTCTGGCTGCGTTTTTTAGGGTTGTGGTTGAGATGGTCATTTGGCGTCCTCAATCATTGAGCAAAGACTGTTGTTCGTCTGGACGATAGCGCTCTCAATCAGAAGATCTGGATACCGTGTGCTGTCTAGCTCTGACTGGCTGATCGGGTGGCACGCTCTGTACGCTGCGTCACCGTCTCTAACAATTGCCGAGATCTGATAGACCCCGCAATGCTTTCTGCATTCCCACACAGGATATTTCATAACCCCTCCAAAAATAATCCAAAAAGAAAGGCTCACATTAGGAGCCTTTTGGTGGTTTTGCAATGGTTATCTGTAAATATAAAGAGTTACTGCCATTCCGCAGAAATACGCAGCCATTACCAACAAAAATGCATGATCGCCGCTTATCATCATTTCAGTATTTCCCGCGCCAACCGCTGAATGTCGGCCCACAATTGCGATGAGGGCGATTCGTCGTATTGGCTTAGCATCTTAGCTAGGCGTATTCCGGCTGGTTTGTGGGTGTCTTCTGTAGCGTAGAACTGTGTTGGCGGCAAGAGATAGCTTTCATAACAAGGGATCTCGGTAACAACTTCCCGCCCAGCTATCGCTGCGGCTACTAAATGTGTCGGTAGCTGGCATGGCATTGGTGTTCCGATCATTTCTCTTCATCCTTAGCGGGGTTCGCCCCTTGCTGATTATTGGAGTACTCCATAAGCCACTTATACTGCGGCGACTGAGGATCAATTACGTCCTCGAGGTTTTGTGCTCCGTCATTGGTAATCATAGAAATAATCGCCATTCGCTGGCTATGATCAATCACAGCCATCAACTCCATCTGATTAGGAGGCGCGCTCATTTCAGAAGCTCCATTACTTTCCAGTAAAGGTCGCGGTCAGGCTTATCCTGGTATTCCTGGCTCAAATCTTCCATGGCTTCGAACCACTTTCGGAATAGATTCAGCTCTTCCTTGCTGAATGTCATCTCATGGCAGCGGGTGAAGGTGTCGAGGCGGGCGTCTAGCTCTTCGCATTTAGCCACGATATCGTCTGTTGCATGAGCGCCATCGTATGGATAGTACTCGCCATTAGCAAAATAGATGCCCTCAGGCACCGGCCAAATCTCTTCAAACTTTGCGCGAATGTTGTTCATTCTTCCTCCAATCCCAATATATGGGATCTTGGCGATTATTTGGTCAGGATTGTATACAAGTTATTGAATTGTTGTGGCTTTTGCAATCGCATCTTGTATCACTTTCCATGCGTGATCTGGAATCTGGCCGTTGTCGTTTTCGATGTTCTGTAGTGCGTGGAGTAGATCAGGCGCAGCGGCGATCAATACGGCATCGCCAACTGAGAATCCGCAAACCTTATCCATATACAAACGTGTTGGGCCAATGAGGAACGCTGCGCCGCTTGGATTTGTTGCCGGAGATCCTTGCGGGCTATACCAATACCACGGCCCTTTAGTATACTGACTCATACCTTTCCTCCACTCGCCAGCTCAATCGCCCTATGCGCCATCTCAAACGCCTCCTTGATCGGTATTGCGTCGGGACCGGAGTTGGTTATGGCTTGTAGGGCGGATAGGAGGTCGGATTCGTATGCGCGGGAAGCCATCCAGCCCCAATAGGCGCCATTTACGCGAGTAGAGCGATACTCATCATCCGATCCGACCTCAAACATCATCTCGATTGAGAAATCGCTATAGCCTTCTGAAGAAAGCTGCTTAGCCATCGCCGCCTCAAATTCTTCCCTGCTGCTCATTTCGTCTGCTCCTGCAATTTCTTAATGATCACGTCTCGACCCTGCTTCTGCCGGCCAAGCTTCCGGATCGAGCCTTTTAGTGAAATGTTGTCAGCTTCAGCCTTAGCTAGAGCCATCATCAGCATGGTTACGTCGGCATGGTATTCGCCGGTAAGCTCGATCTTATTCATTCTCTATCCCTCAATAAAAATCAACAAAAAGCTCGCCCTTCTTTCCAAGCTCGCTCGTCTTCTCAAACTCCGACACCAGCGCCCCCACAATAGGCTTATGGTCGTCGAAGCCTGTAGCGAGTGGTAGGTCGCCGTGTTTTTCGTAGATGGCGATTAGGAGGGGGAGTAGGTCGGTAAGCATCATCGCGCAGTAATTCCTTGGTCAGCCAGTGCTTCGGTGATTTGCTCAATAGTGAATAGGTTGGTTGATATGTAAAGCCCCGGCTCGTCCTCTTCAACGTAACCAGGCCAGAACGGATCTGGCAGCGTTACCACCAGAGATTCGCGTGATGCCTGCCACGCTTCCCACATGTGCTGCGTACGCGGAAATCTAAACGTTGCGTAATTATCAGGGTATTTCGAAAGCTCCAAATTCACATGATTTGCTTTCGCAAAGTCCTCAAACTGCTGCCTGCTATCCATCACACCCCTCCAAACTCTCAATTTAACTGTTCTCTGGAAAACACTTACTTGCGGTAGCCGAGTATGTCGTATACATAAGCCGCCCATGCTCGAAGCTGGTCATTGTCGTGGTCGTGAACCATTTCCTCAATCGCCTTTTCTCGTTCTTCCGCCGCGATCTGCTCGGGAGTGCGGATTGGGCGGAAGAATGCCATGCGCAGGCATGTCTCCGAGGATTCATGGCCATCACGGCGGAACCATGTCTCCTCTCCGCTATGTCCGAGGATTTCAACCTTCACCCAGCCATCATGATTAGGATGCCATTCGCATACCGTCCCAACTGGTGGCAGGCCTTTACCATTCCACTTAGCCTTATGCACCTCTTGGAATCCAAACGTCCAGCTTGAGCGTCCGTCAAAATTGTATCCGCGCTCGTTAATGGCAAGCGACACACCATGGAACTCAACGATAGCCCGATCATTGAATGCCTTCTCCAAAATTGCTGCATGTGCCTTATCGCGAATTTCCAGTTTCATTTCCTTCCCCTACCAAATGCTCTGAATGTGAAAACAATTTACGGTGCTGCTGGGTTGGCGTCAAGCACATTCGCAGGAAATTGCAGCTCTTGCTTTTCTGCCAGGATCGCCATTGGTCACAACTCCCTCCGTCTAAAGACTGGAGGTAGGTGTGTGACCACTAAGGAAACGGTCACACCGTGGTCACAACTACTTTTTAAATCTGAAAATACATCAATGATAACAGGTGTTTGCGTGGTCACATCAATGTGACCGGAGCCTGTGACCACTGTGACCATGGTCACAAATATGGGTGTGACCAAGACCCTCAATTGTGACCACTTTTGTGACCGTTCGATAGCATGCTAATAAACTTCGCATCGAGTGATTTTTCCGTTCAAATCCTTTGAAATCCACTCATCTGCTAGCAACTTCTTGATTCCTCGGTCCCACGCCATTTTTGTGTTGCTGTCACGCTTATCAGTGCCCATCTTCGAAAAGAACGAGTCACGCAGCGGCGTGTAGAAAACCCAGTCGTCACCAGTTCGCGCCATTTCGTGCGCTATAAGGTTGTTGATCATCTGAGGACTACCAGAAAGATCGTCCCTCGACGGCTGGCCGCTATCGTTACTCAGGGTCAGCGTAAGACTTCCCATCTCAACCCCCTTGCTATCCTTGCGCCCGATCTCAACCACGTTCAGCTTGAACGTCATGTCGTCGAACGGATCAGAGTCTTTAGCCTTGGTGCATGACAGCTTTGTTACCTTCTTGGCTGGACTGACCACTTTGAATTCAAAGTCGCAGGCAGCTCGCAATGCGCTGGAACCTCGAGCGCCTTTGTCCGCATCCTTGCCGCTGTGGTGAACTACCAGTACTGTCGCCCCGGTAGACGCCCGAATGTTGTCGCAGGCACGAACAAATGCACCCATATCGGTAGCTGAGTTTTCTTCGCCCTCAAACGAGCGGGCCAGGGTGTCAACTACTATTAGTTTGATTGGTTCATTGATTGCCTTCGCAGCAGCTAGGCACAAGTCAACAAATATTTGGCACTCGAGCGGCTTGTTAATGGTTACTGCCGTGCCAAGGATCGCAAGGTTGTTTAGTTTCTTCCCGTGCCGAATCTCCCAAGCCTTTTTCCGCAAGTGCAGGCCGGTAGCACCCTCAGCACCAACATAGATAACATGGCCTGGATTATCGGTGTCGTTACCGTGCCACTTCAACCCGGAAGCAACGCATGCGCTAAGATCCATCCCAACGAATGACTTGTAAGAGCCCGAAGGACCATAAACAACGCCAAATGCATCAACCGGCAAGACTTGGTAGATAAGCCACTGCTGGCTGGCGATCCGATCAAGCGCGGCGTCTGAGTCGTACGATAGCCACTTGAGCAGCGGGTTTTCTTCTTTGTTAGCCTCGTACTCCGCTAGCTCGTGTTGATATAATTCGTGTGCAAGTGTTTCAGCCTTGACCGCATCAGTGATTTGGTCGATTACTTCAGGCGTCCAGTCTTCTAACTCGCCGAGCCTTTTTACCTCTCTTTGCGCATCCTCATACCGAAGCAGCGCCTGTTCGACGGCTTCGTTCATAGAGTCAGCTCCCACGCCTCAATGTCAGACACCCTCCATTTGTTGCAGCCTAGCCAGACCGGCTGAGGAAAACCACGGTTATCAATCCAGCGGTAGATAGTGCGATCAGAAACCCCAAAGCGCCCAGCGACATCCCCAATTTTCAAATACTGCATTCCGTCTCTCCGGTCGTTGTGCGTCATAGGGTGTCAAGCTTACACCATTCTTTGACATGAAAAACATATTGCGGAAAACTATTTCCCATGCAACCATTAAAGCCTCAAAAAAGGAGTGGGTATGACAGAGCTAAAGCTGCGTCCTGGGTATCAGGAAGAGGTATTCGGCAAGACGGTTGATTATTTCAGGTCTAGGGATGGCGCTATTCCGGCTTTTCTGGATGTCACTGTTGGTGGCGGCAAGACGGCATTGGCTGCATTCTTGGCGCGTCACGTAGCCAGTAAGGGAGGGCGCGTTCTTATCCTTGCGCGTCAGGGGGAGTTGATTCTTCAGGATGGCGCATTTGCTGAGGCTGTCGGATTGCAGGTTAGCTACTTCAGCGCATCGCTCGGTAGCAAGAATGCACACCATAACGTGGTTGCCGCCACCGAGGGAACAATCTCTAGAGCGCTCGAGACTACGTTTGCGTCTACGGCGTTCGACCTGATCCTAGTTGACGAATCGCACCAGGTTGACCACGAAGACGAGGCGACCATGATGATGCGGACGCTTCTGCATTTCCAAGAGTTGAATCCGAAGGTGCGCATACTTGGCCTCACTGGTTCGCCGTATCGGGGCACTGAGTCGATTGTAGGAGACTTCTGGGGATCTTGCATTGCTCGAGTCAGCACGGAGTCGCTTATAGATGAAGGTTGGTTGGTGCAGCCCCATTTCGGCTGGCCCGAGCATCTTGAGGATTCGTTTGACTTCTCAAGCATTGAGCAGCCCACAAGCGGCCAGGACTGGAGCGAGGAACAGCTTGACCACTTCCGTGAAGGCGACCCGACTAAGACCCAGCGCATCATGGTTGAGGTTGTTCACCGTACGTCGGAAGGCTTGGGCGTCTTGATCTTCTCGCAGACACGCAAGCACGCCAGGGAGATCGCCGAAGCATTGCCGCCTGGATCGTGGGCTATCGTGACCGACGACACGCCGGAAGGCGAGCGCTCTGAAATCCTTGCTCGAGCGCGATCAGGGGAATTGAAGTTCACGATCAACCTTGCGCTTCTGTCTACCGGTATCGACGTTAGCTATTGGCAGTACATCGTCTACCTGCGCCCTGTAGGCTCACTGGTGCTGCTTATTCAGTCGATAGGTCGCGTACTACGCCTGCACATCGAATCAGGCGTAGACATGAACTCAATAAGCCGAGAGGAGCGCCTAAACGAGATCGCGGCCAGTCGCAAGCCTAATGCCATGGTGTTTGACTATGCCGGCGTCATGGAGAAGCTTGGTCCGCTGTACGAGAACCCTATCCTGGCTCAGGCGCAGTTTGAGAAGGCGAAACGCGAGGGCAGCGTCATATATTGCCCTAAATGCAGTTGCGAGAATTCGGACAAGGCCAGGCGCTGCATCGGTACGTCAAGCATGGGCGTGCGATGCGATTTCTTCTGGATCAAGCAGGACTGCCGCAAATGTGGCGCGCATAACGACGTGACTGCTCGAGATTGCCGCGTGTGTGGCGAGCAATTGCTAGATCCGAATGAGAAGTTATTGCACAAAGCATACACAGACCAAGAGCTAGTCCCGGTCGAGAAATGGGAATTCGACAAAACAAAGAACGGCGGCATATTGGTGCGCTACATCCTAGAAGGTGACAAGCCCGATCATGGCTGGCCGATTGAGTTCTACGCTCCGTGCGGCAGCCAGACTGCTAAGCGGGTTTGGTATAACAACTTCGTCAAGCTTCACGTTCGCTGCTCAACCTGGCAGTCGAAAATTTATGTGATGCGGTCGGTTGACGCGATCTTGGGCATGAAGGCTGCGTTTAGTAAGCCGACTCACATTGCCTATCGCATCAACGAGAAGGGCCGCCATGTAATCGGTCGGCGCAAGTTCAACAACGGCGAGACGCTGGATCAGAAAGGGGCCACGGTTAATGATTGAACGCATCGAGCAGAAGGGCGGCTACTACCTGTACCGCCCGACGATTAACCCCGCCAAGTGCAGGCCAGAGACTCCGGAGCAAATCGACTTCGTTGCATGGGTTCGCTACAACCACCCGGAACATGCTGCCATGATGGTGCATGTCGCTAACGAAGGGGATCAAAGCCCGCAGTACCGCCAGCAGCTCTATAAGATGGGCTTACTCAAAGGTGCGTCTGATCTGCTGTTCTTTATCGGGCCAGGGTGCGCCATTGAGATGAAGCAGTGCAAGTGGTCGGCCTCGACTAAGCCTGAGCAGCGCACGTTTCTGGAGAATTGGCACAAGTCGGGGAAGTTCGCAGCAATTTGCCATGGCGCCGAAGCTGCTAAGGAAGCCTTCCTTTGTTACAAAATGTTATTTGACGCATAGCTACGTAAGCCTATGCTTACAACAAGCCAAGGCAAAACGTAACTTGGCCCCAACCCAAAGGTACTTAATATTGAGGTGACACATCATGACTACTCAAAAAAGCAAGCAAGCACTGGTACTCCAGCAGATCGCCGAGCAAGGGGATAAGCTGGACAATGTAGCCGGAGCTTTTATGAAGCTAGTCAAGGAAGAAAACATAGACACCCTGGAGAAGTTCAACCCGTGGCTGATGATCGGCTATGAAGAGAACGGCTGGTCCAATGTGATTGGCCGTCCTGTTCCTGGCTCTACGCTGATTCCGGCACCCAGGGCAGTGAAGCAGTACGCATCGATGTTTCGGGCTGCCTTCAAGTACGAGATGAAGGTTATGGAGTTCGAGTCGGTGCGGCAGATGGTTGATGCGGTGGCTGAGAAGCGGAAGGAGCTGACTAAAGAGGCTTCGACTCTGGAGCTATCCAACCCTGAACTTAAGGGGATCACAGTCAAGAAGATTGATCGCAAGAATGGAGCCTTGTTTCACGACGCCATCTGGTTTTTTGATAATCTACCTGAGGACGTTCGTGATGAGTTTGCTCACGGCCTTCGAAAGCTGATGATCAAGCTGGAAACGAAGATTCCCAAGGAAATCCGCAAACAGGCATCAGAAGCCGCTTAACAGTTCTCCGGAAAACAGAAAGGCCAGCTAGAAATAGTTGGCCTTTTTTGTTGACTGGAGGAAAGTGGCGGGCTAATCTCTGCAAACACGAACAGGAGGGGCTACAAATGAATAACGCTGACATAAACGAGATTCTGGCATTTGCATGCGCTGCGTCAGAATCTGGTTTTCAACGTGTGCAGATCGATCCCAAGGATGCTATTGAGATTATCGATCAGAGGAATGAATTGCTTGAGGCGCTTGAGAGGCTAGTTAAGAATGCGCAAAAACAGTCATGGTCCGATCACTACCCGGCAGATATGGATAAGGCATATGCAGCAATCGCAAAAGCACGAGGCCAAGCATGACCTACCGCGACGCACTATGGACAGCAATCATCGGCGAGTCTGATAAGTTTGGGCATCGGATTACCAAAGCGAAACGGAAGAAATATATGCACTTGGTTGAGTGCTGGAGGAAGGCGCAATGACGATTATGCAGGATGATTGGATTGGAACAGAGGAAGAGCCGGCGCCTAAGGAGCGACCACGAATCTCTCTAGGTCTGCACGAAGGCCTGAGCAACTCCGACTACCACGCAGACGAAGCGGTTGGCAGTACAGGACTCAAGCGCATCCTCGTCAGCCCTGCGCACTTCCGATACCCGAACCCGTTCAACGCTACTAGGGCGAAAGAGATCGGTAGCGCCATTCACTGCCGAATTCTTGAGTCGGATCGCTGGGAGACGGATTACAAGGTGGTTGAATGTGATGCTCGGACGTCGGCGCTGTACAAGGCTGCGTGCAAGGATCATCCGAAAGAGCGCGTGCTGACTTCGGCGGAATACGAGAATGTGCTTGGGATGCAGAAAGGAGTTCTGCGCAATCGTCACTGCCGGCAACTGATCGAGGCGCCAGGTCGTTACGAGCTGAGCCTGTTCACGGCTGATCCGATCACTGGTGTTCCGGTTAAGGTCCGCTACGACAAGCTGACTGATGCGGGTATGCCGGTCGACCTGAAGAAGTGCCAGAAAGCAGGACGTGACGACTTCTCGCGCACGATCAACAATTATGGTTATCACATCAGCGCAGCGCTCTACATGGATGCATGGGAGTGGCAATTTGGCGAGAAGCTTGACGTTATGCGATGGATCGCAGTCGAGGAGCAATCCCCGCACGCAGCCATGCGTTACAAACCGGATGCTGATGCACTGATGATTGCTCGGGCTTTGTATCGTGAGGCGCTGGAGTTGTACGCCCACTGTCTAGACAGGGATGAGTGGCCGAGTTACGAGGATGAAGAGGAGGAGATTGGTCTTCCAAATTACGCTGTAAGCAGCTATGAAGAATCGCTTGAAGTAAACCTGGAGGATTGATGGGAAAGCCATTGCCAAGCATAGAGACTGTCCGAGATCTTTTGCGCTACATTCCTGAAACTGGAAAGTTCTACTGGAACAAACGGAGATGCGGCACGGTTTTCGGAAAGGAAGCCGGATCTCCATGCAAGAAAGGATATTCAAGAGTCAAGATCAATGGATCTCTCTATGCTTGTCATCGGCTAGCTTGGATGCTAACGCATGGAATCGATCCAGGAGAAAATCAAATTGATCATATAGATCTTGACCCATCAAACAACAGGGCAGATAATCTGCGCATTGCTAGCCACGGTCAAAATCAAGCCAACGGCAAAGCATATTCAAGCAGCCAGCATGGAACAAGAGGCGCTTACTGGCACAAGCAGCACAGAAAATTCATTGCTGCCATACAGGTTAACAAAAAGCGCATACATCTTGGGCTATTCAAGACGCTTGATGAGGCGTGTAACGCTTATGATGCGGCTGCGATTAAGCATTTCGGCGAATTCGCCAACCTAAATAATGCAAAGGAGAAGTAGTAATGAGTGATGTAGGAAGCTTGCGAGACACGATCGTACCTAAGAGCGACCAACTTAATAGCGACACGCTATTGGCTGGCCCGATTACCGTAACGATCACTGACGTTCGGCGAGGCACATCTGACCAGCCAATAGACATCCATATCACTGACGGCCACCAGCCATGGAAGCCATGCAAGTCAATGCGTCGAGCGCTGATCAGTGCATGGGGTGAAAACGGAAAAGACTGGATTGGTAAGTCGATGACTCTTTACTGTGATCCGTCCGTAAAGTTTGGCGGTGTTGCTGTAGGCGGAATTCGAGTGAGTCACATGTCTCACCTTCAATCCGACCTGTCGCTTTCGCTGACATCGACTCGCGGTAAACGCACGCCTCACCTAATCAAGAAGCTCGAGGTTGTCATGTACCCGGCAGATAAGTTTGAGACGAATCTACCAGCCTGGCATGCAGCAATCGCAGCTGGAAAAGCAACCGCAGAAAATGTGATTGCAAAAGTTCAGCAGTCTGGTAAATTGACGGCTGAGCAAATTGAACTGATCAAAAATCCACAAGAGGCGGCACAATGAATATTTTTTCGGCAACTGGCAATCTTGGCAAAGACTGCCGCAAGGGTAATGCCGGCGATACAGCAGTAGTGAATTTCAGCATTGGCGTTAAGTCTGGCTTCGGCACGAAGGAGCAGACATTGTGGATTGACTGCGCCTTGTTTGGCCGGCAAGCTGAATCCAAGCTCGCAGACTACCTTGTAAAAGGTCAGCAGGTTGCTGTATCTGGTGAGCTTGGTACTCGTGAACATGAGAATAAGGTCTACTTAACGCTTCGAGTCAATTCGATTGACTTGGTAGGCGGCAAAAAAGATAGCTCGTCCAGTCCAGCCCCTCAACAGTCTCGCCCGCAACCTCAGGCACCGGCACAAGACGACTTTGACGCGGACTCAATCCCGTTTTAGCCTGAAAAAGCACTCGTGATATAATTGGATTTGCGGCTAGGCTGATCCCCGAACAGCGACTCATCATCGCTTGCCGCATACATCCGATAACCACATGATGAGTGCGTATCAAATGAAAACCTGCTACAGCTGTCACCTCGAAAAACCACTATCAGAATTTCATAAAGATACGTCAAGAAAAGACGGATCTCAGCGTGCATGCAAGCCTTGCGTTTCAGCTATATCCGCAAAGAGAAGAGAAGCTAACAAGGAAAAGCTAAGAGCTCAGTGGGCGGCGTGGAGAGATGCTAACAGGGAGCGAATTGCCGCGAATGGGAAAAGGTATAACCTTGAGAACAAGGATAAGGTTACCGAGTACCGAAAAAAATACTATGTAGAAAACAAGGAGAGCATCCTAGCAGTTGGCGCAAAGTACAGAGCCGACAATCCTGAAGCCCAGAAGGCTAGAAACGCAAGATGGGCAAAGGCTAATCCAGAGAAATGCGCAGCTAAAACCAGAAGGCGCCGAGCCCTAAAGATGGCGGCTGAAGGAACCCATACTAGGCAAGACATCGACAAGCTATTCCTTCTCCAAAAAGGAAAATGCGCGTCTTGCACTATCAAGCTGATCAAGTCAGGAAAAAACATATATCACGTCGACCACATAATGCCGCTGACAAAAGGCGGCGGTGATGGGCCTGACAATCTCCAGCTTCTTTGCCCCGGCTGCAACATAAAGAAAAACGCAAAAGATCCGCTTGACTGGGCAAATGAAAACGGTAAACTCCTCTGAAACAAGCCCCGCTAACCACGGGGCAATCCACTAAGGAGGAAGTAGATGTCTTGGGCGTTCGAGCTGTACAAAGAAATCGGAAGGCCAGCAGTCGAAGTCGTTCGTGAGCTATTAATGGAAAACAGCGTGACAGCAACGGCTCAGATCGTCGGCACTTCGCACAACACGCTAAAGAAGTGGGTGGTCGAGCGTTCCATCCCATTCACTCCAAGAATGGCACCTAAAGAACCAGCACCGCGCAAACCTAAGCGTCCAGACTCGCGCTCGCGATTCATTGAACTAGACGGACGCACCCAGTCAATCACTCAATGGGCAAAAGAACTAGGCGTCACTCGCTGCAAAATCTCCAAGCGGCTCGCAAAAGGAATGACTCCACGTCAGGCATTGCAGACAGGTTCTGAGCGTCACAAATTTCCAGCAAACAACGTTAAGGGTAAAGCTCGTGGCTAGGTCGGTTATCAAAGAAGTCGAGCAGGAATACGGCGAACCGTTTTGGGATGTAGTCGCGGCATATGCGGCTGACGGTAACTCAATGACTATGACGGCTAAGATCCTCGGCTATAAGGACGGCTCAACCCTCTGGTATCTGCTGCGATACCACAATAAGGATGTCAAGTTCCCGAAGATGGGGTACTGCAACGCTGTACAGAATCCAGATCCTATGACGACTGCCGACAAGCAGCGGATTAGTGATGTCAAGCGCTCACAAAATAGGAGCGCGGCAGGCGAATACGAGAGGAAGACCGGAGAGTCAGCCGAGGATGCTATCAAGCGTATGGCACCATTCAGCACAGTCATTGACACTGCTAGAGCTATAGGATGGAAGAACGCCTCATGCATGCGGGCTTGGATGAAGATTCGCGGGATAGAGATCGAGTTCAAGAAGTACAACCCAGTTCCGCCGCGCACTCGGTCAGGCTGGGCGGATATTAATCTTGGTGGCCGGAAGAAAGTCCGCGAACAATCTCCTGCAAGCCTTTGATCTGAGCCTCCTTCACTTCGAGGTTTCGTCGAAGGGCGAGATAACTTGATTCAGCAGTTCTATCGAGGACTGCTCCTTTACTAGCATCCACTCCGGAACCACTGGCAACTGGCACACAGGTGGCTGCGATGCGCAGCCGCTTAGAACCATTAGCAAGCTCGCTAGCAAGCAGATCTGTTTTAGCCTTTGCATCTGATAATTCCTTGCTGGCCTTCGCGTCAGCTTGAGTTACTACGATTGACTGCTCTAATGTAGCCTGCGCCTTCTCCTGAGCTTGTTTCAGCTCAATCCTCGACACACTCGCATCATGCCAAAGGAAAACTACGAACGCGCCGCACGCGAGCCCCGAGAGGAATCGCCACGGCAGCGCGGTTAGCCATATCGGCATTAGTGTTCTCCGGAGAATAGTTTGAACTTGGCAAGCAGTGTTCCCATCTCATGCTCATGCTGGCCATAACCTGAACCAGGCAGAGACGCCCAACGCGACTTGCACTTGATCAGCGCGTCATGAATGTTCCCGCTCTCAATATCCCCTAGCGCCTTGCATTCCTTGATCAGCTGGATCGCGATCTTGTCTTGGCTAGCCGGTGAGAAGTCAGGAAGCTTTAACAGGACTTTATAGGCATCATAGAAGCGAGCTAGGATCTGATATCGACCGGCAGCGGTTGATTTGATACCAAGGTTTGGCAGATAGACCAGCTTTCGAGGGTGGTCCTTGTAGCCGCTGAATAGTTCGCCTCCAACGATGACGTCATAACCTCTATCCTTGGTTGGCTGTCGACCGTTATCCGTACCTTCGCTGTACGCCAGGGTGTCGAGGAAAGCCTGCAAATTGCTCATGACATCACCAAGTATTTTATGATTCTGTATTGTACAATAGGTGTGCGGATAGGACGGCCATCCGAAAGCCACCTTGTCAGTGGTTTCCGCAAATCCTTCGACAGCTACTGACAGGTACGCGCCATTGAAATTGTGCACCAGATGTAATCTCGTACAACCAAAAACAGAATTCCACAAAAAAACAGCATCAAAGGATGGTCTTGCATGTCACTGCAAATCTTGTCTTTCTGCATATTTAAAAAAATATCATATGGAGAACAAATATAAAATCTCAGAACGGCAGAAAAAGTACAACAAAGAGAATTACGATAAGTTGGCTAAGAGAAGAGAAGGAAATCCCTCCTATCGTGAGTATCAGAGAAAATACAGTCAGTTAAATCAGAACAGTCCGAAGAGGAAGGCTTGGAAGGAATTAAACAAGGAAAATATTGCAAAATACCGCGCCGAATACAATGCAAAAAACCCACAATATAGATATATCGCACGCTCAAGAAGGCGAGCAAAAATCGCACAAGCAGAAGGCAATCATTCGCTTGCTGACGTTATCTTGATTTTTTCACGCCAGCGGGGATTGTGCGCGACATGTGAGAAAAAGCTTTTCAAATCTGGCGCAAAGAAATATCACGTTGACCATGTGATTCCTCTAGCTAGAGGCGGAAGCAATTGGCCTAGCAATCTCCAGTGCCTGTGCCCGACCTGCAACATGCGAAAGGGTGCTAAAGATCCGCTAGATTGGGCAAAAGAAAATGGAAAACTTTTGTGAAAAAGTCTTGACCTAATTTCTTTTGGCGCCTACCATTCGTACAAGCCAACAGGAGCAACCAAATGCATACCAAACAACAAAACGAGTTCGTTCGTAGCATTCACAAAGCTATCTCCTTCGCCGACGACAAATTCCAGCGTTCACGTACCAGCGAATACAAGCACATCTTCGGAATGCTGCGTGGCGCCTTGTTGGTCGGCGGCATCAGTTACGAAATGTACTCATCTCTCTACAGCCACGTATGGGAATGTAAATTTGACTCTGACGCGGTAGACATGGAAGATCCAGAGCAGGCTGAATTGAGTATGGAGGATTAATCATGAAAACAATTACAACAGTCGCAATCGTGGTTCTGCTGTGTGCTGGGTTCGTTGTCTCTAACAGAATGAGTTACCAAGACGGGCTAGACGATCAAGCCTTTCGCTGCCAAATGATTTCTGAAGGCGTATGGCCCAACGTAGACGGATACTTCGAAAAGGTGTGCAAGTCGTGATCTGGCTTGCAGACTATCTCGTCTTTCTGGCGCTGACATGCCGCCTGTTTCATAATTGCAGGGAATTTTAAATGGATGACATCAAGCTAATCGGTGTATATAGCGCGGATGTTGACGCACTTCAGGCCGGAATAAATGCTCTTCGCCACCAGCTGATAGCTTCAGATCCCGCTGGAAGTTTCAACAAGCATATGGAATACATGCGTGAGCACTCAATAATTAGTCAGCGAAATGCTCGTTATGAGTCTCTGTTGCGCCAAGTCATCCCGTGCCTAGCCATGTCAACCAACACTACGGCGCAGACGTACATCCGCCATATTATCGAAGCGCTACCAGAGGGAACAATCGAATGAGCAGTATTGATAAGGAAGACATAGTTCGAGCTTTAGTGAAAGAACTTGAAGTCCCAGAAGAAAATGCAAAGTTCATGCTCAATGAATTTCTAGAAGCCCAATCCGAACTGGCTGCGCTGCGGGAAGAGCTGGAAACATCAAGGATCGCACACCATGAAACGGCCAAGGTTGCTGATGCTCTGCAACAGCGCCTGACGGCTGCAGAGCAGCGGAATGCGAGACACGAAAGCACACTGCGCCACTTTGCGAGCTGTGCAGATGTCCGCCAAGTCGGGATATCAGCCATGGACTATGTGGCCGCGTTGACCAAACCCACCGAATCTGGAGCAAGCGAATGAGCAGTAAAATTGATGGTGTACCGCGTGAGTTGCTGGAGCGACTGACGAATATGCAGCCGATTGAGCGGGACGACCCTAACGGTTCCGGCTGCAACCTTTGCCCTGAATGCTTCGGCGATGGCAAGTGGAACTGGAAGGCCGGCAAAGTCGTTTCGATTGATCCGATTGACCACTACGAAAAGTGCGCAATCGAAGAACTGCGTGCAATCCTCGCCGCCCCTGTCGTCGAGCACCAGCCTGATTACTTCCAGATCAAGACGCCTAAAGTGACAGTTAACGGTGTAGCTACAGAATGGTGGCCAGCTTTGCTCTGGTACACGAAGGAAGAATTGAAGACCATTGGCGAATATGAGGTTGTTGGAAAACTTTATCGAGCCCCGCCAGAACTCGCCGAACTGCAAGCCACAATCGTCCAGCAGGCGCAATGGATTGCAGATCTTGAACGTGTACGAGATGAGCATGTTGCTGCTAGCGCATATCTCGACAAGGTCAAGGAGCTGAACGGTTGACAGCCCTAGAACTCTACAACCAAAAACTACCAGTAAAGGCAATCGCACGAAAGATCGGATTCAGCGAAGGCCACACGAGGAGACTTCTAAAGGCTCAAGGATACAAACCGAACAGGATTGGCGGAACTAGGATTACATACGAGCAGGCATTTCAAGCAGCAGAGATGGTTCTACAGGGTTACTCTTGGCGAATGATCACTGAGAAACTTGGCCCAAGCTGGAAAGCATTAAAGAGAGCGATAAAATATTATGCAGCACAAGAGTCTATCGAATCGTTACTACCTAGAGGGCAAAGTTGCCTATCTGGAGGGAAGGAATGACTGTCCATACCAAAATGGAGAACAAAAGAACTACTGGCTTGCAGGAATTGTGGAGATGCGCGAAGAACTTAGAGTTCTCAGAGAAAGTTTGCAGTTGCAAGCACGAGATCAGCGGTAGCGGTGGCGTGTTTCTAAGGAGTTACGGGGTAATCTACTGTAACGAATGTTCGGGATTGCAGGAAATACGGAAGCCAATCAAATGAGCAAGTGGATAGACAAAGAAGACTCAATGCCAGAGCAGGAAGACGCGGATGTGACCATCAATGTTCTTCTGTACCTATCACCAGATATGCTGGTTTCTGGCTTCTACAGTCAAGAAGATAACGAATGGTACGACTTCGACGGAGATCTAGTTGATGACGTTACACATTGGATGCCGCTGCCGGAGTTTACGTTATGAGCCAACGAATCAAACTGAAATTCTTCCCGTTTCCTGACATGGTTTCGGATCTTGTAGTTAACCTGGCTGAGTCTGGATTCAATATCGAGATGAGTCCGTGCGAAGGCGGCGACTTTAGCGTTTTGATTGCTGAGCGTTGTTATGAAGGTGAAGAGCCGATGGTACTACCGACTGGGCCGACAATTCACTAGGAGATCTATATGGCAACACTACACGATGAGCTGGTGCGAGTTCTTTGCGACGACCACTCAATCAGAGAGCCAGGGAGAATTGCAAAGCTTGTAATGAGCGTAATTAATCCATTTCTTACTGATAAGATTTGCAGCGATGAGGATGCGGCAGAAGTGTTTAAAGGGATTCGTGATGGATCTTGCATAGATGCCAAGGAGGCATATAAAATGCTTTTGTTGAAAACAGAAAACCGTTTTGGCTGATTAATCTGAAAAGAAACCCCGCCTTATGAGCGGGGTTTTTATTTTCACAGGGTTTAAATGCCGCCGTCTTCTCCGTACACTAGCACTGAAAGGTTTGTGAAGTCGGTAAGCGTTCCGGCTGGGTTCCTAGTCTTAAAACTTAGACTTCCTACCGATTCTGAGAACAATTCCGGAAATACTGAAGACTCAGCCATTCCTACTGAATAGGAGTTTTTTGCCAGCTTAAGGTTCTTCGCGTAGAGAATAGTGTAATACCCAACAGAGTTTCTGGTTACCGACAACACGTTAGTGCTGATACCGTCAATCGCACCGGTAGTGCCGTTGAATCGCACCGCTACGCCGATATTCCGAGGGGTAGACAGCGCACCAGGGAGATCAGGGATTTCAGCGGTATTCCCATATATATTCAGCCCAACATCCATAACATAGAAGGTGTCAACTGGCGAAGGGACTTGCACATACTTTCGCGTTGAGCTAGGGACGTATGTTCCGAACCCACCGAATCCGTTGCCATGCACGCGAATCATTGTCCGCCAATTTAAGTTGTTCTTGTACAGGGCTATACAAGCGCTGGTGAAGCGAGTGCTGCTAACTCGGTTGAAAGTACATCCTGTAACGTTATGTATGCCGCCTGATGCAGAATCATAAATGCCAATATCGAAATCGCCAGCGTTATTCTCGAAATAGACACCCTCAACCGTAAGGCCGGCAATACCATCTACAGGGTTACCGTCAACCTTAAGGGCTCCGTAAAACTGGATATTATCTCCGTTCCCTTCAAACGATCCGCCTCTAATTAGCAGAGTTGTTGGATTTTTGAAAGATAGACCATGGATTTCATTAAGCCAGAAGTTGCAGCTGTTGAAGGCGAAGTCGTTCGGCCTTGACACAAAGTTAAAGTAACCAGTTGCGCCGTAAATATTTTTCGCAAAAAGACAAGTGTTGAATACGACAGTAAAGTTGTCCTCTGCCTTCAGGCCAGTTTCGAACCCTTCGACGGCAATATTATTAAACTCTGCATGAGAGGTTTGCATCAGCAAAAGACCAGTGCCTACTTTGCTTGCGCCTGGCTGGAGCAAAGAAAAGTTCTCGAAAAGTACCTGTGAAACTCCGCCAGATATTACCTTCAGACAGGATTGGCCAGCGCCACCAGCCCACGACAATATAGAAGCGCCCCTGCCATCACCGCGAATTCCTGTTCGATAAGCGATTGACTGAGTACCGCCAGTACTACCTGCTCCAGTGTTTGTCACTAGAAGGCCGGTTCCGCTGATTACATAAAGCCCAGCAGGCACATAAACACGAAGTCCTTTAGGGTTTGCAAAGTTGATAGCCGCTTGAATGGCGGAAGTATCGTCAGTAACACCGTCGCCCTTTGCGCCGAAAATCTTTACATTGATCTCGCCAGAGAAAGCGAGTTTGGCGCGACCAGAGCCTGCGCCAAAAATGGTCCCGCCGTTTGCAGTTTCAGCGCTAAGCGCATCCCAGTAGAACGGCCCTGCGTTACCGCCGTCCCCTGGAGTGCTATACCCGAGAGTAAAAACTGGAAGAGACCACGGCTGAGGCAGTGCCAGGAGATCGGCAACGCTGTTAACCATACGAGATGCGCCGGCTACCAATGACACGCCAAGAGACGTGCTGGTGCTTGCTAGATCGCTACGAATAACATTGTCGCCAGCCAGTGTAAATTTAGGCTGGTCAATTACCCAATTGTTGACTGTTGTGTAAGGGAGAGCTAGAGCCGGTCCAGCGCGATAGTAGTTGCCATCCTTTGTGAAGACCTCGTTCGGTTGCGTAATAGTCAGTGGACCATCAGCATCATAATCCCCAAGGAATACAGGGCCGCTTGCAATCAAGAAGTCATCGAAAGCTTGCTCCATGCCCGCCCAAGTTTCACGCCGCTTATTGAAGCGATCATAAAACGATGGCGATGGCGAGTTCATCGCCTCGTCAAAATTCGAAGCGTTATCGTATAAGTCCTTTGCAGAGTTAGACCCCAAAGGATTCAGCGTTTTATATGTGTTGGTCATTGTTCAATTCTCAAAAGGTAGACTAAACTGGCTTGTAATTTGCACATAACAATCAGTTTCCTTGCAATGTTAGCCATACCGAGCCGTCGCTTACCAA
>Ga0182008_10000189_pt1 | contig 48770 bp, 69 predicted proteins | sample Sormic07211129_1_FD_120482 | JGI IMG/M metagenome (GOLD analysis project Ga0182008, IMG submission 120482) | Rhizosphere microbial communities from Sorghum bicolor, Mead, Nebraska, USA - 072115-129_1 metaG | ecosystem: Host-associated > Plants > Roots > Rhizosphere | place: USA: Nebraska...
GCCAGCATCGAAGGCATCGGCGACCACGGCGACCCCGAACACCTCGGCCAGCCATGGGCATACCAAGGCAGCCACATCCCACCCCGCGAAGACGGCCCCCGCGCCGGCGCAGTCGGCCTCGCCGTCATCCCCTCCCACATCACCGCCGACGGCCGCGACGACCAACCCGCCGACCGGGCACCCTGGCCGTTCCTACGCCTCCACCTCGACACACCCGGCGACGACCCGGCCGTCCTCCTCGACCCGGCACAAGCCCGCTTCCTCGCCGAACAACTCACCACCTGGGCCGACCAAGCCGACGCCGTGGCATCCTGAGCGTGCGGGGTCGTCCTGCTCTGGCGCTGGTTGGATGGCGCGCCCCTGGCAAGGCCATCACCGGCGTTGAGACTCCGACGACCCCGCTCCCTCTCCGGGACCAGCCAGGGATCACACCGCCGACTGGAACGCGGCCACCGCGACCCGCCCCGGACCCTCCTCGCTGTTGGGCACGATCCGCGCCAGCACCAGCGACCGGCCAGCCGCACCGAGTTGAGCGAGCGGCACACGCTCCGGGACAGACACGGGCTGCGGTGCAGGGGTCATGGTCGTCTCCTCACGATCAGGCTGTCGGATGGACGGTAGCGGGCCGGCGTGTCAGAGCCGCCCCGTACGCTAGGCCCTGGCTGCCCGCACGATCCCTGCTCTGGCCGTACGGGCAGCCCCCCAACACGAAACGCCCCGCCTCAATGGATGAGGCGGGGCGCAGCTGCGCGCCGGGCTACTGAGGCGTGCGAATGCGCACTGCTACCTGCTCGTAGGACCAGCGCGATCGCTTCGAGATCGTGATCCGCGCGGCGTCTTCGATCGCCTCGAATGATTCGACCCAGGGCCCTCCCAATCCGAGAACAGGTACGTGGTAGTTCCAGAAGTGCTTGTACGAGGCACGTTCGGCATGAACCACATAGACGACCGTGCCGTCCTCCGACTGACGTGACCCGTGCGGCTCGTCGTCGGGAAGATAGGGGAGCTGCCTGGTCTGAGCTTCCACGATCGCCATCACGACAGCGACATCAACATCGTCGGCCCCATCGTCGCGGAGGGACCGGATAGCGAACTGCCGCCCCTTCTCCAGCATCCGGCGCCGCGAATCCCAGCCCAAGCCTTCCATGTCCTCGATCAACTCGGACGCGATGCTCTCAGCGCGGCGGATGTACGCCTGCTCCACACCGTCAGGGCTATCGAGCACGGCCGCGTACACGGGCAGTACTTCGTTCGTCGCGCAGGCGTCGCGCCGTCCCGTGTAAGCCAGGTAGCCGACTCGCCAGCGGCGCGGGCCTGGGGCTGTTGACGCCTTGCGCCTGTAGTCCCGCGATCCCGCGAGGTTGTGCTTGGGTTGCTCCTTCCAAATGGCGGCGGTCTCAGCGCTGTACGCCTTCCATCGGTTCTCGAACCACTCGTCCGTTCGTCGGGCGACCTGCGGCCACCACTGCGTACGGTGGTGCGCTTCGCAGCGCTTGTCCGGGTCGTAGCTCGACCCGATGTACAACAGCGTTCCATCCGCCGCGTGCAGCCGGTACACGGCCGCCTTGCGGGCGGTGCCGCTCTCGTTCGGTACAGTCACAGTGCACTTGCTCCATGGGTGCTCTCAGCCCGGGCGGCCCTACACCGCTCGGGCTTCTTTCATTCCTCAGACGGCGGTTCGAGTTCCTCGGCGAGGATCTGACGGACGCGGCCGAAGCTGATGTCCAACTCGGCGGCGATCTGCCGATACGTCATCCCGCTGTCGTGCATCTTCTGCACGGCCTGCTGACGTCGCCATCGGAATCGATCGACGGCTTTGCCCCAGGCCTCCGCGATTTCCTTGGCCTGCTCCTTCGGTGGCTCATCCGCCGCTACGGCATCCACAGCATCGAGCATGCGCCGCACCTCCTCTGCCCGGTCGCCCATGTCCGTCCCTTCCCGGGGCTGGGAGGCGGATCCGTCCATGCCGTCTTGTGTAGTCAGCCTACACGCGTGTAGCTTGGCTACACAACGACGCGGAGACCCGTCTCCGTCCGTCAACAAGTAAGCCCCCGGCCCGGCGCTGGAACGCCTGACGGGCCGGGGGCGCCCACCTTCAACCTCGACGAAGCAGGCAGGCATGCCCAACCGTACCGATCACGCCCCCGAGCAGCCCACCCCCGTGGTCGACGACGCACACGCGTCCGCCCCGCAACTCCTCGCCCGCACCGCCCAAGACCTCGCCAACGCCACCACCGCCCGCCTCCAACAGGAGCAGCAGGGCGGGACCGGCATTCGTGAGGGCATCCTCCCCGGCGGCGACCTCTGATGGCCTGGTTCACCCGCCGCGACCAGACCAGCCGCGACTACCCCGCCGCCGGCAGAACCGTCACCGGGGACACCGGCCGCTTCCGCCGGCACAAGACCAGCGGCGCCCGTGAAGCCGGAGCAGCCGCCGAAGCCTGGGAGAACGCTGACCGGCGCCGCGACCGGCAAGGCACCAGCTTCTGGTCCTGGCGATAACCCCACCCCAAGACCGCCGCCCCCGAGAATCCCCCGCTCGGGGGCGGCCCCACTCCGATCCAGAACAGGACTTCGCGTGCACCAGCTCCACTGGTACGGGCTCACGGTCGGCACCCTGCTCACCGTCAAGCTCCTCCTGTCCATCAGAAGACGCCGTGCTGCCGTACCCGCATGGCAGGAAGGCGGCGCGGCCGGCCACACCGTGGCGACGGTGATCACCGTCTACAACGAGGCTCCGGACATGCTCACCCGCTGCCTACGCTCGCTCCTCGCGCAGACCCGGCGCCCGCAGTCCGTCACCGTCATCGACGACTGCTCCAAGACACACGACGCCGCCGCCGTCATCCGCATCCTGCGCCCGGAGTTCGAGCAGGCCGGTATCACGCTGGACTTCATCCGCTTCCCCGAGAACCGCGGCAAGCGTCACGGTCTCGCCGCGGGATTCGAGCAGCACCCGGACGCTGACCTGTACCTGTGTGTCGACTCCGACACGATCGTCGCGGAGACCGCGGTCGCTGAGCTGTGTGCGCCGTTCGTGAGCCGCCGTATCAACTGCGTGACCGGCTTGGTCCTCGCCAACAACAGGCCGGTGAACCTCCTCACCCGGCTCATAGACATGCGGTACGTCAACGCGTTCCTCGGCGAACGCGTCGCCTACTCCCGCATGGGCTCCGTCCTCTGCGCCTGCGGATCCCTCGTCGTCTACCGCGGCCGCGTCGTCCGCGCCCATCTCGACGACTTCCTCGGCCAGCGCTTCCTCGGGAAGCCGGCCACCTTCGGCGACGACCGGCGCCTCACCTACTACTGCCTCACCGAGGGCCAGTCCGTCATCCAACCGACCGCGGTCGCCTGGACGGACGTCCCGCAGACCCTGGGGCATTACGCCCGGCAGCAACTCCGCTGGAACAAGAGCTTCTTCCGCGAGGGCATCCTCCTCCTCTTCAAGATCCGCCACATCGGCCGCGTGTTCTGGTGGCTCAACCTCATCGAACTCGCCACCTGGGTCGCCTTCACCAGCAGCCTCATCACCGCCCTCACCCTCGCCATCCTCCACCCCGACGCGTGGCCCCTCCTCGCCTCGTACGCCGGCTACGTCTGCGTCATGGCGTGGGTGCGGTCCCTGCACTACCTCCGATCCGCCGCGAACGTCCCGGCCCGCGAACGGCACCTCACCTACCTCGCGGCCCCGCTGTACGCGCTCCTCAACCTCACGCTGCTGCTGCCGCTGCGCCTGTATGCCCTCGCGACGCTCCGCCGCAACGACTGGGGGACCAGACAGAACGGCGCCGAGATCCCGGGCGAGAAGGCCGCGCTGGCCGAGGACACCGTCCCGCTCACGAAACTCCTCGACCCCGACACCGAAACCACCCTGCAGATCGCGTTCAACGCCCGCTGAGGAGAGCCGTGACCCGCCGCCGACACACGCCCGCTGACCGCCTCCGCCTCCACTCAGCCCTCGGCCGATACGGGTTCACGGCCCTCAGCCTCTTCGCTCTCGCCAACAACCTGATCCTCCCCACCGTCGTCTGCGGCGCCATCGCCATCTACGCCTGGAAGACCCGCTGACCCATGAGCATCGACCGACTCGCCCACAACGCCGCCGCCACACCGTGGCCGGCCGCGCTGCTGGCCGTCGCCGCGCTCGCCATCACGGCAGCCCTCATCTGGGCCTCGGCGCGTGCCCTGCGCCGAATCCACTTCCCGCCCGGGTCCGTGATGGTCGCAGCGGCAGCCGCAGCCGGCTGTACCGCCTACTCGGCAGACACCAGCTGGGGCTTCGCACGCGACTGGCTCGGTATGCACAGCGCCCGCGAACGCGTCGGCATGTTCGCGGCCGCGGAAGTCGCCCTCCTCGCCTGCGCGATCATGGCCCGCGCGAACAAGCAGGCCACCGCCAACGGCGACAGCGCCGGCACCCCCGGCGTTCCCGGCGTCCTCGTCTGGGTCGTCACCGGAGTGCAAGTCATCCCCGCCTACGCCGAGTCCGGCCCGGTCGGCGGCACCGTCCGCGCCATCGTCGGCCCCGTCCTGGCCGGCCTGCTCTGGCACCTCGCCATGGGCCTCGAGATCCGCGTCGCCCGGCCCGCCGCGCTCTCCACCGGACTGGCAGCTCTCATCGGCCGGGAACTGCGCGAGCGGCTCCTGTCCTACCTCGGCCTCGCAACCCGGGACCGTACCGCGGAGCAGATCAGCCGCGACCGCGCGATGGCCCGCGCCGTACGCCTCGCGTCCCGGCCCAACCTCCGCGGCTGGGGACGCCGCCGCCTCGCGGCCGCCGTCGCCCGGGCCCGCGTCGGGACAGACGGGGAGCAGCGCCACCGCCTCCTGCGTGAGCTGTCGGCGAGGCGCGGGGCAGCCGAACTCTCGGAGGTAGCGCTGCCGTCGCCATGGGACACAGAAGTCCTGCGTGCCAACCGCGCCGTCACCCCGGAGCCGATCGAGGGTGCGTTCGTTCTCGACGAGGCGGCCGACTTCAATGCGACTTCGGAGCAGGCGCTCCGGGCCGCGAGGAGCGAAGCTCGCACCGACGCCGCAATCACTGCCCTTCTGCACACCGTTGGCGCGGAGAAGCGCAAGCCCCCCCGGGTGCAGCCGCCGTCGCATCCCGCAGGGCCTGTGGGCTCGCCCGTCGAGGACGTCCAGGCGCTCTACGGCTCGGCACACGCCCCTGTCGTGTACTTCCTTCGCAATGGAAACCGCATCAAGATCGGCACCTCTCAGAACCTGAAGCGCCGCATCGCTGCCCTCTCGTTGCGCCTTGATGACGTGGTCCTCGTTGAGCACGGCCACCAGGAGCATGAACGCGCCTTGCACCGCCGCTTCGACGATCTTCGGGTCGGCGACACGGAGTGGTTCGCTCTCGCTGGCGCTCTCGCCGAACACCTCGGCCTAGACGCCGAGCCGGACACGGCGGACACCCGCCCGGACACCGACCCAGCCGTGTCCGGACGCCCGGACACGGAGCCGGACAACGTGTCCGGACACCCGGACAACGAAGGCTCCGCCCCGGCTGTGACCAGCCCGGACACGCGTCCGGACACCTGCGACCCGCTGTCCGAGCTCGCGAAGGCGGCAGCCGGGCCGTCCGACCTTGTCCGCTCCCTGGCCGCTCACGGAGTCCCGATGGACGACCTCGTGTCCGAGGCTGTCCGGCTCCGTCCGGACATGGTCGCGGACAGCATCCGCCGTACTGCCAAGCGACTCGGAGAGGGGCCGTACCTGTGACCCTCGCCCCGGCCCCCGACACCGACGTCCTCCGGGACATCGCCGACGCCTGGCATCTGTGTACGGCGCTCGGCCTCACCAGCCACCACGCCGCGCTCGCCGCCGACGGCTCCGGCGCCCTGGTCGCCGCGGTCGCGCTCCTGGGCGGTCACCGGCGTCCCGCGCTCACCCTCACCGCGAGCTCCTGCCTGTCCTGGCTCGCGTCCGCCCTCATCCACCACGGGAGCATGTGATGTCGGATCCGACTGCGCCGGGCCCGGATGAGGTCCGTGTCCGGCAGCTCCTCGTCAAGAACGGTGTCGGCCCGGACGGCGACCCTGACGCGCCGAGCCCGGAAGAACCGCCGGAGGAACCTCCGGCGCGGCCCCGGGACTGGCTCGACGACATCCTCGACACCAACACCCCCGCACCGGCGCCGCCCGATGAGCTGGCCGAGGAGCCTGAAGAGCCCGAGCCCGAGCCGGCTCCGGTTCCTGCCGCACCCGCCACCCCGGCCAAGCCGAAGAAACCCAAGGCCAAGAAGCAGAAGCGTAGCCGCCCGAAACGGCACAACCCGACCACACCCCGCTCCGCATGGGACAGCCGGCCACCCGACCCACGCCAGTCCCTCCTCGACGCCTGGGACCGGGTGCCCTACCGGCTGAAATGGCTCGCCTACCACGCCTCCGCCGCCTATCTCGGCTGGTCAATGGGCCTCGTCCACTGGGTCACCTACGTCACTGCATGGATCGCCGACGGCCATCTCACCAGCCCACAAGCCGTGTTCTGGTACGTGACCGGCGCCGTCGTCCTGCTGCTGCACCACCGCACCCGTTCCTGGTGGCGCCCCGTCGCATGGCTCGCCGCCGTCCCCGCCTCCTCGACCGTCGTCGGCGTGCTCCTGTACGGCACGCCCCACCCCTGAAAGGCCGCGCCGTGAACCTCGGCAACCCGATGAGCCTCGCCCTCGTGCTGACCGCGCTGCTCGTCTTCGGAATCCCCGGCGGCGGGAAGCTGCGACCGCTCGGCTGGTGGCCCACGTTGATCCTGGCCATGCTGGCCGGATCGGCGTACAAGGCTGCAGGCGGCCCATTCGCGGTTGTGCCGAACTTCGTCAGCAGCCTCATCGGCACAACCCGCAGCGTGCTGCCGGGCGTGACGATGTCCGCGATCGCCCTCGCCTTGGCGACCTTCATCCTGTTCAAGAAGCTCACGACCAAGCAGGTCGGCTACCTCGGGATCATTTTCTGGTACGTCGCGGCCGGCGCCGGAGGCCCGTTCGGGTACGTGGCCGACTCGATCGCGCACCTCGGAAGCAGCGTGTCGTGAGCTACTTCAACCTGCGGAAACGCGACCCGGAGCCCGAGCCGGAGCCGGACGAGCTGGACGAGGTCGAGCAGCCGGACGACGCCGAAGACGAAGACACCGCCGACGCCCCGAAGCGCGACCACGGCCCAATCGTCACCGGCCTCCTCGGCCCCGGACGATGGCTCACAGCCCGCTTCAACCTCGACACCTCGATCATCATCCACACAGCCTCCATGTTCGCGGTGCTCCACTACGGCGGCTGGATCGCCGCAGGGCTGATCCTGCTGTGGCTGCTCGCGGTCGCCGCGTTCGTCCCCCGTGAGGCGTTGGAGCGCGCCGCAGCAGCCATCGAGCGCCGCCATCCCGGCACCCGCCGCAAGACGGCCCCCACGCCGGCTGACGCGGCCGCCCCGGGGGGTGAGCGGGAGGCCGTGCGGCGCCTCCTCCTCGACCTCATCGGCGACGCCCACGGAGTGCACCTGAAGACGGTCCTCGCCCACCTCCAGGAGCACGGCCAGTGGGAGGGCCGGAAGGTGGCCGATCTGAGGGTGCATTTGGAGGCCCTGGGCATCCCCGTCGACCCCAAGTTGAAGGTGGCCGGAGTGCCCACGCGAGGGGTGCTGCGTACCGCTCTCGAAGCCCTTCCCCCGGTAGAGGAGACGTCCCCATCTCCGACCCCGTCTCCTCCAGTCTGACCTGCACGTCTACCGCCCGTCTCCCGCCGAGGAGACAGGCGGTCTACCCCCTCCCGGAGAGCGCGATGCCGTACGAATACTTCTGCCTCAAGTGCGAGGCCGTGTCCCCGCAGCAGCGGGCCCGGGAGGCGGATGCCGAGGACGAGCTCATCGCCCACCGCCGGGATGCGCACGGGGGCCTGAAGCCGGCCGCGGGGGACGGTGTACGGCGCGTGCACGCGGAGGCCCGCGGGGACGGGCTGCTTCCGTCGGGCTGGTTCTGGGCCCTGTTGTTTTTCCTAGCTCTGGTCCTGGCGAACTGCTGGGGCCACTGACCACTGACCACTGAAGGGATCTTCATGGACTTCATCCGCTACCGCGTCGAGGACGACGGCACCTTCCTCGACGAGTTCACCACCAACGCCCCCGACTTCGCGGAGAAGCGCATCGCACGGATCCGTAAGTACCGGCCGAACCTCACCGTCACCGAGACCCCCGACAACGACTGATGTGCGACCACTGCAGGAAAGGCGTGCGTGCCCACTGCCGGCACTGCGGCTGCTGCAACCCGCGTGAGGTTGAGCACCCGGACACGTGCCCGGTGCAGCAGCGCCGCGAACGCCGCCGATCCGGCTAACGCAGCTGGCCCACAAGACCCCGGGCGGGTCGCCCCATCCGCCAAGACAAGCGCGGCCCGCCCGGTTCCCCATCCCGAACAGACGAGACAGGAAGTTTCACCATGCCCATCTTTAGGGCGGTCGTCGACCCCGACGAACTGATCGCCAACACACCGCCGGCGGTATTGGAGCCGCACCGCACCGACTACGACGAAGAGCGCGGCGGCCACTACCCGCAGCAGCAGGACGAAGACTGAGAGAGGCAAGTGCATGGTCTACTACGACGACTCTGGGCGGCGCATCTATCGGCGCATCAAGCGCCGCACCCCGGCGCCCGAAAGTGATGCCGCTGGTGGTAGCCAGGCCGAGGTGGAGTGCCCCACGTCCGAGGCCACCGAAGAGGACTGCCGCGGCGGACGGGATGACGACTGACCGCCTACCACACTGAGTTCAGGCCCTCACCGTGTCATCCCCCGTCGCGGTGAGGGCCGCTTCATGTCTGCGGTTCGGGCTGTACGGCCGGCTTGGGTGCGGGTACGGCGCGGGCCATCCAGCCGTCGGTGCGGACCTGCACGGGCAGCATCGTGGGTACCAGTCCGGCTGCGACGAGGAGTTCGAGGCCCTCGACGCACTCTTCCCTGGTGTCGCCTTGTGCGGTGAACCGGATCGCCATGCGTCCAGTGTGCGGCGCGGGGTTGCCGGGCGCGGGCGGAATCGGGAAGTCCAGGCGCACAGCGCCCTGCCTGGCCAGGCAGGGCCGTCGTCATGCGGTGGGCTCAGCGTCAGGCGCACGGCACCAGGCGCCGACCCGGCTGTCCACCCACTCCCGTCGAGGGCCTGTGCAGTCAACGCCGATCGGATGCCGGTCGAAATACGCGTAGTTCTCGCGGACCAGCTCCATATGGCGATCGCAGGCGAACGACGTGTTCACCGCCTGCTCCGCGCTGCGCTCCCACGCGATGTGCCAGGTGCTTTGCCGTGTACAGCGGTGGGTGACGCCGCCCGGGTAGTGGTCGACGACGCAGCATGTCCCGTCGTGGCCTCTGCCGCCGTACTCCGGCAGCATCACGTGGGCTCCTCGTCGGGCACGCAGTCGCCCATGAGAATGAAGCGTCGCGAGCTGGGTCGCGGCTTGGCGACTTTGCCGCAGGTGACGCAGATGCCGTTCCAGCCGGGTGGGGCGAGATCCGGTGCCCGGTCGGGGTTGGGGCCGGACCACGCGTGTCCCCGGGGCAGGCACCAGCGGAGGTATCCGTAGGCCTGGCCGAGGGCTTCCCGGACGGCGGTGGCGGCGCGCTTCACCTGGGCTCCTCGTCCGGGCGCGCCGGGCCCGCGCTACGCCGCTTCTCCCAATCCGGGACATCCTCATAGGGCGCGACGCGGCTGCCCACGAACGCCACCACCGGCAGTTCCTGCACGTGCCCATCCCACTCGGGATAGATCTGGTGGTAGCGCACGATCTCAGGGCTCTGTACGTCGGGGACGATCTCGACCACCCGCACGAGGCTCGTGACGGGCCCGGGGCCGAGTGGACTCATGTGGTAGGTGCGCCAGTCCTCGCCGGGCCATGGGCGCAGCGTTGGGGTCATCCGGTGTTCTCCTCGCCGCCCACCGGGCGCCGGAAGCCCTCGACCATCGCGGCCATGCCCGGAGCAGCAGCCTGCACGGCCGCCGTCGCGCCGTCGACGAGTGCCTGCTCGTGCGCCTTCCTTGGCCGGCCGCCTTTGCGTGCGCGCCGCTCGGTGAGCTCCTGCTCAGCCGCGTCCAGCTCGGCGAGCTCGTGCTCGTTGCCGTGTTCCCGAAGGAAGTCGCGGACGTGGTCGACGAGGTCGGCGCTGCGGTCGACTCCCTGTCGTGAGGCGGCTGTTCCGTAGGCGTCCCACATGCGGCGGGGGATGCGGAACTTGGTGGTGAACGTGTGGTCCGACTCGCTCGCGGGGGTGCGCGACTTCGGTGGCTTCGGGGCGTGCAGCACGTTGTGCACGGGGTTCTCCGTCTTGATCGCTTCAGTCTCGATCGCCAGTGCCTCGGCGCGCGTGTCGTACCAAGTGCTCGCCTGGCGTGCGACCTGCGGCCACCACGGCTGCTGCTTGGCGTGGTTGCTCCAGCGCGTTCCGAAGCGCTGGGTTACGCCGACGTACAGCAGCGTGTCATCGGCCGCGTAGAAGCGGTAGACCGCTGTTCGCTCCTCGGTGGTGACCACGGTCATGCGGTTGTCACCTTCCCGTCGCGGATGCGGGCGACGTACTCGCGAGTGAACCCGGACGCCTGGACGACCTCGGTGAGGCGGCCTCGCACGGCTGGCTCGCCGCGCTTCTCGGGGAAGACCTGCGGGATCAGTTCGAAGATCCGGGCCCGGTCCGCGGCGATGCGTTCGGTGAGCTGCCGGATCTCTTCGATCTTCTGCTCGTCAGTGTCTGCCATGCCCCCAGTATGCCATCTCAGTAGGCGAACTCAATGGGCCAACTCAGTTGACATGAGAAGTGAGTAGGCATACTCTGTAGACACAAGGAAGCGAACGAGGGGGACCAAGATGAACGCCGCAGCCACCACCCACCAGCACACCAACTGCCTCCGCTGCGGCCGCAAGCTCACCAGCGCCAAGAGCACCGCCACCGGCTACGGCCCCACCTGCACCCGCAAGGTCCGCGAAGCCGCCAAGGCCGAGATCATCGCCACCTACAAGCCCCACCAGATCGCCAAGGCCGAAGAGCTCATCGAGCAGGGCGCCCTCATCCCCCTCCGCACCGGCATCTACCTCGCCCCCTCCTCCGACGGCTCCCGCACCTACAAGACCCACCGCGCCGCCTGCTCCTGCCCCGCCGGCATCAAGGGCGTCCACCCGTGCAAGCACCGCATCGCCGCCCACATCCTCAGCCTCGCGGCCTGAACCGAACGGGGACCCGATCATGCGCACCTACGCCACCGCCCAGCTCATCGGCGACCGCTCCCACCAGTGTGATGCCACCGCGACGGCCGCCGGCCCGAACGGGGCGCGCGCTTATGTGCTCCTCGACGGGATCGGCTCCAACGACGAGGTCCGCGACTGGACCCGGCGAGCCGCGCGCCGGCTCGCCCGCACCGCGGCCTACCACGCCGACGCGGAAACCGGGCTGCGAGCCCAGTACGAGCGGTACGCGGCCGACCCCGACCGGCAGGGTCCGTGGGCCCGTCAGCCGGACGCGTGTGCGGTCGTCGCCGTGGCCACGCCGCGCTGGCTCACGGTCGCCTGGTGCGGGGACGTCCGCGCCTACCTCCTCACCGGTGGCAGGCTTATCCGCCTCACGCAGGACCACAACCTGCGGCGCGTCTTCAACGGGAACCGGAACATCGTCACCTCCTGCCTCGGCAACGACGAGACCGACCAGGACGTGAAGAACCGGTACGGGCATCCCGCGATCGAAACCGTCACCCGCCTGTTGGAGAACTCCCGGCTCCTCCTCGCCTCCGACGGGGCGTACGAACCTCACGAGGACGCGGGACATGAGCTGTCCGACTTCCTGGTCGGCGACCCGAGTGAGATCGCGGAGTGCTTCGTCGAGACGGCGGTCGCGACCGCCCGCGCCGTGCCCGACCCGTACGCCGACAACGCCACCGTGCTGGTCGCCGACCTTCGCACCACCAACTGACCGCCCAACCCGGCAGGAGTACATCGCCCATGCAGGTCATCACCGTCACCGCTGACGGCACCCTCCGCATCGAGTTCACCGCCGACGAGGCCAAGCAGATCCGCGACGACCTCGAACGGAACTGGAACAGCGACCGCAGCCCGGCCAAGGAGTTTGTCCGCTACGTCGACACCCTGTACGGCGAGCAGCTCCGCCCGACGTTCCCCGGCGGCGGTTTCTGACCCGCGCCCCTGCCACCTGATCGACCAACCCGACAGGAGAACCATGGACTTCAACGACGCTCTCAGCATCGTCATCGCCGAACTCACCCCCCAGCCCTGGGACTGGACGAACCCCGACGGCACTCGTCTCCGTGTCATCCCCGAAGGGCTGCGGCAGGACCCCGGTAACGGTGTTGTTGAGATCCAGATCTGCGAGGCCGCCCACGTCCAGGTCACCCCGGACGGCCCCGAGTACCCGATGCGGTCGGTTGACGTTCCCGGTCTGATCGCCGCTCTCACCGAACGCCGCGAGTGGACCACCTCGGATTGGGGAGACACGCTCACGGTCAGGCCCGAGGGCGAGGGGATGCGGCTCGCGTACACGGTGTACGACCGCGACACCACCGGCCAGCCCGCCGACATCGACCGCACGGTGTGGCTTCCCGAGGCGCAGCGTCTCCCGCTCGCGTCCGACCTGGCCCGGGCACTGGACGTCGCACGCAGCTGGGAGTCGTAGCCCCAACCGACCCGGCGCACGCCGAAGGCCCTCGATCCCGCCACCAGGGACCGAGGGCGTCCGCGTCGCGCGCAAGCAGCGGCCGGCGGGCGGCCGCCATACTGACCGCATGGCCGAACGCACCGATGACCTCGACGACTTCCTCACCTTCCTCGACGAGGCGTCCCGCGAGGCCCGGCAGCGGGAGGCCGCGTACGCGGCGTGGCTCGACGAAGCCGGGCCGGCGGTCTGCGCCGAGCTGACGGAAGAGTTGATCCCCGCGGAGCTGCGCGCCGCCGGGGTCCGGTTCGAGTGGGCGGAGGGGCTGCGGTGACGGACACTTGGGTGCGACTTCCTGGCGACACGGTGGAGGCCATCAGCGACCAGCTCGAAGCGCGCGGCTGGGACCCGGAGTACGTCACCGACTCCGAAATCAAAATGACCTTCCCCGACCCCGACACCGGTCACGCCATGAGGTTCTCCGAGTTCTGGCTGTCCTGGCGCCTCGTCGACGGACGGCTGGCATTCGGGATCGGCGACGACTACGGAGCCCATGGGCGCACCCGCCTCGACTGGCGCACGCGCCTCGACACCGAAACCGACGCACCCCCCGAGACCGTGGCTGAGGCGGCCGACCGGGCCATGCACCTGCTGTGGCACTGCGACGAGCGGGCCGCCCTCCGCGAACTGCACCAGAAGTACATGCTGCTGAGCGCGATGAAGACACGGATGCAGGAGCTCGGCTGTCGGCTCCTGGTGACCCCAGGCATGATCCGTGACGCGCTGAAGCCGAGCACGAGGTGGACGCCGTGACAGACGTGAAGGCGGATCCGCTGCCGCCGGCCAACAAGCCTGCACGCCACAGCGTGCGGTGCGAGTGCTGCCGCCGCTACCGTGCCGCCGACGGAAGCCCCGTCGAGTCGCAGGATGGCGACGTTGCTACGCATGCATCGGAGGCGGAGGCCCGAGAGGCCGCGCACGCTCACGGCTGGGTTCCTTGCCTGGTCGTTGATCCGCGTGACTACCACGTCGACTGTGTGCATGGCTGGACCCATGAATGGATCCTGTGCGCTGACTGCCGAGGCAGAGCGTCCGCGTATCCAACGTATGCGGACTCCATCGCCGCCGAGATGGGTGAACTGTGCGAGCCGCTGGAGGAGGCGCCGTGACGGACCCGGCCCGGCTGGTGGTGTGGCTGCGGGCGACGCTGGACGCGGTACAGCGCGCGGCGGAGGCAACCACACCCGTCCCCGTAGCTGGCGAGTGGGCTGCCGTCCGAGACAAGCACGCCGCCGATGATGCGCCCTTGACGATCATCCAGGGCCAGAACGAAGACGACCCGGACTATGAGAACTACAGCTCGAACGTCCCCGTAATCGCCCATGCCGCCGAGTGGCAGGACGAAGCCGAAGCCAACCTGCGCTTCATCGCGCTGAACGACCCGGCCGCCGTGCTGCGCCGGATCGCCGCCGACCGGAAGCTGCTCGACCTGCACCGGGACGACGGCGGCGACTGTGCGGTCTGTGCTGACCCGCTCGAAGCCAGCGACGATTCCGAGGGCAGCCGCGAATGGTCGCGGTCAGCCCAACGCTTCCCCTGCGCCACGGTGCGCCTGCTCGCCGAGGGCTGGACCGAGGACACGCCAACCGGCGAGTGATCACGCATCGTGCACCATAGGGCCAGAACCCTCAGCACACCCGGGAGGCCCCCCATGCCCGAAGAGCAGGAACCCGCCTACCGCTGCACCCACTGCCCCCGCCTCCTCCACGCCAACGAACTCGGCCGGCCCGCCTGCTTCGTCTGCGAGGAACGCGCGGTCGAGCAGGTACAGGCCTTCCCCGGCTTCTACCGCGCCCTCGAAGCCGCGCTCCGCCCCGGCCGCGCACCAGGAGCCACCGGACGCGTCACTACCAGCCGAGGCGCGCCACTCCCCGTCGCTCTCCAACCCCTCAGCCTCCGCGGCCCGGGCGGCATCGTCTCCATGCTCCTCGGCATCGAGCAGCGCTGGCGGATCGCCCTCGACTGGGAACGCCTCCCCAACCGCGGCGGCTACGAGGCCAGCCTCGCCGGCACCGTCGAAGTCATCGCGAACAACCTGCCGTGGGCGTGCGCCGACTACCCGTATGTGGCCCCGGATTTGAAGCTGATCGGCTCGTTGCACCGGCAGGCGGACGCGGTCGTGAACGATGTGCGGGATCAGCGAGTCCCGATCGGCGTGTGTCCGGCCGTCGATGAGGAGACGGGCGTCCCGTGCGGGGAGCGGTTGAAGGTCTCGCCGTGGGCGCTCAACGTCCGCTGCGCGGGCTGTGGGACGAAGTGGGACCGGGACGAATGGCTCCGACTCGGGGCGGCGCTCCGGGGCCTGCCAGCCGTGATGGTTGCGGCTTGACGCTCTGACCTGCGCGAGCGTATCGTGCGCTTCAATCGCGATCACTGTCACTGGGCCGCCCCTCAACCGGGCGGCCTTTCCCGTGTACGAGGGGGTGACGACGATGCCGCCCTTCCTCGTCACCGAAGAGCTCGCCGCAGTGTGGACCGGCCGCCCCGCGAGCACGATCCGCCGCTGGGCCGCCGAGGGGCGGATCACCCGGCACGGTCACGGCCGCGGCAATGTCCGCTACGACCTCGCCGAGCTGAACGCGAAGACCGAAGACGAGAACGGCAACGTGATCCCCGGCGTCGCGCCCGCCATGCCGATGGCATCCGCGGCATAGTCGTCCGCCGTCTGCCGCGTCGAGGGTCGCGGCCGGCGGCGGAACCAACTTGGCACCGTAGCGCCGCGCGCGCCCGACCAGGATCGGGAGGCCGGTTCAACCCCGGGCGGTGCCGCCCCTTCGTTCGCTGCCGCGCCCCGGAAGGACCCGCTGATGCCCCGCTGCCTGGCGACAGACGAGGTGACCGTCGAGGGCGAGCCGTTGACGCTGCAATGCGTCCACGCGAGCGACGACCCCGACGGCCGCCATGTCGGCGACCACCTCGTGCACCTGCCACCTGCCATGGGCGGGGATCACACGTGGCCGAACACCAACCCGCTACCCACGGGCGGAGAGACGTGATCACCGACCTGCCCGACGAGTTCCAGGGCTACCTGACCATCATCTGGCCCAAGCCGGGCCCAGGGATCCTCGGCGAACGGGTCACCATGCTCGACGCCGACACCGGCCAGCCGATCACCAGCGTGCTGGAGATGAAGTTGGCGGCGGCGCCGAAGAAGCTGGTCACGGCCGAGTTGCTGATGCTCGTCGACGAAGAAGGCCAGCCTCTCAGCGCCGATACTGCGCCGCTGCTCACCGAGGACGGCGAAGGGGCACGCACAGGCGTCTTCCACTGGCTCGTCGCCGAAATGCGGACCGCTGACTGACCGACGCGTAGAGGCGGTGGCCGGTGCGCGAGGTCACCCAGACGATCCTGCACGGTGACCCGTCCGGGCGTCCCGGGAACTGCCTCCAAGCCGCCGTCGCCAGCCTGTTGGACCTGAACCTGGACGAGGTGCCGCACTTCATCGAGCACGACGACTGGCTGGAGTACTTCGTCGACTTCTGCGTGGAGCGCGGCTACCGGCCTCTCATGCGGCCGCCTGCCGCGCACGTCGCGTACGGCATGGCGTGGGGCCCGTCCGAACGCGGCGTACGGCACGCAGTCGTCTGGATCGACGGCCGGATGGTGTGGGACCCGCACCCCTCACGGGCCGGACTGCTCCGCGTGACCGAACTCATCGCCTTCGAACCCGCAGGAGGCGACGCATGAGCAGCGAATCCGAGCGGCCCCCCACCGCGGCCGAGCCGCTCACCGCAGACGCTGCCCTCGCCAACGCGGCCCGGCTCCTGACCAACGCCGAGCTGGAGACGAACCTGCCGCTGATGGAGCGCCTCGAACGTCTCGCCGACTCGTGGATTGCTATCGCCCGCACCCTGGCCGAACGGAGCTGAGTCGTGCTGGAAGTGTTCTGCTACACCATCGCGTTCGCTCTTCTGCTGCTCGCCGCGCTCCTCCCGGCCAGCGTGCCGCACCGCGACCGCATGGCCTATGCCGGGCTCGCCCTGTGGCTGCTGCCCACCACCGTGCACACCCTCCAGACCCACTGAAGGAGCCGCAGGTGCCCAAGGGGAACAACAAGGAGAAGAAGCTCGCCCGTGAGCGGCAGGCCGCCACCGGCAAGCCGTACACCGCGTGCCTGGCGGAGATCCGGGCCGAATACGCCGCGCAGAAGGCTGCGGAGTCGAAGAGCGACGGATAGCAGCCGGAGAGGTGGTGACGGGTGAGCGCTCTGCCGAATCAGTGGAATGCGAGTAGCCCGGCCGGTAGCCAGTGGTCGCAGTCCTTCCAGCTCGTCAATGACGACGGCACACCTGTCAACGTCACCGGGTGGACGTGGGAGTTCGTGATCCGGCCGACGGTCGCCGACACCGCCAGCCCCGCCCTCGTCCAAGTCACCACCACGGTCAGCGCGCAGGGCTACATCACCGTCAACACCACCACGGCCACCGTGATGGTCGTCCTCAACCCCGCCGCCACCAGCCTCCTCGGCAAGGGCGCGAAACCGTACGCCCTCTGGTCCAACCCCGGCACCACCACCGCGACCGCCTGGGTCGAAGGCACCTTCAACAGCCAACTCATCGCAACCCCCTGAGGAGGCGACCGTGCCGAACGTCATCGTCTCCCCGACCGGCGTACAAGGCCCCGCCGGGCCAGCAGGAGCCACCGGCGCCACCGGGCCCGCAGGCCCACAGCCGCCCCTCGGAGCAGCCGGGGCAGGCGACACCATCGCGTTGAAGTCCACGGACCCCACCACGACCGACTCGCGGACGCCCAAGGGCACTGCGGGCGGTGACCTGTCGGGCAGCTACCCGAACCCCGCCGTCGCCAAGGTCAACGGCGTCACCGTCACCGGCACCCCCGCGACCGGCTACGCCCTCACAGCCACTGACGCGTCGAATGCCACCTGGTCCCCGGTGGCCAGCACCAGCCCCGGCGTGTACGACGTCACCAAGGCCCCGTACAACGCGAAGGGCGACGGCCTCGTCCTCACCGACGGCGCCATCACCACGGGGACCGCGGTCCTCACCTCCGCGTCCGCTCCGTTCGCCAACGTCATCGCAGGCATGCTCGTCATGGTCAAGGGCGCCGCAGCGTCGGGTGTCACCACCCTCGTCACCACGGTGGCCAGCAAGCAGTCCAACAGCCAGATCACCCTGGCCGGGAACGCGGCGACTACGGTCACCGGCGCGCTCGTCCTGATCGCCTCCGACGACACCGCCGCGTTCCAGGCCGCGATCAACGCGGCCACCGCCTGGGCCGTCCTCCACGGCGCGGCCAAAGTCGTCGTCCCCGACCCGACGGGCCGGTTCTACGGCATCGGCGGCCCGTTGGTCTCCGGCGGCACGACGAAGGGCAACAGCCAACTGACCCTGCCGATCGTCGCCACGACCGGCAACAAGGCCGTCCTCACCATCGAAGGCCTCGCCGACGGAGCCGCCGTCCAGCACTGGGAACAGACCGTCCCGCAAATGTCCGGCGCCACCCTCGTGTCGTTCGGAGTGTTCGCGTCGTCCGGCGCGCAGATCGCGTCCATCAACGCGGCCGGCAACGCCTGCGTCATCGGCGGCCCGTCACAGCCCGGCGGATACGGCATCGCCCCCGGCGTGTTCTCCAACATGCACCTCACGCTGAAGAACCTCAGCATCCTCACCACCCACAGCGCGTTCGGCCTCACCTACAGTGCCGCCGACCTGTCCGGACTCGCCAACGCCGCCCTCGAAAACGTCGCATACGGCACTACTGGCACCGTCGCAGGCAACGACTACGCCTCACCCGGCCAGTTCGCGAACGGCCTCTGCCCCGGCCTGCTCCTGCCCGCCGACGGCAACAACGACCTCGTACTCGTCCGCAACGTCACCTGCCACGGCGGCTACACCTACGCCCTCTTCGCCACCGAACACTTCGACGGCCTCGGCATCCGCATCCTGTACTGCTGGGCCGCGTTCTGCCCCGTCGGCACCTACTACGGCTCCGTCGGCTCCACCCACGCCATCGTCGCGACCCTGCTGTCCATCGAATCGTGCTCCTACCTCGTGTACATCATCGGCGGCGGATCCGGCGGCATCGGCCCCTTCCTCCACCTCCGCATCGACACCGAAACCGGCCTGCCCCGCTTCGGCGACAACAACTCCGGCTTCGCGAGCTCCACAGCCCGGGGCGACATCGTCCTCACCGGCCTCTACACCGCCAGCTCACTCCTGCTCGACAACCCCATCGCCTACGACCTCATCGACGGCCAGCGCTCCTACCCGAGCATCGCCGTCACCAACAACTACACGGTGTCCACGTTCGACGAGGTCGTCACCGTCGACGCATCCGCCGCCGGACGCACAATCACCCTGCCGACCGCCGTCGGCCGCAACCGGCGCATCGTCGTCACCAAAACAGACTCCAGCGGCAACACGGTCACCGTCGCCACCACCGGCGGACAGACCATCAACGGCGCCGCCACCAAGAGCCTGGCCTCCCAGTGGGCCACCGCAGAGTTCCTCCCCGCGGCCGGCCAGTGGATCGCCCTATGACCCGGAAGGAGGCCCCCGCCATGGCCACACCCGTCCCCTCCGGCCCCACCACCGAGCAGCACCCCGCACCCGCCCCGGCCGCACCGGCGCTGGCTATGCCGTCCGGGCCTGTGTGCGCCGCCTGCGGTGATGAGGCTGTCGTGCACTGGCGGCGCCGCCCGACCGATGCTGAACTCGCCGAGCTCGTCGCGGCCGAGAAGTCCCGCCGCGCCGAGATCCTCCAACTCGCCGACCCGCAGCTCCCGCCGCCCGTCTTCCCGCCCCTGCCGACCGCGGACGGCATGACCCGCACCGTGTACGCGTGCGGGCCGCACGCCATCACCAGGGACGCCGCCGCCCTCGTCCACCGGAGCAGCTGCACCGCCCCCAACGAAGCGCATCTTCCCGGCTGCGACTGCACCCCCGAACCCCACCCCCAGGCCGCGCCCGCCCGCGCCGAGGGCCAGGAACCGGCACCCAGCCGGCTGCCCGCCCACTGGCAGACCGGAGGCGACTGATGCCCCGGAAAGGCACCGGCCACGACCGGGCACTCCCCGAAGGGTTCGCGGAGCTCTGCGGCAACGGCGTACCCCGCTGCTGGGCCCGCGCCAAAAGCACCGGCGGACAGTGCGTGCAGCCGGCCGCGGCCGGCCAGAACGTGTGCCGCTACCACGGCGCCAACGCCCCGCGGAGCCTCGCCAAGGGCAAGGAACGCGTCGCCGAAAAGAAGGCGAGGGCACTCGTGGCAACCTACGGCCTCAAGATCGAAACAACGGCCACCGAAGCCCTCCTCGACGAAGTCCAGTGGACCGCCGGCCACGTCGCATGGCTCCGAGAACGCGTGCAGGAAATCGAGTCTGCCGCCCTCGTCGAAGCAGTCGACGCCGAGCACCCCCTGGTGTGGGGCGTCACCAAGAAGAAGACCGGCGGCGAAGACTTCGGCACCACCGAAGAAGCCACCCCGAGCATCTGGCTCAAGCTCTACCAGCAAGAACGAGCCCACCTCGTCAAGGTCTGCTCGGAAGCGATCCGCGCCGGCATCGAAGAACGCCGCGTCCGTCTCGCCGAGTCCCAAGGCGCCCTGGTCGCTCAGGCCATCAGAGCGATCCTGGCGGACCTCGGACTGAACACGGAGCAGCAGGCCCTGGTGGCTGAGGTCGTGCCGCGGCACCTTCGGGCGCTCGCCTCGGCCTGACAGCGGGAGGCGGTGACGATGACCGCCACCCTCGACTGGGCCGAGTTCGCCGCCCGCGAGTTCGAGCCAGCCAGCAACCACCGCCGGTGGGCCACGCCCGGCGCGCTGGCCAGGCACATGGACCCACGCACCGTGCAAACTGCGGCACTCGATCTCCTCGACCAGAACCTCGTCGACGTCGCCGAAGGCCGCTGCCGGCGACTCATGTGGTCGATGCCCCCACAAGAGGGAAAAGCGAACGGACCAGCCGCCGCTTCCCACTATGGCTGCTGGTCCAAAACCCGGATCTACGGATCGCGATCGTCTCCTACGAGATGGGCGTCGCCCGCCGCTGGGGCCGCGCAATCCGCAATGACATCATCGCCCACCCGGAGCTCGGACTCCGCGTCCGGGACGACACGGCTGCGGCTCACGAGTGGCAACTCGACGGCCACCTCGGCGGCGTGTACTCGGTCGGTATCGGCGGCGCGCTCACGAGTCGTCCGGTTGATGTCCTGTTGATCGATGACCCGCTGAAAGGCCGCAAGGAGGCAGACAGCGAGGCGTACCGGCAAGCGGGCAAGGACTTCTACACGGACACGGCGCGGACCCGTCTCGGGCCAACCGCCATGCAGATCATCATTCAGACCCGTTGGCACGAGGACGACCTGACTGGCTGGCTGCTGGCAGGGCCGTCTGGTCACGAGTGGCGGTACATCAACATCCCGGCTCAGGCTGAGAGCGCTGACGACCCGCTGGGGCGTGAACCGGGCCAGTTCCTGGTCTCCGCGCGCGGCCGGTCGGCGGCCGACTGGGAGGCAACGAAGCGCGATGTCGGCGCCCGCACGTGGGCGGCCCTCTACCAGGGGCGCCCGGCGCCGGCGGAGGGCAGCCTCTTCAAGCGGTCGCACTGGCGCTGGTACGCCGCTCCTCGGGCCGTCCGTCGCGACGACGGCACCTGGTGGGTGCACGGCGCGGACGAGATCATTCAGTCCTGGGACATGGCGTTCAAAGACACCAAAGCATCCGACTTCGTGGTCGGGCAGGTGTGGGCCCGCTACGGCGCCGACGTCTACCTCCTCGACCAGGTCCGCGACCGCCTCGACTTCCCGGCCACCGCGCAGGCGGTCAAGGCCCTGTCGGCGAAGTGGCCGCAGGCTCACGCCAAGCTGGTCGAGGACAAGGCCAACGGTCCGGCGATCATCGCCCAACTGCGGTCAGCGGTACCGGGCATGATCCCGATCACCCCGCAGGACTCGAAGTACGCCCGCGCCTCCTCCGTGGCCCCGTTCGTCGAGTCCGGGAACGTGCACCTGCCCGACCCGGCGCTCGCACCGTGGATCGACGACTACGTCCAGGAACACACCGCGTTCCCCAACGCCAGCCACGACGACCAGGTCGACACCACGAGTCAGGCCCTGCACCGCCTCCTTGCCGGGCAATCAGGGGCCGAGCAGGCGATGGCTTACCTGCGCGCCTACCAGAACGCCGCAACGCCCCGAGCTGCTGGATAGCGACCCAGGAAGGGGTGACGCGTGGCCCGCTGGTTCCCCTCCCTACGCCGTACGACGACCACCGAGCCAGAGGTGACGAAGAGCGCGGGCGTCCCGGCCGCGGCCACCTTCACCCCCACCCAAGTCGCCGCGCTCCTGGGATCCGTCTCCGTCAACGGTCAAGTCACCGGCGTGATGAACCCGCTGCCCCGGACCGACCCCATGGTCGCGTTCGGGCCCGGCGTCCCCCTCATCCCCGCCCCCCTCGACCCGGTCCGGCAGGACACCGGCCGGCCCGAGCCACGGCTGACCGAGTACCAGGTCTCCACGAACTTGCCCGGGATCACAGACCGGCTGGTGCCGTGGAAGGTGCTCCGTGACGCTGCAGGCGTCGGCGGGCTGGCCCGGCGCTGCATCGAGATCCGGAAAAACGAGGTCGCCACCCTCGACTGGACCATCACCATCGAGCAGGGCGCAGCAGAGAAGGCGCAGGCAGAGAACCCGGGTGCGTCCCGCGCCGAGATCGAGGCCGAACTCGGTCGCCGGCTCGGCCCGGAGATTGCCCGCTGCACCCGCTTCTGGGAGGAGCCGAACCCGCGTGAGGGCGAGAACTTCGCCGAGTGGATCTCCAAGCTCCTCGAGGAGCACCTCGTCCTCGACGCGTTGGCGATCTACCCGCGGCGGACGTACGGCGACGAACTCTACGCCCTGGAGGTCGTCGACGGGTCCACCATCAAGGTGCTCCGCGACAACACCGGCGGCCGCCCCCAGCCTCCACAGCCGGCCTACCAGCAGATGCTGTGGGGCTTCCCCCGTGGCGAGTTCGTCGCCGACACCGACGACCAGGGGCAGGTCCTCAACGGCTACCGCTCGGACCACCTGATCTACAAGCGGCGCAACGTCCGCACCTTCACCCAGTACGGGTACAGCGCTGTTGAGCAGGCGCTGGAGGACATCGACGTCTGGCTGCGCCGCCGGAAGTGGATCCGCGACGAGTACACCGAGGGCACCGTGCCCACCGGGATGCTCACTAACAACGGCGCCACCGGCTGGACCGCCCAGCAGATCCTCGACTACGAGCGGTCCCTCAACGACACCTTCTCCGGATCGACCGCCGAACGGCACCGGCTGCGGATCCTGCCCCCCGGGTTCGAGCTGCATACCAATGACGACGTCGCAGAGAAGTACCGGCCGGACTACGACCTGTACCTCATCAAGCAGATCGCCTCGCACTTCGACGTCACCATCGCCGAGCTCGGCTTCACCGAGCCCGGCGGCCTCGGCTCGACGGGCTGGCACGAGGGCCAGGCCGACGTCCAGCACCGCAAGGCCACCCTCCCGACCCTGCGGTGGCTGCAGCAGCTGCTGACGACCATCAGCCGCAAGCACCTCGGCATGCCGCCGGAACTGGAGTTCCGTTTCCTCGGCTTGGAGGAGGAGGACGAGGCCGCCGCGGACGAGGTTGCCCGCCAGCGCGTCGTCTGGGGCCGGATGACCCTCAACGAGGACCGTGACCGGCTCGGCCTGCCCCGTTATCCGTTCCCCGAGGCGGACATGCCGATGGTCATGACGACCCGCGGCGTCATCTTCCTCGAGGGCGCGTCCAGCGACGCGTCTCCTGGCGTACCGCTCGTCCCCGGCGACCACACCGACGAGGACGGCACGGACGACACCACGTCCGAGGACGACGAGCCAGGACACGACGACGGGAAGGAAGGCGAGGACGGAGGCCGTGGGGACGCCGTCAAGACCGAACTCGCCGCGTTCCGCCGCTGGTCGAAGAAGAACCCAGCCCCACGCCGACCGTTCGAGTTCCAGACCGTCACCAAAGCCGACGCACCCGACTTGGCCTTCGACGAGCGAATCGTGTTCGCCAGCCCGGGCGGTGACCCCGGCCCAAAAGGTGAGCCGGTCGCGTGGCCCGGCTGGGACCGCGACCAGACCACCGCCGCTGCGTGGGAGGCCCGGCTGAAGAGGGCGATGGGCCGAGCCGTGGACTGCGACGCCCTCGCGGAACGCTGGCTGGCCCAGGAACTCGTCAAGGCCGACGAACCCGACACCGCGACGGCCGAGACGCCCGAGCAGCAGCCCGAGGACAGCAACACAGGCGAGTGGGCGGCCGCGATCGCCGTCGCGTTCCTCCTCGCCGAGGGCGTCGCCCTCACCGCGCCTCTCGCCGTCGCGCTCGCCGGCATCTGGGCGGAAGGCTGGGCGATCGGCAACACCGCCGCCCACGCCATCCTCACCGGCAGCCGAGCACGCTACGGGTGGAAGATCGGCGACGAGACCGCGGCCAGACGCACCCTGACCGCGACCATGGCGGACGCCCTCAAAGCGTTCGTGGACCAGAACCGCACCACCATCCCGGTGATCGCCGACCGGCGTCTGCAGGTCTTCGCCCGCGTGCTGGCCGACGCCAAGGCTCGCGGCCTGACCGTGAAACAGCTCGCGGACGCACTGAGGGACGCGCTGCAGGACGACGCATGGGCGCGGATGGTGGCCCTCACCGAGCTCACCCGTGCCAGCGCCGAGGCCGCCCGGGCCGCCTACACCGCCGCGGGAATCACGACCTGGCGGTGGATGACCGAACCGGACGCCTGCCCGGTCTGCGTGGCCAACGAGGCGGCCGGACCGCGGTTCATCGGCGAAGCGTGGCCGGACGGCTCGGCCGCCCCGCCGGCCCATCCGCACTGCAGGTGCAGCGTCCTCCCGCTGGACAGCCCGTCGTAACCCATTGATCGCGCGCTCACCGGAAGGAGCCGCACATGACCGATGTCGCCTACGCGTGGGCGCCGATCACCAAGACCGAGGAGCAGGACGACGGCACGCTCATGGTCTACGGGCCTGCCGCCTCCAGCGACCTCGACCGCGACCAGCAGCGCCTGAACGCCGACTGGCTGGACCGGGCCATGCCGGAATGGGCACAAATCGGAAACATCCGCGAACAGCACGACGCCAAAAGGGCGGTCGGAGTCGGCGTGGGCCTCTCGAAGGCTGACGACGGCCAGCACCACATCGCCGCACACATCGTCGACGAGTCGGCGGTAAAGAAGATCAAGGCCAAGGTGCTGAAGGGCTTCTCCGTCGGCATCAAGAACCCGAAGGTCGTCCTCGGCAAGGCGGACGCCCCCGGCGGTGAGGTCGTCGACGGCAGCATCTGCGAAATCAGCGTCGTCGACCGGCCCTGCAACCCCAACACCCTCTTCGAGATCGCCAAGGCCGACGGCGCCGGCGCACTCGAAGCGGTCGAGGGAGCCGGCGTGGTGGAAAAGACCGACGCCGAGGCATTCGGTATCCCGGACGAGCTGTACGAGCGGCTTCCGGACGTCGTCCGCACAGCGCTGACGACCCTGGCGGCCGCTGGAGCCGCAGTCTCAACCGACGCCGTGAAGGCGGAGGGCACACCGAACGCGGGGGTCGTGGTGTCCTCACCGTCACTGCTGCTCAAGCTCGATGGGCTCCCGGTCACAGAGGACATGCTCCGCGGGCTCGTCGACGAGCGCGTCAGCGAGCAGCTCGGCGCGCTCGACAAGGCGGACCTGTCGGCAGCCGGACGGCGAAAGGCCGCTGCGTCGGGGGCGGCGATGCCGGACGGCTCATACCCGATCAAGACCAAGAGCGACCTGCGGAAGGCCATCAAGGCCGTCGGCCGGGGTAACGCCGACCACTCGGCGATCAGGAAGCACATCATCAAGCGAGCCAAGGCGCTCGGACTGGAGAGCATGGTGCCCGAGAACTGGAACGCCGACGGCTCGCTGAAGGACGCGAACAAGTCCGACGCCGACGAGACGATGGTCGCGAAGGCCGAGCAGGTACTGCGCGACGTGCGGGCGCTCGCCCCGTCGCTGACGAAGGCCGACGACGGCGAATCCGCCAGCGAGGAAGTCGACGAGTCCGAGGACATCGCGAACGCTGAGCAGGCCATCGCGGTCATCGCGAAGCTGATCATCGCCGAGGCCGAATCGCTGGCCATGGGCAACCTCAACGAGGCCTGCGACATCGACCTCCTGCTGTCCGCCGTACGCTCCCTCACCTGGTTCAAGCGGCGCGAAGAAGCCGAGCAGGCCGGCGGCAGCGACATGGAACTCGCCGACAAGCCCCCCAAGAAGACTCCCGCCGCCCCCGCCACCACCGATGGTGACGAGGACGACGAAGAGGAGGACGAGGACGACGACGAGGCGTCGAAGTCCGAGGCCCCCACGCTCACCAAGGCAGACGTCACCGAGCTGGTGAAGTCCGCTGTCGCAGAGGCCAACAAGGCCGCAGAGGAGCGCACCACGGCGCTCGCGGCTGATCTGGCGAAGGCGCAGCAGACCATCGACGAGCTGAGGGCTCTGCCGCAGCCGGGCGGACCGGTGCTCACCCGCACCACCATCCAGGAGGCCGAGGCGCGTAAGAGCGACGCGGCCATCCTCAAGGCGCAGGCCGACGAGTACCTCGCCAAGGCCGACCAGTGCTCGGACCGCTATCTCGCGGACGGCTACCGCGAGAAGGCCCAGGAGCTCCTGGCCAAGGCCGACGCCTGACCGCCTCTCCACCCGAACGCTTCCCCTGACCCCCGCGTGGGGTCTTTTTCATGAAGGGAGCCCGCTGTGGCTCTGCCCAACGCAGAAGTGCTGTTCGGCGACTCGCCGGACGCACCCAAGCTCGCCAAGGGCGAGGTCGCGACCCGCTTCGACGCCCTGATGAAGGCCGTCGACGGCGCCCCGACCCGCACCCTCGGCCCGCAGGACGTCACCAACGCCTTCGCCGCCGGCCACGGGATCGACTTCACGCAGCAGCCGCGCTCGGCGTACGGCGTGCTGACGAAGGCTCTGGCCGCGCCGGAGCTGACGAAGGGCATCAGCGCGGAAGCCCTGGCCTCCGTCACATCGGCGCTGGACGAGCTGAAGGCGCAGCAGCCGGACCTCGTCAAGGACATCACCACCAGCAGCCCGGTCTCGACCGGTCTGGTGGCGTTCGACCTCGAGGCCCCGGCCAAGATGCTCACGCCGCGGCCGACTCCGCTGCGGAACCGGCTGCCGCGCCGTAAGGGCATCGGCACGTCGCACCGCTTCAAGCGGATCACCGGGTTCACGGGCACGGGCACCGGCGGCGTCGGCAACATCCACCCGGGTATCGCCGACACCACGCAGACGAACTTCGCCCCCTCCGGCGCGTCGCAGTCGCTGTACTACGCGCGCGGCCCGAAGATCTCGTACGCGGGTGACGACCAGGTCGTCCCGTACAGCCAGTTCTCCGTGTCGGACGAGGTCACGTGGTCCGCGCAGTACGCCGGCCAGGGCTTCCAGGACATCCGTCAGCTGTCGCGGACGTCGCTGCTGTATTCGTCGATGCTGCTGGAGGAGCGCATGCTCCTCATGGGCCGCGGCACCGCGTCCGGGTTCCTCGGCGCGCTGTCCGCGCCGACCGGCGTCACCGCGACCGCCCGCACCGCGGCCTCGGGCGAGACCGCCCTGACGGGTTTCACGACCGCCGTCTACGTCAAGGTCACGGCCGACGCCGGCGACTTCGGTCAGTCGGTCCTGTCCTCGGCTGCGACCGTCGCCGTGTCCGCCGGGCAGGTCGTCGACGTCACCGCGGTCCTCCCGGCGGGCGCTACCGGTATGCGCGTGTACGTGTCCACCGGCGCCTCCGACCCCGGCGACGCGTCCCGCTGGTACGCGGGCAAGTCCGGCTACAACCTGTTCACGCTGCAGGGCGCCCTCCCGACGTCGGGTACCGCTGCCTCGACGGTCACGGCGGACACGTCGGCGTACGCGAACGGCTACGACGGCATCCTGCCGGTGTGCACCGGCGCCAACAGTGGCTACGTCAACCGGCTGAACGCCGCGCTGTCCACGGCCAACCCGGGTGTGGAGTGGCAGAACGCGTTCGCCGCGCTGTACCAGACCGTGAAGGCCGACCCGGACCGCACGCTGCTGAACGGCTCGGACCGTAAGCAGCTCTCCGACGCGCTGAAGACCAGCTCGTCGAGCAACTACCGGATGACCATCACGCAGGACGAGGTGTCCGGTGTGACCCTCGGCGACGTGGTCAACACCATCGTCAACGAGGTCACCGGCAAGGGCGTCTCGGTCGAGGTCCACCCGTGGATGCCGCAGGGCAACAGCGTGATCATGTCCGACACGCTGCCGATCCCGGACTCCCAGGTCTCCGAGTGCTGGGCCGTGTGGAACGTCCAGGACCTCATGGGTATCGACTGGCCCGTCACCCAGTTCGCGTACGAGTCCAGCTCGTACTGGTACGGCACGCTCGTCCCGTACGCGCCCGCCTGGAACGGCGCGATCACGGGTATCAAGTCAGCCTAGAGCGACGTCTGAAGGCCCGTGTCCCCATCTGAGGCGCGGGCCTTCGGCGTTCCTGGAAGGAGACCGGCATGGCGCGCATGTGCCTGCCCGACGGCGCCGTGCGCGGCGTCGACTTCGAAGGCGCCCGCACCGGCGCCCGCATGGGCTCGTACACGCCCAGCAGCGACGGCACCGTCACCGTCGACAACCCCCGCCACATCAAGGCGCTGCGCGAGATGGGCGCCTTCCCCGCGAACCTCGGCGGCCGGACAAGCGGCGGATACCGCTGCCCAGATTGCGGCTTCGCCGCCTACGTGAAGACGTGTTCCCGCTGCGGCGGGACCTGCGAGAGGGAGGGCTGACATGCCCCCGAGGAAGCGCGCCGCAAGCGCACCGAAGACCGAAGAGCCCGACGAGCAGACCCTCGAGGCGCCCGCCGAGGCCGAAGCCGGCGGCGGGGACGAGGCTGCCGCTGAGGCACCCGTCGAATCCGTGGCCGAGGAGTCTGCCCAGCCGGACGAGTCCGACGGCGAGCAGACCCGCAGCGACGTCCAGACCGGCGGCGAGCCGTGCGGCTACTGCTTCCCGGGCGGCTGGGCAGCCAAGGCCGACACCGTGGGCGCGCTCGGCTGCGAGCACGGCACCTGGCAGCGCGACCCTGTCAACTGAGCCCACCGCCAGCCTGACCGTCCTCGACCGGTGAAGGGAGGCGGCTGGTGCCTTCCATCCCGTACGTGTCCGCTGCCGCGTTCAAGGCTCACCCCACCTACCTCGACGTGGACGATCTGCGTTCCGGTTCGTACCTGGACGCCGATCAGACTGCCGAGTTGGTCAATATCCTGCTCATGGCGTCGGACTGGGCTGACAACCGGTGCGGTCAGAATCTGGGCGCCCACGTCGTCGTGCAGAACTGCCGGGCCCGCTTCGACCGGTACGGCAACCTGCGTATCCACGCCGACAACTCGCCTGTCCTGTCGGTGCTGTCGGTTGGCTACGGCTGGTCTCCGACGGCGCTGACCACGGTCAGCGTCACCTCGGCGTGGGTGGAGGACGGCCAGCAGATCGTCATCCCTCTCGGTGGGGGCGGAGGCGCCTGGTCGGGGTCCTTGCAGTTCGGTTCGCCCACTCCTGGCGGCGAGGCGTTCGTGCAGCTCACGTACATCGCCGGATGGGTGGCGAGTCAGCTGTCGGCGGCCGCCACCGCGGGAGCAATCACGCTGATGGTGGCCGATCCGACGGGCATCGTGCCGGGCGGCAGCTACCGCATCTGGGAGCCGGGCGCCGAGGAGGACGTGACCGTCTCAGCGAGCTGGGTTCCGCCGGCTCCGGCTGTGCCGACCATGGCGACGGCGGTGTCGCTGGCGGTGCCGACGGTGTATGCCCACGAGCCGGCCCACGACTTCTCTGGGATGCCGTCGGACGTGCGTCTCGCGGTCACCAACTACGCGGTGTCGACGCTGATGCGGCCAGACACCGCACGCGAGGACTCCTACCCGGACACGCAGCTGTCGTCTGGGACCCGGCAGAACGATCCACGGCAGGACGGGTCGGGCCTGGTCGCGGAGGCCGAGCGGATCTTGTCTCGATACCAGCGCATTCGCTAGGGGGCCGGGTGAGCATTCAGACGGTCCTGGACGGCATCTGCCGTTATTACGGCGGTCCGTATGACCCGCAGACCCGCACCTATCGTTCCTCGCCGCTGTCCCAGTACGGCGTCGGCGTCGTACGCCGGGCGTGGGCCAAGCGCGACGACCACAACGACTACTTCCACGGCCAGTCCGCTGGAGCGCAGACGGGCTGCATGATGGTCGTCTTCATCCCCCGCAGCACCGAGACCCGCTTTACCGTGGGCGGCGCCCACGGCGGCCAGAAGAACGTGGTCTATGAGGTGCAGCTCTGCTGCTTCACCCGCTCGCGCACACCCCACGCCGAAGACGCCCAGGACGACGTCTACGCCCTACGGGACGCCCTGGTGGACCACCTCCACTTGGACCGCACCCTGGGCGGAGCCGTCTTCGAGGCCGGTGAGCACGTCGACGGCGGTAGCGGCTCGATCGACTTCGAGTACGGGCAGCCGGAGACGAAGGCGGAACTGACGAAGAGCTTCCTACTTATGACGTTCCCGGCGCTTGAGATCATCAACGCCTGACGGGGCGCTGCTCTAGCCCGGATAGGCGTCGCCGAGCACCTCACGCCGCGCCTGCTCGGCCTTCCGGTTCAGCGCGTTCGTCATCCGGAACAGCGCCACCGTCAACGCGAGGAATACGACGACGAGCAGCACCTGCGTGATGGCACTGACCACGGCCACGTTCTTCGTGGCGTTGGCGATCATCAGCATGATGAAGTTCCCCGCGATCCAGCCCATCCAGATCCTGAACTTCTCGACCCTCACGGCCTTCTGGACGTCGCTGTAACTCGCCATTGCATTACCCCCCAAGAGCGTTCCTGCTGATCTCGGCATGATGCTCGCCCATTCGGGCCTCGTGTAGGCGCTGTGTCCATGTTGTGACCGGGTCGCGCCGATTACCCGCTTCTCCCTTTCTCGTTGTCGCCGGACTGGAGTTCCGCATGCCCGCGAAGCCTGCCCAAGAGTCGGAGCGCACTCCGGCCGCCACCCGTACCAGCGAACCCGCCGACGCCCCCGGGCCCGACACGACCGCACCGAAGGCCGCCGCGGAACCGGACGAGGTACCCGAGGGCCGACTCCCGGCCGGTGTCTACGAGTTCGTCGGCACCGTGGCCACCCAGTACCTCGACGTGCCGCTCACCGCGCACCCCGAGATCCCCGGCCGCGACGCCACCGACGACGAGGCCGCCGTGCCGGCCATCCCGGCGACGGTCTTCCACTGGCCGTTCAGCGCCCCCGGAGACGGCCGCTGGAAGTCCAGCAAGAAGAAGCCCAACCAGCAGCCGGACAACGCCCCGGCCGACTCCGAAGGGGAGTGACCGGTGGTCGCCACCTACGCATCCACGAAGCAGTTCGTCGGCATCGCGCCCGAGACCGCGCAGGGCACTGCGGTCGCGATGACCACCACGCAGCTCCTGACCACGTTCACGCCGTCCGACAAGCCGACGTTCCTCAAGGACCAGTCGTGGCGCGGCTCGATGGGTACCGACGCGTTCGCGCAGATCCTCGGCGTTGGCACCGCCGACGTCAGCCTCGGCGGCCCCGTGTACGGGGACACGGCCGGGTTCTGGCTGCGGAACATCCTCGGGGACGTCGCCACGACGGGCACGCCGACCGGGACCGGTTCCACGACGCTGTCCGCGCAGGCCGCGGCCGGGGCCACGTCGATCTCGACAGTGGCGTCGATCCCGGCGGCCACGCTGGTACAGATCGGCACCGGGGCCACCGCCGAGATCGTCACCACCGGCACCCCGTCCGGGGCGGGCCCCTACACCATCCCGATCACCACCCCGACGACGGGCCTGGCCTATGCGCACGCCTCCGCGCAGACTGCCGTCCCGGTGCAGTCGGCGGGCCCGTTCACCTACGCGTGGTCGCTGCTGAACTCCGGTGGCGGGCAGCCCGTCAGCCACACCCTCACCCACTCCCTGGGCCCCACCGCTACGGTGGGCGCCCGCCAGTACCCGGGCTTCTGCCTCAGCCAGTGCAACTTCACGTTCAACGCCGAATCCGAGCTGTTCGCGTGGACGGGGCAGGGCACGTCGTGGCCGTCGGTGGCCGCCGGGTCGGCGCCGACCGCGAACCCGACCACCGTCTTGCCGACCGCTTCCTGGCGCACGAAGGTCGGCATCGGCGGCCCGGCATCCGGCGGCACCCTGGTCAACACGGTGATGGACGGTGAGGTCGACATCACCCGGGAGTTGCAGCCGGTGTTCACCGCGACCGGTGTGCGTACCCCGTACATCATCCAGCGCGGCGGCCTCTCCGTGGCCGGGAAGCTGAACTTCGGGGCGGTGTCCGACGAGAGTGTCCTGCTGTACATGTTGAACAACACGCAGCCCCAGGTGCAGATCGTGTGCGACAACGGTGGCGTCGGCGCCGCCCAGGTCGTCGTCCAGATCGACATGCAGTCCGCGGTGTTCACGCAGGCCGACCCCGACACCTCGAAGGCCGCCGTCGGCTACCAGGCCAGCTTCCAGGCCAACTTCAACACCACGAACGCGGGCGGCTCCGGCGGCCAGTCCCCGGTCAAGGTGTCCGTCACCTGCGCCGTCGCCCCCGGCAGCTTCTGAGCGTCCCGTCTCGCGCCATCCCATTTGACTGCGGCCCCGGAGCCGGACGGGACTCCGGGGCCGCACCCTCCCGTCCACCTGAAAGGCACCACCATGTCCGAGCGCCAGCCCCTGGCCACCGAAGGCTCCTGGGTCCAGATCCGCGACCCCCACACGCTGAAGTCCGGAGACAAACGGCGCGTCCTGCGCGCGATCCGCGACAACGCCGAAGCCGGCGAGGTCGCCCTCAGCATGCTCGACGCGATCGCCACCGTCGCCGTCGAGGCGTGGAGCCTGCCACTCCCGGTCCCGTCGCAGGACATCAAGGTCCTGGACCTGATGGAGATCGGCGACTACGACAAGCTGTCGACGCTGCTCGGGCCGACACAGGACGCCCTGTTCCCGACCCCGGTCGAGGAGACCCCCGAGCAGGAGGCCGACGAAGCGTCCCCTACCGAGCCTTCCGCCGGATCGTAGCCCGGTTGGAAGGACGCCCCATCCCCGGCAGCGACACCATCCCGATGACGCTGCTGGAACAGGTCGCCGACTACGCCTGGTTCGCGGAGCGGTGGGGCTGGCCCCCGTCCGTGGTGGACGAGCAGCCCGCATGGATCGTCGAGCGGCTGCCGACCCTTGCGATCGCATTCGACGAGGCGAAGGCGACCGCGCAGGAGCAGGCCAACGCGCAGGCCGCCCAGCAGCAAGGGGGGTAACCCCGGTGGATGTCAGCGTGAACGTCCAGGGCGCCGATCAGCTCGCGGCCGCCCTGGACCGGATGGCGCTGCGGGTCCGCACCGCGACCCGCTCCGGCGCCAAGGACGGGATCCGGCTCGTGCAGCGGCGCGCGTTCGTGCAGCTGTCGCGCTACTCCCACCCCCCGCACACGCCCACCCCGTCACCGCCCGGCCAGCCCCCCGCCCGGATCAGCGGGCATCTGCGGGGCGGCCTGTCCCCGACCGGGCCGTATCCGACCGGTGGGGGCTTCGGCGGGAAGATCGGGCCGACGGCCGTGTACTCGCGCATCCAGGAACTCGGCGGGCAGACCGGCCGCAACCACTCCGTGACGCTGCCACCGCGCCCCTACATGCGGCCCGTCCACAGGCAGGTCATCGCCGACGGATCGCTGCGCCGTGTGTTCATCGGCGCCTGGCGCCGCGCCCTGTAACCCCGGTCACCGCTTGAACATCTGAAGAGGGGGCTGGGCTGTGGCCGACTATCTGGACCCGGTTGTCATCGAGCTCGAGGGCCGTGACCGCAAGCTCCTGGACACGCTCACCCGGGCCAAGGCGGAGGTACGACGGTTCACCGCCGACGTCGGCCGGATGAACGCGACCATCAAGGTCGACGTCAAGCTCAAGGACGGCGCGCTCGCGGAGGTGCGCCGGCGGGTCGCGGAAAGCCCGGCCGCGAAGCTGAAGGTCGACTTGCAGCTCGGTGCGGGGCAGCGGGACCAGTTGCGCGCGCAGCTGGAGGGCCGGCCGATCACGGCGAACGTGCGCCCGGTCATGGACCAGGCCGCGCTGCGGCGCGTGCAGACGGTGTTGCGTGAGCTGGGACGGCGGATTGATGTGCAGATCCGTCCCGATCTGGACGGGGGTGCGCAGCGGCGTGCTCAGCGCCGCTTGGACCGTATGTCTCAGGACCGGACGGTCGTGATCCGTACGCGGGTCATCGGCGACTCCAACCGGGTCCCGAGCGGCGGGGGTGGGGGTGCTGATGGCGGCGGCGGCCTGATGAAGGCGCTGCTGCCCTTTGCTCCGGCACTGGCCCCCGTCGCAGCCGAGGCGACTGCGGTTGCTGCAGCGGCCGGGGCTGCGACGGTTGCTGTGGGTGCGTTCGGCGTGGCCGTGAAGTCGCAGCTGTCGTCCCTGGGCGATGCCGCGGACGCACAGACGAAGTACACCGAGGCGGTCGCCAAGTACGGGCCCGCCTCCACGCAGGCGGCGCAGGCCCAGCAGCAGATGTCTCAGACCCTCGCCGCGATGCCCGCCCAGACTCGGCAGGCCGCCGGAGCCTTCCTCAACCTCAAGAGCGACTTCAAGTCCTGGTCGGATGGTCTCGCGAAGTTCACGATGGTGCCCGTCACGCAGGGCATCGGCATCCTCGACGCGCTGCTGCCGAAGCTGTCACCTTTGGTGAAGGACACGGCCGGACAGTTCACGCGGCTGACGGCGCTGCTGGCCGGGGGCGTCAACTCCGGTGCGTTCGACGGGCTGATGGCCCGGTTCACGACGTTCGCGAACAGCGTGGTGACCAAGGCCGTCGACGGCATCGTCCACTTCACGCGCGTCCTGGCCCAGGGCGGCGGGAACAGCGCGTTCAACCAGTTCATGGCGTACGCCAAGGCGAACGCGCCGCTGGTGAAGGACACCCTGAAGAACCTCGCCGAAGCCGTGCTGAACATCCTCCGAGCGGCATCGCAGGCCGGCCCGGGAATGCTCACCCTGGTCAACACCTTCGCGAAACTCGTCGCCGCCCTGCCGCCGTCGGTCATCGCAACGATCATGCAGATCGCTGCCGCCATCAAGATCCTGTCGCTGACCAAGGCCGGGATCACCGCGCTCGGAGGGAGCATCGGAGGCCTCCTGGAGCGGTTCACCACTCTGCGGGCCGCATCAGCCGCGGCCGGCGGGGGCCTCGCCGGACTACGGGCCGCGTTCCTGTCGCTGGGTACCGCAGCTAAGGCGACGATCGTTGTGGCGGCGATCGCCGCCGTGGTCGTCGGCGTGTCCAAGCTAGCGTCGCTGGGGCAGAAGGCGCCCCCGGACATCGACAAGCTGACCAACTCCCTCGGGCGTCTGGGCCAGACCGGGCAGGTCAACGGCGAGGCCCTGAACGCGTTCGGGAAGAACCTGTCCGGGCTACGCGACGCGGTGAAGAGCTTCGTCGCGCCCAGCGTCCTGGACAACATCCAGCAGGGCATCATCAAGGTCGTCACCCTCGGCACCACCGACAGCACGCCGGTCAAGGAAGCCAAGGACAACATCAAGGCAATCGACCAGGCCCTCGCCAACCTGGTGCAGAACGGCCACGCGGACCTCGCCGCGGCGGCCCTGGTCAAGCTGAAGGCCGCCTACGCCAAGGGCGGCCACGACGTCGGGGACTTCACCGGCAGCCTGAAGGAGTACAAGAAGGCCGTCGACGACGCCAAGTTCGCCTCCGAGCTGACCGCCCAGTCGCAGGGACTGTTCGGGCAGCAGGCGCTGAAAGTGCAAGCCGCCCTGGACAAGCAGAAAGCGGCAGCGGAGGGACTCCAGCAGGCGATCCTGGACCTGAACGACACGAACAGGTCCGCCCTGGACGCGGAGTCGGCGTACCAGCAGGCCATCGACGACGCCACCGCAGCGATCAAGGGGCACCGTGATGCGCTGAAGTGGTCGAACGGGCAGCTCGACCTCAGCAGCAAGGCCGCCCGTGAGGCGTGGCAGCCGCTCAGCCAGCTCACTGCGGCTGCCGAGGAATCAGCGAAAGCCACACTGCAGCAGACCGGCAGCCAGGACAAGGCCAACCGGGTGCTGATCGACGCGCACGCCCACCTGGTGCGAGTGGCCAGGCAGATGGGCCTCAGTGCGTCGGAGGCCAACACGCTCGCGGACCGCCTCGACAACATCAAGGACCCGAAGATCCAGGTCACGGTCAAGGCGATGCAGGCGGAGTCCGACCTGAGGGCGTTCAACGCCGCCCTGAAAGCGGCACCGAACGCCAAGAGCGTCACGCTGAAGACGCTGTCGGCCACGGCCGAGCAGGTGCTGGAGAAGTTCGGGTTCAAGGTCGCCCACCTGAAGAACGGCCAGGTGAGGATCAGCGCGGCGAACGGGCAGGCCCTCAGCGCTATCCGTAACGTTCAGGGCGCGGTCAACAGCCTGCACGGCAAAACCATCACGATCATGACGCAGTACTTCACCGCGAAGTCCGCGTCCCAGCTGGCCGCCGCGCACGGCCGCGCGCACGGCGGTGTCGCCCCCGGCTACGCCGACGGCGGCCACGTCCAGACCCACCCCAACGGCGGCCTCATCACCGGCCCGGGCAGCAGCACCTCCGATTCGATCCTGGAAATGTCCCCCAACGGGGGCATGTACCGCACCTCGAACCGCGAGTACATCGTCCAGGCCCGCGCCGTCGACAAGTACGGTGTCGGCCTCCTCGACGCCCTCAACGCAGGCCATTTGAAGATGGCCGCGTACGCGAAGGGTGGTCTCACCCAGGCGGAGAAGGACGCCCGCAAGCAGCTCGCCGGGGGCTTCGGCATCAGCACGTTCGGCAGGGAGGCCGGATACCAGCGCACCCCGTTCGAGCACGCCCTGGCCGTCCCCGGGGACATCAACTCCCTGGTGCAGGCCCTGAACGGGTTCCGCGCGGAGATCAAGGCCGCGTTCAAGGGGCACACCGAGTCGTCGCTGCTGAACCAGCTGAACAAGGCCGGCAAGAGCCTCATCAACTACGACAAGCAGCTGACGAAGGTCACCGCCTCTCTGGCGTCGGCGAAGAGCAAACTCGACGACCTGAAAAACAGTGCGGCGCAACTGAAGTCGTCGGTCGCGTCCAGCATCATGCAGGGCGCCGGCGTCGTCACCCAGGCCCCGCAGGAAGGGTTCGCGCTCTCCAGCCAGGACGTCGTCAACAACATGTCCGCGGAGTTGTCGAAGGCCCTCGCGTTCTCGAACCAGCTGCAACAGCTGAAGAAACGCGGCCTGTCCGCCGACCTGCTGGACCAGATCGCCTCCGCGGGGGTGGACCAGGGCGGTGCGACCGCGGCCGCGCTGGCCGGGGCGAGCGACGCCCAGATCAAACAGCTGAACAGCATGCAGTCCCAGCTGAAGAAGTCCGCCAATGCGGCCGGTTCGGCGGTCTCCGACGCCATGTACGGGGCCGGGATCCGGGCCGCCGAGGGGCTCGTCAAGGGATTGGAGCAGAAGCAGAAGGCCATCGAAGACGCCATGCTCCGCATCGCGAAGAGCATGGAGAAGGCGATCAAAAAGGCGCTCGGTATCAAGAGCCCCTCGACCGTGATGGCCCAGCTCGGCGACTACACCGCGCTCGGTCTGGCGCACGGCATCACCCGCAGCAGCAAGCACGCGGAGATCGCAGCTCGCGGGATGGCCATGTCGGTCGCCCAAGGAGCGGCTGTGACGGGCACACCGTCATGGGCGGGCGTACCGACGGGCGGCGGCCGGGGTGGCGGAGTGGTGGTGCACAACCACTTCCACTTCCAGATCGCAGGCAACGTCCGGACGATCGAGGGTCTCGCGAAGGACGTCGAGGAGCAGTTCCTGCGCCGCGGCGGCCGCAACCCGCTCACCTACCCCGCATACAAGCGCTGACCGGACGAAGGATCGAGGGCGCCGCCGGGCGCCGGATGGGTGGTGCCCGGTGGCGAAGCTCGCGACCCTGATCGACGCGTTCACCGCGTCGACGATCAACCTGGGCGTGTGGAACTCGTCGTCCATCGGCCAGTTCGCTCTGGACGCGGTCAATGACCTGGTCACCCTGAACGTGGGGACCACGTCGGGCACCTTCAACAGCTTCGGCGCGAGCTCGTACGACGCCACGAACTCCAGCCTGTACGCGCAGATCACGGTCCCGCCGAACGGCAACGGCGGCACCCAGTTCAACTTCAAGCTCGCCCTGGACGGCAACAACTCCGTCATCGCGAAGTGGTCGGCATCCACCGGGTTCCAGATGCAGATGCAGACCGCAGGCAACTTCGTGACGACGACGCTGCCCGCCTACGATCCGCACCAGCACCGGTGGTGGCAGCTCAGCGAGTCCTCCGGGAGTTTCACGTTCTCCACCAGCCCGGACGGCCTGAACTGGACGTCGCTGGCGACCATGGCCCATGCCTGGTCGGCGACCGTCGTGTCGCTGTTCTTCCAGACCGGCGTCACGGACACCGAGCCGTCCGGCATGGTCGCGGTGATCTCGAACGTCAACACGCGCTTCGGCGGTGTCGCCAACGCGAACTGGCCGGTGGTCGAGGACGCCTGGGGTGCGGTGTGGAACGCCAACGGCGGCGACTCCCCGCTGGACCGCTATGTCGACGTCACCGACCGCACCCGGCAGAGCGTGACGGTGTCCCGGGGGCGTCAGTACGAGCTGGACCAGGTGCGTTCCGGTGAGGCCGGTATGACGCTGGCGAACACGGACGCCGTGCTCGACCCGGTGAATGCGTCGGGCCCGTACTACGGGCACATCCTGCCGTATCAGCCCTACCGGCGGCGGGCGCAGTGGCCGGCGACCCGGAACCGGCTGACGCAGGTGCAGGCCACGGGTGGTGACCTCGGCGGGGTTGCGGCGGGGACGATCCCGCAGGGCTCGGGCGGCATCGACGTGTTCTCGTTCACCGACAGCGGCGGCGGCACGATCACCGCCTCGGCCACCGCGTGGCAGGGCGGCAACGTCTTCCAGTTCTCGGTGCCCAACGCGACGGCCACGCACACGGCGATCTGCTACACCGCGCAGCCCGCCGCGAAACCGGGCGCCACCTACACGGTGTCGATGTGGGTCCGGGATGTGACCGCATCAACGTCGTTGCAGGTGAATGCGTGGATCGCGTTCGTCAACGTGTCAGGCACCCAGACCACGACACGGTCGTCGGCGGTCACCCTGACGGGGTCGACGACGGCCGGGTGGACGCAGGTCACCGTGTCGGCGACAGCGCCGGCGGACGCTGCACGCCTGTCGGCGGGGGTGGAGACGGCCGCGACAGCAGGCGCGACGTGCAGTGTGCAGGTGGATGGCTGGCAGTTCGAGCAGGCCGCCGTAGCGTCGGCGTGGGCGTGCCCCGGCATCTGGTACCCGGTGTATGCGGGGTTCATGGAGCGCTGGCCCAGCAGTTGGGACATGTCGGGCACGTACGGGCTGGTGCAGCCGTCCGCCGTCGACGCGTTCTCCCTGCTGTCGCAGAAGCAGCTCTCGGACCCGCTGACGCAGGAGATCAACTCCCACTCGCCGCGCTTCGTGTACAAGCTCGACGACCCATCCGGCTCCACCAGCGCCACGGACTGGACCGGCAGCTACCCGGCCGCGCAGCTGGGCATCAGCAAGTACGGCGCGGGCAGCTGGGTGTGGGGAACCTCCATCACCGCTACGGACTCGACCGGCGTCTACACCGGCAGTTCGGGAACCGTCGCAACGCTGAACAACGCCAGCCCCGGACAGGCCGTCATCGCAGCCGCGACGTTCCTGCGGCTGACGAGCGCAGGCATCGCCGGGCCGGCCGACCCCACGGTCTGGACACGCATGATCGCCTTCCGCTACACGGGGCCGGCCGTGACGGCCGCCGCCTGCCTGTGGTCCTCCATGGACCAGCAGCGCTCGGGCGGCCAGCCCTCTGGCAGTCACATCTACCTGTACCTGGGCAGCGACGGGCACCCGGTGATGTCGATCCAGGGCCCGACCGGCGTCGGCGGCGCGTACGGGGCCGGCGGGGCGACGAACTGCGTGGACGGCGACTGGCATCTGCTGCTGGTCGGCTACAGCCAGATCACCCAGCAGGTCATGGTCTCCCAGGACGGTGCGGCCGCCGCGTTCTACAACTCGATCCCCACGACGTATACGCCGTCGGGGATCATCGCGGACAGTGTGGGCGCCTTCGTGGACGTGACCGTCGGCAACGGCACCACCTGGAATTTCAAGGGCGACATTTCGTTTGCTGCGGAGTTCCCGGTGCTGCTGACCTCGTCGGACATCACCAACCTGTATGCGGCGTGGAAGTCGGCGTGTGCGGGCGAGTCGACGAACGCCCGCTACGCGCGGATCCTCAAGTACGCCGGATACACGGGGCCGTCGAGCGTGCAGACGGGGTTGACGACGTCGATGGGCCCGGCGGCGATCGACGGGCAGGACGCGGTCTCCGCGTTGCAGAGCGTGGTGGACACGGAGAACGGCGAGCACTTCATGGACCGCAGCGGGTTCGTGCAGTTCAAGGCCCGCAGCGCCCGCTACAACTCGACCACCCCGCTCTACGTGTTCGGGGAGAACGCGGCATCGGGTGAGTGGCCGTACGAGGACGTCACCCTCGACTACGACTCCACCCACCTCAGCAACCAGGTCACCGTCACCCAGGAGTCGAGCGGCCAGAACTTCTACGCCACCGACGCGACGTCGACCACGAACTTCTTTCCCCGCACGATGTCCCGCTCGATCAACAGCAGCAGTGCGACGGAATGCCAGGACGCCGCCGACTACCTCCTCAACAGGTACAAGAACCCGGCCACCCGCGTCTCGTCGATCAAACTGCACCCCAGCGCGTTCCCGGCGCTGTGGTCTGTCTGCCTCAGCCTGGAACTCGGCACGCGGGTACGGGTGATGCGCCGCGCCCCGAACGTGCCGACCGTGCAGGTCGAGTGCTTCGTCGAGAACATCCAGTGGGACTTCGGGAACGACGGCGAAGCCTTCGTCACCTTGCAGTGCAGCCCGGCTGATCCGACGTCGTACGGGATCTTCTCGTCGTGGCACACCACCCTGAACGCGTCGTACGCGTCGGGGGTCACGTCGATCGTGGTCAACGCCTCGGCCGACAACACCAACCCGCTCGCCACGCAGCTGGCCGCCGGGGACACGATCGTGCTGGGGCAGAACACCGCCAACCAGGAGACCGTGACGGTCAGCGCGGTGGGCGCGACGTCACCGGGCTGGACGACCGCCACCATCACCCTCACCGCCGCCACCACCAAGGCGCACACGGCCGCCGACGTCGTGTGCGAGCCGCTCCCGACCGGGGTGACCGACCCGACCGTGTACGACGCCGTGTCGAAGTTCGACTCCGCAGCCTTCGCCTACTGACCGTCTCCGGGCCCGCGCGGGCCCCTCACCCATGGGAGGTCCCGCGTGGCCCGCACCGTGCCGTCCATTGCGACCGAGTCCGTCGGCAACTTCATCACGTCCGCGCTGTGGACGTCGCAGGTCTCCGGCATCATGCAGTGGCTCGTCGGCTCGGGCAGCAACGGCCTGCCGATGTTCTTCGGCTACCAGGCAACCCTTCAGGCCGTCGGATCAGGCACGACGGGCGCTGCGATCACCATTGACACCGAAGTCATCGACACCGACGGCGCCCACTCCACCGTCACCAACAGCAGCCGCTTCACCTGCCAAGTCCCCGGCTACTACCTGATCTGGGGCTCGGTCGCGTGGGTCACGAACGCAACCGATGAGCGGATCACCTACTACCAGAAGAACGGCGCGCAGATCGTCGGCGGTAGCAGCGTGCAGGCCAACCCGGTCACCAGCGCCCACGCAACCGTCGTCCCCGGCAACATCATGATCCTCCCGATGGTCGCGGGCGACTACTGGGAGGTGTGGGGCTCCCAGGTGTCCGGCAACTCCCTGAATACCCAGGCCGACGCGACGGCCGGCAAGAACTCGACCATGCTCGCCATCTGGATCCACGCCTGACCAGCCGGTTGCAACAACTACGTCGGAGGGCACATGAGTTCCACCATCAGTCAGACCCGGTACGTCCTCAACTTCAGCGTCTCCAAGGGCGACTTCACCGATACGGGGTCTATCGCCCTCACGTCGGACACGGGGGTGACCGACGGCGTTGCACTGTCGCTGGTCGAGGCGTTCAACGGCCTTTCATGGCCGAGCGGAACAACAGCCGAGATCTTCGTTACAAGGCATGCCGTGACTGAGGTGCAGTCCGAAGGCGACCTGAACGCCACGCCGCCCGTCTTCATCTGACCTTTCCGCCTCCATCGGGGAGACGCCCCCCTCGCCCAGCCCTCGGCCCATGTCGGGGGCTTTCGCACGCCCAGGAGCACCCTTGACCATCACCTTCCAGGGCGGCCGGCTTCCCGCCGAGCCCGCCCGGCCGCACCTCACGTTCGGCGCCTATCTGAGACCCGAACTGCCCGCCCCGCCCGCTTCTGCGGACTGGCTCACGCCCGTCCCGGGTGACACCTGGGGGATGCTTGGGAACGCGAAGTTCGGCGACTGCACGTGCGCCGGCGTCGGCCACAAGCGGATCGGCGACGTGTTCGTCAACCAGGGGACCGTCCTCAAGGTCACCGATAAGGACGCGCTCGCCCTGTACTCGGCCGTCACGGGCTTCAACCCGAACGACCCGTCCACCGACCAGGGCGCGGTCTGCCAGGACGTCCTCGACTACTGGCGCAAGCACGGCTTCCTCGGCGAGAAGATCATCGCGTTCGCCAAGGTCGACCTGTCCAACCTGACCGAGATCAAGCAGGCGATCAGCCTGTTCGGACAGATCTACTGCGGGTTCAACTTCCCCGGCAGCGCCATGGACCAGTTCAACAACGGGCAGCCGTGGGACGTCGTCAAGGGAGCCCGCATCGAGGGCGGCCACTGCGTCACCATCGGCGCCTACGACGCGGCCGAACTGGAGTGCGTCACCTGGGGGAAGGTCCAGAAGCTGACCTGGGCGTTCTTCAGGAAGTACTTCGACGAGGCGTGGGTCATCGTCACCCCGGACATGATCGACCCGAAGTCGGGCACGGACATCGCCGGGTACGACCTGTACGCGCTCGGGCAGGGCTTCGCGTCACTGACCGGGCACGCCAACCCGGTGCCAGCACCTCAGCCGCAGCCGGCCCCGGTGCCTTCCCCTCCTCCTTCGCCCACTCCTGCTCCGGATCCTCGCCTGGCTGAGGCGGCTGTTCTGGTCGGCCGGTTGAGCACGCTGATGCAGCCGTGGGCGCCCAACAACGGAGGCAACTGACATGGCCGACAAGCCGAGCGTGGGCCGCATCGTCCACTACATGAGCCACGGGACCCCGGTCCGCGAGGACGGCACGCAGGCCTATGCGGCCCAGTGCCAGGCGGCGATCATCACCGAGGTCCTCGGTGATCCCGCAGGCACGGACACGATGGTCAACCTGGCCGTGCTCAACCCCCAGGGGATCTTCTTCGATCACGCCTCCTTGCATTCGGAGGACGACCACCGTGGCGGCACCTGGCACTGGCCGGAGCGCACGCCAGCCGCCGAGCAGGAAGGAGCCGCGCCATGACGGTGAAGGGCATCGACGTCTCCGCGTTCCAGCCGCCGGACTACCAGACGACCGGCTTCGAATTCGTCTTCGTGAAGGCCACGCAGGGCACGTCGTACGTCAACCCGCGGCTGGCCGCCCAGACAGCGCGGGGCCGCGTCGCCGGGCTGTTGGTGGGCTTCTACCACTTCCTCACGGCGGGGAACATCGACGCGCAGGCGAAGTACTTCGTCGCGAAGGCCCCGTCTCAGGCGGGGGACATCCTCGTGTGCGACTGGGAGACCAACCCGGCGACGGGGACGCATCCGACGTCGGCGGAGAAGGACCAGTTCATCCGCGCGGTGAAGACGCTCCGCCCAGACCACAAGGTGCTCCTCTACTGCAACACCTCGTTCTGGAAGAGCGTCGACACCTCGTCGTACGCGGGTGACGGCCTGTGGATCGCCGACCCCAACCGTGCGGCCGGGAGCCCCGGCGTCAAGGCGTCGTGGCTGTTCCACCAGTACAGCTCGTCGGGCGATCTGGACCGCGACCTCGGCAACTTCACCGACCAGGCCGCGCTCGCCGCGTGGGCGGCCGGCACCACTCAGGAGGACCCCATGGCCGGCTTCACGAAGCAGGACATCCACGACGCCGTGTGGAAGATCGACGACATCGCCGCACCGGCGGACGCTCCGGACCTGAAGACGAACCCGACGTGGCAGCCGCAGTCGTACCTGAAGGGCATCGACCAGCGGTTGCAGAAGCTGCTGGCGCAGGAGGCTGCGCAGACCGCAGCGGTCACGGCGCTGGTCAAGCTGGTCGGCTCCGGAGTGGACACGGCCACCGTGGTGGCCGCGGTGCAGCAGGCCATCGCGGACGCGGTGGTCAAGGTCAGCGTGGACGTGAGCGGGCCCACTACGTGACCGCAGTCGACTACGACCTGGAGTTCGTTGAATACCGCGCCGGCTGGCTTCGGAAGCGGTACACGATCGATCTCATCTCCATCGCTCTCGTTGCCGACGACGGCCGCGAGTACTACGCCGTCAACCGGGACATGCCGGTCCGGCGCATCCGCAGGCACAAGTGGCTGATGAAGAACGTCGTCCCGCACCTCCCTAAGGGGCATGGCGATCAGCGCATCCACATGCCGAAGCGCTGGCTGTTCCACTACGCCGACCACCGCGTGAAGCCGCAGACGCAGATCGCCCGCGAGGTCGCCGCATTCATCCAGACCACCGACGACGTCGAACTGTGGGCCAACTACGGCGCCTACGACCATGTCCGCCTGTGCTGGCTCTGGGGCCTCATGGTCGACCTGCCGCCAGGTGTCCCCATGTTCACCAACGACATCCAGCAGGAAGCGCGCCGTCTCGGCGTCACGTGGGGTGAGCTCCCCAAGCAGGAGTCCGGCGAGCACAACGCACTCGCGGACGCCAGACACAATCAGACCGTCCGGCGCTGGCTGGCCGAACAGGAAGCGAGAACGTCATGAAGATCTTCGGTAGAGAGCCGGCCGCGATCGTCGCCTTCGCCGCCGTCGTCATCAAGCTCGTCGCCGCGTTTGGTGTCAACCTCAGCACCGACCAGCAGGCCGTCCTCAACGCGGTCGTGGCCGCTGCGGTCGGTCTGGCCGTCGCGGTGATGGCGCATGACGCGCTCGCCGCGCCCGTCTACGGGCTGGCGCAGGCCGCGCTAGCCCTCGCGGTCGGGTTCGGGCTGCACTGGTCTGCGGACCAGCAGGCCGTGGTGCTCAGCTTCGTGCAGGTCGCGATCGCCATGTTCCTGCGGACCCAGGTCACTGCGAAGATGCCGCAGCCAGGCCCGCGGCATGCCGTCAGTTCGGGAGTCTGAGCCTGCCCCGTGAGTGCCTCGGGGAGGTGGCATGGACTCCGCCATGGTCGGGGCCGTTTCCGCGCTGATCGCGGGGCTGGCGGCTGCGGCGGCGGCCATGTACGGCTCCCGGGGTGCGAACCGGGCGGCCCGGGAGGGCTCCGCGGTGAACGGATTCAGCAGCCTGACGAACGAGCTCCAAGAGGAGCGGAAAGAGTTGCGGGACGAGGTGCGCACGCTGCGCGCTGAGCTCGCCGCGGAGAAGCTGGAGACAGCACGGCTCCGGTTGTTGGTGCAGCAGCTGGGGGGTACGCCGTGACGGGCACGCAGAGCGTCCTGTACCGCGGCCGCCACCTGCTGTGGATTGTGGCCGCGCTGCTCTTCCTCGGCGGCGGCCTGGCCGCGGCTTTCATCCTGATCGGCCGGGAGTCGCATCGGGCGGACCAGCTCGCGACTGAGGCGGATCTCCGTGGGAACGCCGTGTCGACGCTCGCTGGGGATGTGCGCGCGTTGAGAGAGCAGGTGAAGTCGAAGGGCGGCACGCCGGTGGCACCGGACCCGTCGAAGGCGGTGCCGTCGTTGAGCGCGCGGGCGGAGGTCCCGGTTCCTATCCCGGGGCCGCCGGGCGCTTCGGGCGCGCCTGGTGCGACCGGCGCTTCCGGGGCACCGGGTCAGCCGGGGCCCTCTGGTGCCTCCGGAGCGCCGGGCGCCCCGGGGGTGGGCGTGACTGGTCCTGCCGGGCCACCGGGGGTCGCCGGAGCGGACGGGCAGGACGGCAAGGACGGCACGGACGGGGCCGATGGTCAGCCGCCGGCGGGTTGGACATACACGTGGACGGACAACACCGGGGTCACGCACACGGTGACGTGTACGCGCGCGGCCGATTTCGATCCGTCGTCGCCGCAGTACACCTGCACGGACACGACGGCCAGCCCGTCGCCGTCGGCGCCGGTGGATCCGTCTCCGGCGCTGCTGTTGGGGTGCGCGGGGTTCACGCGGAGGAGGGGTTATGGCGGAGGCGACGCGGCGGCCGTTGGGCCGCGGCCGGGTGGCCGGCACCGTGCGGGCGGACGGCCTGGTGGCGCGCACCGGTGAGGCGCCGCGTGGGCGTGCGGAGTGGGAGGGGCTCTTCCGGGAGCCGGATTGGCCGCCGGAGGACGAGGCCGACTGACGGCCGTCTGTAGACCACCGGCCGCCCCCATCGGCCGGTTGCCCTGCTCGTCCTCGTCGTGGGAGGGGATGAAGTCGCGTGCTCGAACTGCTCGTTCACCTCGTGGTGAACCTGTCCGTCCTTCTCTGAACAGCGCGTTCGTGTCCCGCTCGCATGCCTCCGGCGTGCGGGCGGGCCTTTTTGCGTTGCGCTGGTTGCGGGGCCCGCTACAGTGGGGGCGTCCAGGTGCGCAGGCAACGGATCCTTCTGGAACTGGGTGTTGCGGGTTCAAGTCCCGCCTGGCCAACAACGTTGGCCGGTAGCTCAATGGGTAGAGCATCAGTCTGCGAGCCGTCGCCGACTTCGATCTCTGGACGAACAACTTCAGACTTCTGCACCTCCCGGTGCGTAGGCCGCGGCTACTTCTTTGAAACAGGTGACGCCGCAGCCGTCTTTGATCTCGGGAGGCTCAAGCATCGGGAGCGCCCGGTGCGCAGGCAACGGGTACTTCTCCTTCAAGAGGGTGACGCGGGTTCGAATCCCGCCGCCAGCGTGGCTGGTGTCGTCTAGCGGCCTAGGACACCTACGTCTCCGTCGCCGACCCTGATCTCGGGCGCCCCATCGCTTGCGCTTCCCCTCCATGTGAGGGGCTTTTTCATGTCGCGCTTCAACACCCGCACCACCCGCCCGTCCGTCAGCTCGCCGATCGCCACGACCGGCGAGACCACCCGGACCCACGAGGGCGGCACCGGCCACCTCCGCGACGCGAAGTCCGAACTCTTCCTGCTCGCCGTGTCGAACATGGTGGGCACCAGCACCTTTTACGAGGACGGCAAGTCCCGCGACGACCGGTACGAGCGCCTCGTCCGCAAGCTCGCCGTCGAGGACCCGGAGTGGACGGTTGGCCTGCTCGGCTGGCTGCGTGGCGAAGGCAACATGCGTACCGCGGCCCTGGTCGGCGCGGCCGAGTTCGTGAAGGCCCGACTCGAAGGCGACAAGGGCGCCGACCCGGCGGGCTGGAACCGCGAGACGACTGCAGAGGCAGCCGCCAACGGCGGATGGAACCGGCGCGTCATCGATGCCGTCCTCCAGCGCGCCGACGAACCGGGCGAGATGCTCGGCTACTGGACCAGCAATTACGGCCGCAAGCTGCCCAAGCCGGTGAAGCGGGGCATCGCCGACGCCGTACAGCGCCTCTACAACGGCAAGAGCCTACTGAAGTACGACACCGCGTCGAAGGGCTACCGCTTCGGCGACGTCCTCAACCTCGTCCACGCCGCCCCGCATCCCGAGAAGCCATGGCAGGGCGACCTGTTCCAGTACGCCCTCGACCGCCGACACCACGCCGACACCGCGGTCCCGCCGGAGTCGAACCGCACGCTGGCCGCGCACCGCGAGCTGATGGCGCTGCCGGCGGCCGAGCGGCGCGCGGTGGTCACGGCTCCCGATGGCGCCGAGCGGCTCGCGGCGGCCGACATCACGTGGGAAGCGTTGGCGGGCTGGCTGCAGGGGCCGATGGACAAGGCCGCGTGGGAGGCCGTCATCCCGTCGATGCCGTTCATGGCCCGGCTGCGGAACCTCCGGAACTTCGACGAGGCGGGCGTCTCCGACGAGGTCGCCGAGCAGGTCGTGTCGATGCTCGCCGATCCCGAGCAGGTGGCCCGCTCGCGGCAGTTGCCGATGCGGTTCTACTCCGCCTTCAACGCGGCCCCGTCGCTGCGGTGGGGCCACGCCCTGGAGAAGGCGCTCACCGCGTCGCTCGCGAACATCCCGCAGCTTGGCGGGCGGACGCTGATCCTGGTGGACACGTCCACCTCAATGGACGACGCGTTCTCGAAGGACGGCTCCCTGATGCGCTGGGACGCGGCGGCCCTGTTCGGGATCGCCCTCGGCCGGCGTTGTACGTCGGCTGACGTCGTGTCCTTCTCTAGCGCCCGCTACTACGTGAACGACGCCCCGGGGGCGAAGACAAAGGCGTTCCCGCTCACCCAGGGCGGCTCGCTCCTCAGTGACGTGAAGAAGTGGAAGGACGGCGGCTGGTTCCTCGGCGGCGGCACGGACACGGCGGCCGCGCTGCGGCAGGAGTTCAGGGGGCACGACCGGGTGGTCATCGTCACCGACGAGCAGGCGGGGCACGACTTCGTGGAGGTCGATCGGTCGGTTCCGCAGGCGACGCCGATGTACACCTGGAACCTCGCCGGGTATGAGGCCGGGCACGCGCCGTCGGGTCGCGGTCAGCGGCATACGTTCGGGGGTCTCACGGATGCCGCGTTCCGGATGATTCCGTTGCTGGAGGCGGGCCGGGACAGTGCGTGGCCGTGGGCGGGCCGCGCGGCCTGACGGGAGCGTATGCTCTCCACAGGCGCTCAGCGCCGTAGGACTCCCACCACACACACAGGGGCGTCCAGGGATGGGTTGCCGGTCCGGCCCTGCCGTGGTCGCCCAGGGCCGCGACAATGCCGACGCGGTACGCCTCGCACGGCCCGGCATCGACATCGACGCCGAGTACGCAGCCCGCGAGGCCGCCGGACGCGGCGAGAACCTCGACGCTAGC
>Ga0182008_10000190_pt1 | contig 48677 bp, 42 predicted proteins | sample Sormic07211129_1_FD_120482 | JGI IMG/M metagenome (GOLD analysis project Ga0182008, IMG submission 120482) | Rhizosphere microbial communities from Sorghum bicolor, Mead, Nebraska, USA - 072115-129_1 metaG | ecosystem: Host-associated > Plants > Roots > Rhizosphere | place: USA: Nebraska...
CGCGCTGCACCGAATCGAAGTCGAGCTCGGCCGCGTTGGCGCCGGTGGCCATCGAGCTGGCGGCGCTGCCGCCCATGCCGATGCGCATGCCGGGGCCGCCCAGCTGGATCAGCAGCGAGCCCGCGGGGAACAGGATCTTCTTCGTCTGCGTGGCGTCGATGCTGCCCAGGCCGCCCGCGATCATGATGGGCTTGTGGTAGCCGCGCTGCACGGTGTCGGCATCGCTCTCGATGGCCTGCTCGTACTCGCGGAAGTAGCCCAGCAGGTTGGGCCGGCCGAATTCGTTGTTGAAGGCGGCGCCGCCCAGCGGACCCTCGGTCATGATCTGCAGCGGGCTCGCGATGTGCGCGGGCTTGCCGTAGTGGCCTGCTTCGGGCCAGAGCTTGGAGACGGTGAAGCCGGTCAGGCCGGCCTTGGGCTTGGAGCCGCGGCCGGTCGCGCCCTCGTCGCGGATCTCGCCGCCGGCGCCGGTCGAGGCGCCGGGGAAGGGCGAGATGGCGGTCGGGTGGTTGTGGGTCTCGACCTTCATCAGCACGTGGCTCAGCGCGCTTTCCTTGTCGTAGCGCGCGCCGTTCGCGTCGGCACGCGCCACGAAGCGCTCGATCTGCTGGCCTTCCATGATCGACGCGTTGTCGGCATAGGCCACCACGGTGTGCTGCGGGTTCTGCTTCTCGGTGTGGCGGATCATGCCGAACAGGCTGATCGGCTGCGGCTGGCCGTCGATCACGAAGTCGGCGTTGAAGATCTTGTGGCGGCAGTGCTCGCTGTTGGCCTGCGCGAACATCATGAGTTCGACGTCGCTGGGGTTGCGGCCCAGCTTGGTGAAGGCCGCGACCAGGTAGTCGATCTCGTCCTCGGCCAGCGCCAGGCCGAAGGTGGTGTTGGCCGAAACCAAGGCCGAGCGGCCGCCGCCCAGCACGTCGACCTGCACCATCGGCTGCGCATCGAGCTCGGCGAACAGCGCCGCGGCGCCGTCGAGGCCGGGCAGCACCGATTCGGTCATGCGGTCGTGCAGCAGGCCGGCCACGGCCAGCAGCTTCTCGCCTTCGAGCACCGGCGCCTTGCCGATCAGCGGCGACTTCAGGCTCAGGTGGTACTGCACCACGCGCTCGACGCGGCGCAGCGCCAGGCCGCAGTTGTGGGCGATGTCGGTGGCCTTGGAGGCCCAGGGCGACACGGTGCCCAGGCGCGGCGTGACCACCAGTTCGGTCGCGCTCTTGGGCGCCGCGAAGGGCTCGCCGTAGCTCAGCAGGGCCGCGAAGCGCTCGCGCGCGGCGGTGTCCGGGGCGGCATCGGTCACGACCAGGTGGACGAAGCGGGCCGCGATGGCCTCGATCTTCGGCTCGACGGCCTGCAGCCGGGGCAGCAGCTGGCGCGCGCGGAAGTCGCTGAGCGCGCTGCCGCCCTCGAACACGGTCACGACGGGTTGGGCGGTGTGGGATGGCTGCGTCACGGTCGGAAGGGCTGGCGGGGGCCGGCTGGGCTGGTTGTGATGGAAGAAAAAGGAGAAAACGCGCTGGCGGGCCGCTGACTGGGGCCCTCCGTGGAAACCCGGGATTTTAGGGCACCGGCGAGAGGGCATCCGCCCGCGCGCCGGCCTGCCACGATGGCGGATGGGATAATTGGTTGATGAGCATTACCTATCACGACGCGGCAGGCATTGCGGCCATGCGCGCAGTCGGCCGCCTGACCTCGGAGGTGCTGGACTACCTCACCCCGTTCATCAAGCCCGGCATCACCACGAACGACATCGACCGGCTCGCCTCGGAGTACATGGTCCAGCAGGGCACCACCTCGGCCACGGTGGGCTACCTGGGCGCCAGCTCGGTGCCCTTCCCCAAGTCGCTGTGCACCTCGGTCAACCATGTGGTGTGCCACGGCATCCCGAACGACAAGCCCCTGAAGAAAGGCGACATCATGAACATCGATGTCACCGTCATCAAGGACGGCTGGTTCGGCGACAACAGCCGGATGTTCGTGGTCGGCGAGGCCTCGATCGCGGCCAAGCGGCTCTGTTCGGTGACCTACGAGGCGATGTGGCACGGCATCCTGCAGGTGCGCCCCGGCGCGCATCTGGGCGACGTGGGCCACGCGATCCAGAAATACGCCGAAGCCCAGGGCTACTCGGTGGTGCGCGAGTTCTGCGGCCACGGCGTGGGCCAGAAGTTCCACGAGGAGCCGCAGGTGCTGCACTACGGCCGTCCGGGCACCATGGAAGAACTCAAGCCCGGCATGATCTTCACCATCGAGCCGATGATCAACGCCGGCAAGCGCGACATCAAGGAAGACGCCAAGGGCGGCCAGTACGACGGCTGGACCATCGTCACGCGCGACCATTCGCTGTCGGCCCAGTGGGAGCACAGCGTGCTGGTGACCGAGACCGGCTACGAGGTGCTGACGCTGTCGGCGGGCAGCCCGCCGCTGCCGTCCTTCGTCGCCGCGACGGCCACCTGATCCCCGGGGAGACGCGCACGTGATCGAAGTCGCCAACACGGTCGACGTGGCGTCCTTGCGCGAGGCCCATCGCGCGCAGAAGCTCGCGCTCTTCGACACGCTGCGCCACGGCCATGCGCCCACGCGCAGCGTCCATGCCACGCTGCGCCAGTTCTCGGCGCTCGCCGACGAGACGCTGAGCACGCTCTGGAACGACGCCGGCTTCGGCAACGACCTGGCGCTGGTCGCGGTCGGCGGCTTCGGCCGCGGCGAGCTGTTCCCCTACTCCGACGTCGACGTGCTGCTGCTGTTGCCGGAGGTGCATGCCAGCAACGTCGACCCGACGCGGCTCGAAGCCTTCATCGGCCGCTGCTGGGATGCGGGCCTGGAGATCGGCTCCAGCGTGCGCACGCTGGAGGAGTGCCTGGACGAGGCCGCGAAGGACGTCACGGTCCAGACCTCGCTGCTCGAATCGCGCCTGATCATCGGCGACAAGAAGCTCTACGCGGCCTTCCGCAAGCGCTTCTGCGCGGCCATCGACCCGCAGGCCTTCTTCGCCGCCAAGTCGCAGGAGATGCGTCACCGGCACCAGAAGTTCGACGACACGCCCTATGCGCTCGAGCCCAACTGCAAGGAATCGCCGGGCGGGCTGCGCGACCTGCAGACCGTGCTCTGGATGACCAAGGCCGCGGGCTTCGGCAAGCGCTGGGAAGACCTGGCGAAGAACGGCCTGGCCACCGCCTTCGAGGTGCAGCAGATCAAGCGCAACGAGGCGCTGCTGAGCCTGATCCGCGCGCGCCTGCACGTCACGGCCAACCGGCGCGAGGACCGGCTGGTGTTCGACCTGCAGACCGCCGTGGCCGCGACCTTCGGCTACGAGGCCCTGTCGCAGCGCAAGGCCAGCGAGGCGCTGATGCGGCGCTACTACTGGGCCGCCAAGGCGGTCACGCAGCTGAGCCAGATCCTGCTGCTCAACATCGGCGAGCGGCTCAAGCCGCAGGCCGAGGAGCCGACCCCGATCAACGAGCGCTTCTTCGAGAAGGCCGGGATGATCGAGGTGGCCAGCGACGACCTGTACCTCAGACATCCGCACGCGGTGCTCGAGACCTTCCTGCTCTACCAGAAGACCATCGGCGTGAAGGGCCTGTCGGCACGCACGCTGCGCGCGCTCTACAACGCCCGCTCGGTGATGGACGCCCGGTTCCGCAACGACCCGGCGAACCACGCGACCTTCATGCGGATCCTGCAGCAGCCGCGCGGCATCACGCACGCCTTCCGGCTGATGAACCAGACCTCGGTGCTGGGCCGCTACCTGCGCCCCTTCCGCGACATCGTGGGCCAGATGCAGCACGACCTGTTCCATGTCTACACGGTCGACCAGCACATCCTGATGGTGCTGCGCAACGTGCGGCGCTTCTTCATCGCCGAGCACGCGCACGAGTACCCCTTCTGCTCGCAGCTCGCGGCCGGCTGGGACAAGCCCTGGATGCTCTACGTGGCGGCGCTGTTCCACGACATCGCCAAGGGCCGCGGCGGCGACCACTCGACGCTGGGCGCGCGCGACGTGCAGCGCTTCTGCCGGCTGCATGCGGTGAGCCGCGAAGACAGCAAGCTGATCGAGTTCCTGGTCACCGAGCACCTGACCATGAGCACCGTGGCGCAGAAGCAGGACCTGAGCGACCCCGAGGTGATCGCTGCCTTCGCCAAGCGCGTGGGCAGCGAGCGCTACCTGACCGCGCTGTACCTGCTGACCATCGCCGACATCCGCGGCACCTCGCCGCGCGTGTGGAACGCCTGGAAGGGCAAGCTGCTCGAAGACCTCTACCGCGCCACCTCGCGCGCGCTGGGCGGCCACCTGCCCGACCCCGACGCCGAGATCGAGGCCCGCAAGCGCGAGGCGCTGGTGCAGCTGGCGCTGCACGCCATGCCCTTCGAGGTGCACAAGGGCCTGTGGGAGACGCTGGACGTGGGCTACTTCATGCGCCACGACGCCTCGGAGATCGCCTGGCACACCAAACAGCTGTCGCGCCACGTGCCGCACAAGGGCGTGCCGGTCGACCCGAAGGCGCCGCCGATCGTGCGCGCCCGGCTGTCGCCGGTGGGCGAAGGCCTGCAGGTGGTGGTCTACACGCCCGACCAGCGCGACCTGTTCGCGCGCATCTGCGGCTACTTCGATCAATCGTCATTCAGCATTCTCGACGCCAAGATCCACACCGCCACCAACGGCTACGCGCTCGACACCTTCCAGATCGTCACCGCCTACGCGCCCGAGCACTACCGCGACCTGATCAGCATGGTCGAGACCGGCCTGGCCAAGACGCTGGCCGAGGCCGGCCCGCTGCCGGCCCCGAGCATGGGCCGGGTGTCGCGCCGCGTGCGCAGCTTCCCGATCCAGCCGCGCATCAGCCTGATCCCCGACGACAAGGCCCAGCGCTGGCTGCTGAGCATCTCGGCCAGCGACCGCGCGGGCCTGCTCTACTCGGTGGCGCGGGTGCTGGCCCGGCACCAGCTGAACCTGCAGCTGGCCAAGGTCACGACCCTGGGCGAACGGGTGGAAGACACCTTCCTGCTCAGCGGGCCCGAGCTGCAGGGGCAGCGCGCGCAGCTCGCGATCGAGACCGAGCTGATCGAGGCGCTGTCGGCCTAGGCCCGGTTGCCCGCGCCCAGCCGCCGCTCGAGCCAGGCGCTGTAGCGCGACAGGCCGAAGCACATCACCCAGTACACCAGCGCGAGGAACAGGTAGCCCTCGAGGTAGAAGGGCCGCCAGGTCGGGTCGCCGCCCAGCGCCAGGCCCAGCGCACCGGTGAGCTCGAACAGGCCGACCACGGTGACCAGCGAGGTGTCTTTCAAGGTGCCCACCACGTTGTTGGTCAGCGCCGGCACCACCAGCCGCAGCGCCTGCGGCAGCACGATGTCGCGCTGCACCGGCCAGCGGCCGAAGCCCAGCGCGACCGCGGCATCGGTCTGCCCGCGCGGCACGGCCTGCAGGCCGCCGCGGATGATCTCGGCCAGGTAGGCCGCGACGAACAGCGACAGCCCCGCGAGCACGCGCACCAGCACGTCGGGCTGCCAGCCCGCGGGCCACAGCAGCGGCAGCAGGAAGGAAGCCATGAACAGCACCGAGATCAGCGGCACGCCGCGCACCAGTTCGATGTAGGTGGCGCACAGCGCGCGCGCCGCGGGCCATTGCGAGCGCCGCCCGAGCGCGAGCAGCAGGGCCAGCGGGAAGGCCATCGCGAGCCCCACCACCGCCAGGCCGATGGTCAGCGGCAGGCCGCCCCAACGGTTGGTCGGCACGTAGGCCAGGCCGGCCACGCCGCCGCGCATCAGCACCACGAACAGCGCCAGCGCCACCACCCACAGCGGCAGCAGCCACCAGCGCCAGCTGCGCGGCCAGGCGCTCAACAGCGTGACCGCCGACAGCACGACGACGGCCACGGCCGGCCGCCACTGCGCCTCGTAGGGGTAGCGGCCGAACAGCATCGGCCGCCACTTCTCGGCCACCACGCCCCAGCAGGCGCCATGGCGCACCGCGCGGCAGGCCTCGGCGTCGGCCCGGAACACCGCATGCAGCACGGCCCAGTCGAAGGCGTGCATCGCGGCCCAGCCGATGGCGAGCAGCAGCAGCACCGAGGCCAGCGCGCGCCAGGGCGAGCCGAACAGCTCGGCGGTCCAGCGCTTCGAGGCACTGGCGAGCGGCGGCGGTGCCGTGCTCATTGCCAGCCCCGCAGCGCGACGCGCGCGTTATAGAAATTCATCGCGGCCGAGATGGCCAGCGACAGCAGCAGGTAGACGAGCATCACGACCGCGATGCACTCGAAGGCGCGGCCGGTGGCATTGAGCGAGGTGTTGGCCACCGACACCAGCTCGGGGTAACCGACCGCCACCGCCAGCGAGGAGTTCTTGGTCAGGCTCAGCAGCTGGTTGGTCAGCGAAGGCACGATCACGCGCAGCGCCTGCGGCAGCACCACGATGCGCAGCTGCTGGCCCGGCGCCAGGCCCAGCGCCTGCGCCGCGAGCTTCTGCCCGGACGACACCGAGGCGATGCCCGCGCGCACGATCTCGGCCACGAAGGCCGCGGTGTAGAGCGCCAGCGCGCCCACCACCGCCAGGTACTCGGGGCTCAGCGCGGCGCCGCCCGTGACGTTGAAGCCGCCCTGCTCGGGCCAGTCGAGCCCGCTGGGCCAGAACGCGCCCGGCTCGCGCAGCGGCCAGGGCAGCGCAAGCCCGCCCTTGCTGAGCCAGACGCCGGGCAGCAGTTCGATCGCTTCCATCGAATCCGGCAGCAACTGGGTCAGAGCGAAGTACAGCATCAGCATCTGCACCAGCAGCGGCACGTTGCGCACGGTGTCGACGTAGACCGCGCACAGCCCGCGCAGCAGCGCATGCGGCGCCAGCCGGCCGATGCCCAGCAGCGTGCCGAAGGCCACCGCGATCAGCGCGGCCGGCACGGCGGCGCGCACGGTGTTGATCAGGCCCGCGAGGAAGGCGCGCCAGAAGGGCTGGCCCGAGTCGAAATCCAGCCAGCCTTCGGAGATCTCGAAGCCGGCCGACTGCAGCAGGAAGTCGAAGCCCGAGCGCACGCCGCGCGCGCGCAGGGTCTCGAGCGCATGGTGCACGAGCCAGAAGGCGCCGCCCGCCACCGCGGCGATCAGCAGGACCTGCAAGGCGCGCCCGCGCCAGACGGCACGGCGCGACGCACGGCTCGACCCAGGCGAAGATGTCCTCATGTCAACGGATGCCCCATGCCAGAGACACCGCGGAACCGGCTTTGCCGGGCCGCTGGTGTCGCCCCCCGGAAGGGGGAAGGCGAAGCGACATGCAGTGCGCGAGCCCTCGGGGGCGAGCCCATCAGCGGACCGGCAGCGCGTACAGCAGCCCGCCCTTGTTCCAGAGGTTGTTCGCACCGCGCGGCAGCTTCAGCACCGACTTCGGGCCGACGTTGCGCTCGAAGATCTCGCCGTAGTTGCCCACGGCCTTGATCGCGCGGTAGGACCAGTCCTTGTCCAGGCCCAGCAGCTTGCCCAGGTCGTCGCCGGTGCCGACGAGGCGCTGCTGCGCCGGGTCCTTGCTGTTGCTCTTGAGTTCGTCGATGTTGGCCTGCGTGATGCCGGCCTCCTCGGCCTCGATCAGCGCGTTGGGCACCCATTTCACGATCGCGAACCACTCGTCGTCGCCGCGGCGCACCAGCGGCGCGAGCGGTTCCTTGGAGATCAGCTCGGGCAGGATGATGTAGTCGTCAGGGTTCGGCGCTTCCTTGTTGCGCAGGCCGGCCAGCGCCGAGGTGTCGGTGGTGAAGGCCTGGCAGCGGCCCGCGAAGAAGGCCTTGAACGAGGCTTCGAAGCTCTCGAACACGACCGTCTTGACCGGGATGCCCTGGGCCTTCGACCAGTCGGCCACGTTCTTCTCGTTGGTGGTGCCCGACTGGGTGCAGATGGTCGCGCCCTTGAGTTGCTTGGCGCTCGTGACCTTGATCTTCTTGGGCACCAGGAAGCCCTGGCCGTCGTAGTAGTTGATGGTGGTGAAGTGGAAGCCCAGCGAGGCATCGCGCGTGAGGTTCCAGGTGGTGTTGCGCGCCAGGATGTCGACCTCGCCGGCCTGCAGCGCGGAGAAGCGCTGCTGCGAATTCAGCGGCTCGAACTCGACCTTCTTCGCATCACCGAGCACGGCGGCCGCCACGGCGCGGCAGGTGTCGACGTCCAGGCCCGACCAGTTGCCCTGGGTGTCGGGGGCGGAGAAGCCAGCCACGCCGTTGGTCACGCCGCACTTGACGCTGCCCCGCTGCTTGACGGTGTCGAGCACCTTGCCGGCAAAGGCGGGCGCGGCGCTGGCCAGGGCCAGGGTGGCGGCCAGGGTGGCGGCCAGGGTGGCCAGGACGGGGCGGAACGTTCGGTTCATGGGCATGGATTCCTCAAAAGACGGCCCGCGCAGTTTACGGGGCCGCCCGCGTGTCTGCAGGCATCGGGCCGGCGAAGGCACACGGATGGGCGCGATCGGTCGAACATGGACCACAATGCGGCCCTCTTGGCTTGAAAGGATTTTCGACATGACCCGTTCCGACGACACCGGAAAACTCATCCTGCGCCTGGCGCTGGGCATCCTGATCCTGCTGCATGGCATCGCCAAGCTCAGCTCGGGCGTCAGCGGCGTGGGCGGCATGCTCGCGTCGCACGGCCTGCCGTCCGCGCTGGCCTACCTGGTCTATGTCGGAGAGATCGTGGCGCCGGCGCTGGTGATCATCGGCTTCTACACCCGGCCGGCGGCCTGGATCATTGCCATCAACATGGTGGTCGCGATCTATCTGGTGCACATGAACGACCTGCTGGCGATCGGCAAGAACGGCGGCTGGGCGCTCGAGCTGCAGGGCATGTTCCTGTTCGGCGCGATCGCGGTGGCCTTCCTGGGCGCCGGCCGCCTGAGCGTGGGCGGCGTCAGCGGCAAATACAACTGAGCGGGACCCGCAGGCCTCGTTCAGTCGTCGTCCGACGCGTCGAGGCCGGGGAACAGCACCTCGGTGAAACCGAAGCGCGTGAAGTCGCGCACCCGCATCGGGTAGAGCTTGCCCAGCAGGTGATCGACCTCGTGCTGCACCACGCGCGCGTGGAAGCCGCTCACGCTGCGGTCGACCGGGTCGCCGTAGAGGTCGAAGCCGGTGTAGCGGATGTTCGCGAAGCGCGGCACCACGCCGCGCAGGCCGGGCACCGACAGGCAGCCTTCCCAGCCCTCTTCCTCTTCATCGCCCAGCGGCGTGATCACCGGGTTGAGCAGCACGGTGCGAGGCACGATGGGCGCATCGGGATAGCGGGGGTTGGGCTCGCCCGAGCCGAAGATCACGATCTGCTGGTCGACGCCGATCTGCGGCGCGGCCAGGCCGGCCCCGTTGACCGCATGCATGGTCTCGAACATGTCGCGCACCAGCAGGTGCAGTTCGTCGGTGTCGAAGGCTGCCACGGGCTGGGCGACGCGCAAGAGGCGCGGATCGCCCATCTTCAGGATGTCTCGGACGGTCACGGTCGCTGGCTGCGCCTTTTCTAGAATTTCAATTGACGTACTGGCCGTTGGGCTGGACCGGCGACGGCGAACCCGGAGCGACCTGAGGATAGCCCGAGGACGGCGCCGGGCGGTTCGGACGCGTCACCGGCGGCCGCGGATCGGGACGGTTCGGCCGGTCCACGTTCTGCGGCGGCCGGTTCGGCGGGCGGTTGTAGCCTGGGCGACCGTTGTAGTCGCCACGGTCGCGGTCACGGTAGTCACCCCGGTAGTCGGGCCGACGATAGTAGCCGCCGCCGTTCACGTAGACCGGAGGCTGCTGGATGATGACCGGTGCCGCGCCCGGGTAGTAGCCGCCCTCATAGGCGTTGTATCCGCCGCCGTAGCCATAGCCACCGCTGCTGTAGCCGCCCGTGCTGTAGCCGCCGCCATCGTAATAGGTGCCCGCGGGATAGGCCGCGCATCCGGCCAGCACCACCACGGCCCCAAGACCCAGGCCCATGGCCAACCGACGCAAGTTCATCTTCATAGCGATCTCCTTCTTTCAACGCCATTCGGCGCCAGAAATACATTCCGCTGACGTCCCTCAGGCAAACACAGGTAACACCGCGTAAGGCCGCCACGCAAAAATCGTCGAAGCCGTGCAAGCTTCACGAAAGAGGAGCCTCCTGCGCGAGCAGTTCCAGCATCCCCCCTTCATCGATCACCGCCACCCCCAACAAGTTCGCTTTGTCGAGCTTGCTGCCGGCTTCGGCGCCGGCCACCAGGTAGTCGGTCTTCTTGCTGACCGAGCCGGCCACCTTGGCGCCGGCCGCCTCCAGTTTGTCTTTCGCCTCGTCGCGCGACAGCGTAGGCAATGTACCGGTGATCACGAAGGTCTTGCCCGCGAGCGGCTTGAGCGCGCGCGGCGCGGGCTCGCCCTCCTCCCAGTGCACGCCGCTGGCGCGCAACTGCTCGACCACCTCGCGGTTGTGCGGCTGGTCGAAGAAGTTGCGCAGGCTGGTCGCGACCACCAGCCCCACGTCGGCCACCTCGAGCAGCCGTTCCTCGCTCGCGTCCATGATCGCGTCGAGCTGTCCGAAGTGGCGCGCCAGTTCCTTGGCCGTGCTCTCGCCGATGTGGCGGATGCCCAGGCCGAACAGGAAGCGCGGCAGCGTGGTCTTCTTCGAGGCCTCGAGCGCCGCGATCAGGTTGCTGGCCGACTTGTCGGCCATGCGCTCGAGCCCGGCGAGCGTGACGAAGCCCAGCTTGTAGAGGTCGGGCAAGGTGCGGATCAGCTGCGCGTCGACCAGCTGCTCGACCAGCTTGTCGCCCAGGCCCTCGATGTCGAGCGCGCGGCGCGCGGCGAAATGCAGGATCGCCTCCTTGCGCTGCGCGGCGCAGAACAGGCCGCCGGTGCAGCGGTAGTCGACCTCTTCCTCCTCGCGCACCGCATCGGAGCCGCAGACCGGGCAATGGCGGGGCATGGTGAACAGCGCGCCGCGCTGCTCAGCCGGCTTGGCGGCGCTCTCGGGCGTGACGCCCACCACCTCGGGGATCACGTCGCCGGCGCGCCGCACGATCACCGTGTCGCCCACGCGCACGTCCTTGCGGCGCGCCTCGTCCTCGTTGTGCAGCGTCGCGTTGGTCACGGTCACGCCGCCGACGAACACCGGCGCCAGCTTGGCCACCGGCGTGAGCTTGCCGGTGCGGCCCACCTGCACCTCGATCGCCAGCACCTCGGTCAGCTGCTCCTGCGCCGGGTACTTGTGGGCCACGGCCCAGCGCGGCTCGCGCGAGACGAAGCCCAGCTGCCGTTGCAGCGCGATGCTGTCGACCTTGTAGACCACGCCGTCGATGTCGTAGGGCAAGGCGTCGCGCGTGCGGCCGGTGAGTTCATGGAAGGTCACCAGCGCCTCGGCGCCGCTGGCGCGCGCGGTCTGCATCGCGACCGGGAAGCCCCAGGCGCGGAACTGCTCGAGCCAGTCGAACTGCGTCGGGCAGTCGGGCCCGCCCTGCTCGGACGTCGACACCTCGCCCAGGCCGTAGGCGAAGAAGCTCAGCGGCCGCTCGCGCGCGATCGCGGGATCGAGTTGGCGCACCGCGCCGGCCGCGGCGTTGCGCGGGTTGACGAAGACCTTCTCGTTCTTCTGCCCGGCCGCGATGCGCTCGCGCTGGCGTTCGTTGAGCGCCTCGAAGTCGTCGCGCCGCATGTAGACCTCGCCGCGCACCTCGACCACCGGCGGCGGCGCGTCGCCGTGCAGGCGCAGCGGGATCTGCGCGATGGTGCGGATGTTCTGCGTGACCTCCTCGCCGATCTCGCCATCGCCGCGCGTGGCGGCCTGCACCAGCACGCCGTGCTCGTAGCGCAGGTTCATCGCCAGGCCGTCGAACTTGAGTTCGCAGACATAGGCCACCGGCGGCGCGTCCTCGGCCAGGCCCAGTTCCTTGCGCACCCGCGCATCGAAGGCGCTCGCGCCGCCGGCCGTGATGTCGGTCTCGGTGCGGATCGACAGCATCGGCACCCGATGGCGCACCTTGACGAAGCCGTCGAGCACCTGGCCGCCCACGCGCTGGGTGGGCGAATCGGCGGTGCGCAGTTCGGGGTGCTCGGCCTCGAGGGCCTGCAGGCGCTGGAACAGCTTGTCGTACTCGGCGTCCGGCAGCGTCGGCGCATCGAGCACGTAATAGAGATGGGCGTGGTGGCGAAGCGTTTCGCTCAACGCGGCGGCTTCGCGCGCGGCATTTTCGTCAGGGGCAGTCATGGCAACAGGAGGGCGCGGTCAATCGGGAACGGGCACACCGCGCGCCGGCGTGGGCCGACCGCGGCAGTCACGGGAGGCGAAGCGACAGGACATGTGCGCGACGCCGGGAAAATCGTCTAGCTGAACAGCCGCCGCGCCAGCGCGGAGCCCGCGCCCAGCTCGCGCGAGTCGAGCATGTCGTAGAGCTCCTCGAGGTCGGCGCCGATCACGTCCATGGTCTCGTCGCGCAGCAGCTGGCCGTCGCCGTCGGTCACGACGCCGTCCATCTCGCGCGCCAGCGTGGCGGCCGACTCGCGCATGCGCACGAAGGGGCGCTCGGCGCGGTCGACCTGCGGCACGTCGAGGCTCAGCGTGAGTTCGCGGATCGCCGACTGCGCCGGGTCGTCGGCCAGCGCGGCCTGGGTGTCGAAAGACAGGCCGATGATCGGCGGCAGCCCGGCCTCGCCAGCCGGCAGCACCATGCGGCCCGGGATCAGCCCGGCCACGAAACCCAGCCGCGCGGCGTTCTGCTGCACATAGCCGGGGCTCCAGGCCGCATGGCGCGCGCGCAGCACGAAGCCCAGCTGCGCATCGTGCGCGCTGGCGAACTGGTCGAGCTCGCGGGCGCGTGCGACCTCGTCGAGCATCTCGGGGAACTCGGGCGCGCCGTTGAGGGTGTCGGCGAAGGCCTGGGCCTTGACCACGAACTCCGAGTACTCGATCTCGTTGAGCGCGCCGGTGCGGTTGGCCAGCTGCACGCCGACCTGGAAGGCGCCGTAGCGCTGGCCCGCCACCGGCGGCTCCCATTCGCCGTTGTGCTCGTTGAGGCCTTCGATCGCGACCGGCTTGCTGCCCGCGCGGCGCGTGGCCGGCATGGCGGCGATGGCCGCGTCGCCCGAGACCAGGCCGTCGAGCGAGACCGGCGCGATCACGTCGATCAGCGGGTCGAGCCCGCCGCGGCGGTCGGCCGTGGGGATCGGCAGCGCCGTGGGCGCGGGCAGGTCGGGGTCGAACAAGGGCTCGTGGCGCTCGTTGCCCGGCACGGGGTGCGGGTCGACGTGCAGCGTGGGCCCGTCGTCGGCGCGCTCGCCGGAAGACGCGGGGTCGAGCCCGGTGGGCGGCGGCGCGTCGGGCTGGCGCGGTGCATTGCGGCGCGAGGACCAGGTGTTGAAGGCCACCAGGCCGGCGAGAACGAGTCCGCCCAGGATGGCGAGGGCGACGGTGAGGCTGCTCATGTGGTGCGGGACCCGATCAGGCTTCGATCATGGATGCGGCGGACTCCATGTCCACCGCCACGATGCGCGACACGCCCTGCTCCTGCATGGTCACGCCGATCAGCTGTTCGGCCATCTCCATCGCGATCTTGTTGTGGCTGATGAAAAGGAACTGCGTGCTCTTGCTCATGGCGGACACCAGTTTGGCATAGCGCTCGGTGTTGGCGTCGTCCAGCGGCGCATCCACTTCATCCAAAAGGCAGAAAGGCGCGGGGTTGAGCTGGAAGATCGCGAACACCAGCGCGATGGCGGTGAGCGCCTTCTCGCCGCCCGACAGCAGGTGGATGGTCTGGTTCTTCTTGCCGGGCGGCTGCGCCAGCACCTGCACGCCGGCGTCGAGGATCTCGTCGCCGGTCATCACCAGGCGCGCGTTGCCGCCGCCGAACAGCTCGGGGAACATGCGGCTGAAGTGCTCGTTGACGATCTTGAAGGTGCCGCCCAGCAGCTCGCGGGTCTCGCCGTCGATCTTGCGGATCGCGTCTTCCAGCGTGCCGATGGCCTCGTTCAGGTCGGCCGACTGCGCGTCGAGGAAGGTCTTGCGTTCGCTGGCCATGGCCAGTTCGTCGAGTGCCGCCAGGTTGACCGCGCCCAGCGCCGCCACCTCGCGGTGCAACCGGTCGATCTCGCCCTGCAGGCCGGTCAGGCGCACCTTGTCGGTCTCGATCGACAGCGCGATCGCCTCCAGGTCGGCCTGGGCGTCGGCCAGCAAGGTGGCGTACTGCTCGAAGCCCAGGCGCGCGGCCTGTTCCTTGAGCTGGAATTCGGTGATGCGCTGGCGCAGCGGATCGAGCTCGCGCTCGAGCTGCAGCCGGCGCTCGTCGCTGGCGCGCAGCTTGAGCGTGAGGTCGTCGTACTGGCTGCGCGAGGCGCCCAGCGCGGTCTCGCGCTCGAGCTTGAGCGACAGCGCATCCTGCAGGCCGGCCTGCGCGGCCGCATCCGACAGCCGGCCGAGCTCGGCCTGGGCGCGTTCCTGCTCGTCGGCCAGCGCCACGGTCTGCTGCGCGGCGGTCTCGATCGCGCGGCTCAGTTCGCCGCGGCGGGCGTCGACGCTGCGCTGCGTGAAGGTGGCTTCCTGCGCCTGGCGTTCCAGGCTGCGGTGCTGGTCGCGGCTGGCGGCCAGCGCGCGGCCGGCCTCGATCACGCGCTCGTCGAGCTGGGCATGGCGCTCCTGGCTGTCGGCCAGCTGCATGTCGAGTTCCTCGAAGCGGCCTTCGGCGGCCACGCGGCGTTCCTGCAGGTCTTCCAGCTGCGCATCGACCTCGCCCAGGTCGGCCGCGAGCTGTTCGCTGCGCGCGCGGGTCTGCTCGGCCAGCTGCGTGAGGCGCAGCGTCTCGACCTGCAGCTCGTGCGCGCGCGATTGCGTCTCGCCGGCTTCGCGGCGCGCCGTGACCAGGCGCTGCGCGGCGTCGGCATAGGCCGCCTCGGCGCGCACCAGCGCGGTCCGCGCCTCTTCGCTCAGCAGCGTCTGGGCGCGCAGCTGGCGGTCGAGGTTCTCGATCTCCTGCTGGCGGCCCAGCAGGCCGGCCTGCTCGGAATCCTGCGCGTAGAAGCTCGCGCTGTGCGCCGTGACCGCATGGCCGCTCTGCACGAAGATCGCTTCGCCCGGCTGGAGCTGGCCGCGCTGGGCCAGGGCCTCCTCGAAGCTGGCCGCGGTGTAGCAGCCGTGCAGCCAGTCGACCAGCAGCGCCTGCAGGCCGGCGTCGTTGACGCGCAGCAGGTCCGACAGGCGCGGCAGCGCCCCGCCACCGGGCGGCAGGCCGGCCGCGGGCGGGCTGTAGAAGGACAGCTTGGCGGGCGGCGCGTCGCCGCCGAAGGCACGCACCATGTCCAGCCGCGAAACCTCGAGCGCGCCCAGGCGCTCGCGCAGCGCGGACTCGAGCGCGTTCTCCCAGCCCTGCTCGATGTGGATCCGGCTCCACAGGCCCTGCAGCCCGTCGAGGCCGTGCTTGGCCAGCCAGGGCGCGAGCTTGCCGTCGGTCTTGACCTTCTCCTGCAGCGCCTTGAGCGCCTCGAGCCGGGCCGACAGGTCGGCATGGCGCGCCACCTCGGTGTTGACGGCCTGCTGGCGCGTGCGGCGGTCGTCGTCGAGCTGCGGCACGGCTTCCTGCAGGTCCTGCAGGCGGGCGTCGGCCTCGGCCGCGGCTTCCTGGGCGGCCGCGAACTGGAACTGCAGGTCCTGCAGCTTTTCCTCGTCGGGCGCGGCCAGCGCCTGCTTGTCGGTGCGCAGGCGTTCGCTGCGCAGCGTGAGCTGGCGGCTCTGTTCCTCGATGTTGCGCTGGTCGGCGGCCAGCACCTGGATCTGCTGCTGCACCTGCACCACCGCCGCGCGCTGCGCATTGGCCTCGTTCTGGGCGCGCTGCTGTGCATCTTCCAGCTCGGGCATGCGCGCGTCGTGTTCCTCGAGCTGCGCGGCCAGCAGTTCGGCCTGCTCCTCGGCATCGACGCCCTGCCCGGCCAGGGTCTCGATCTCGACCTCGGCCTGTTCGCGCCGGCCACTCCACTGGCCGATCTGTTCGCGCAGCTGGATCAGCCGCTGCTCGACGCGCTGGCGGCCCTCGACCACGAAGCGGATCTCGCCCTCGAGCCGGCCGACCTCGGCGCTGGCCTCGTAGAGCTTGCCCTGCGCCTGGTTGACGTGGTCGCCGGCCGCGTAATGCGCCTGGCGCACGGTCTCGAGCTCGGACTCGATGCGCCGCAGGTCGGCCGTGCGCGACTCCAGGTCGTTGAGCGCGCGGTCGGCGTCGGCCTTGATCTTGGCCTGGTCGGCCTCGCTCTCGGTGCGCTTGAGGAACCACAGCTGGTGCTGCTTGCGCGTGGCGTCGGCCGTGAGCGCGTTGTAGCGCGCCGCCACCTCGGCCTGCTTCTCGAGCCGCTCGAGGTTGGTGTTGAGCTCGCGCAGGATGTCCTCGACGCGCGTCAGGTTCTCGCGCGTGTCGCCCAGGCGGTTCTCGGTCTCGCGGCGGCGTTCCTTGTACTTGGACACGCCCGCGGCCTCTTCCAGGAACAGGCGCAGTTCCTCGGGCTTGGACTCGATGATCCGGCTGATCGTGCCCTGGCCGATGATGGCGTAGGCGCGCGGGCCCAGGCCGGTGCCGAGGAACACGTCCTGCACGTCGCGCCGGCGCACCGGCTGGTTGTTGATGTAGTAGCTGCTGGTGCCGTCGCGCGTGAGCACGCGCCGCACCGCGATCTCGGCGAACTGCGCCCACTGGCCGCCGGCGCGGTGGTCGGCGTTGTCGAACACCAGCTCCACGCTCGAACGGCTGGCCTGCTTGCGGGTGGTCGTGCCGTTGAAGATCACGTCCTGCATCGACTCGCCGCGCAGCTCCGAGGCGCGCGACTCGCCCAGCACCCAGCGCACCGCATCCATGATGTTCGATTTGCCGCAGCCGTTCGGCCCGACCACACCGACCAGTTGGCCCGGCAGCAGGAAGTTGGTGGGCTCGGCGAAGGACTTGAAGCCGGAAAGCTTGATGGAATTGAGACGCACGAGGGGTCGTTCCAACCTGGCCCGAAAGCCAAGGTGTTGATTTGTAAGGAAAAATGCACAGCCGGCCGGCTGCCGCCCGAGGCCGCGATGATAACGTGCACACCATGCGCGATTCCCTCTTTCCCCGAGCCCGCGAACACCGCGCTTTCACGCCTCGCCGCACGCGGATCCTCGTCGCGGCCGCGCTGGCGTTCGGGCTGGCCGGCTGTGCCGCCACCCGCGACACCGAACGGGCCCAGAACTACGACAGCCGGGAGTGGTGGCAATCGGGCGCCAACCGGATCGCGAACCTGGCGCTGCGCGACAACCTGCAGTCGATCCGACGGGTGCAGCTCTCGCTCTACCGCCGCAATCCGCGCGAATGGCGCAAGTGGGCCACCAGCCCCGAGGACGCGACCGAGCGCACCTGGAACGCGGTCATGCAGGGCGCGCCACTGGCGGCGCTGCGCGGCACCCACGGCATCGATGCGGTGCGCCTGGCCTTCGACGCCGGCCCGCCGCCCTATGCCGGCGACCGCGTCGCCGCCCTGGTCTACGGCTGGGCCACCATGCTCAAGCAGGCCAACGGCGACACCTGGGAGCAGACGATGATCGACGGCGTGAATGCCGAGAACAGCTACCGCGCCGCGCGCAACATGGAGATCTCGCTGTGGCTGATCGGCTCCAGGACCGGCCCCGACGGCCAACCGCTGCTGCTGGCCACCGAGGTCAGCGAGCGCGGCCGCAACCTGCTGGTGGACCGCGAGCTGTCGAAGGTCGTGGCGCGGCTGGACCTGCTGGCCGCACAGGCCGACGAGAAGTACCGCCGCGCGGCCCTCGATTTCGCCCAGGGCTGGCTCATGGGCAGCCTCGGCCCCTTCCTGTCGATGGCCAAGCAATAGGAAACATATTTCCTTTTTCCTCGAAAAAGGTATTATGTTTCCATGGACAAGAAGGCTCTCATCGTGCAACTGGCGGCCCGGCGCGAGGCGCTCGGGCTCACGCTCGACCAGGTCGCGCAGCGCTCGGGCCTGACCGAGCGCTCGGTGCGCAACGCGCTGGGCTCGCAGGCCAATCCCCAGCTGTCGTCGCTGCTGGCGCTGGCCGATGCGCTCGAGCTCGAATTCCATCTCACGCCGCGCGGCTTCGGCGCCCCCGCCGGCGCGGCCGACGACCCGGCCTACCGGCCCGTGGCCACGCGCGTGGGCGCCGCGGTGGCCCCGCAGGGCAAGCCCCCCGCGTCCGCCTCATGAACGTCAAGATCCTCGAGATCGCGCTCGGCGGCCGGCCCTTCGGCCAGCTGTTCCAGTACGCCGACCTGTGCCGCTTCGTGGCCGACCCAGCGCTGGTCGCGGCGCCGCCGGCCGAGGTGCTGTCGCTGTCGATGGTGGCGGCCGATGCCTCGGCGCAATCGGCGCTCTGGAGCGACGTCAAGAACCCGCTGTTCAACGCCCAGGGCGGCAAGCTGCCGCCCTACTTCCAGAACCTGCTGCCCGAAGGCGTGCTGCGCACCCACATCGCGCAGCTGCGCGGCTGCCGCGAGGACGACCATTTCGAGCTGCTCGCGGCCTGCGGCGGCGACCTGCCGGGCGCGGTCAGCGCGCGCCCGACCACGGTCGACCGCGCCACGCTGCAGCGCCTGATCACCCAGGACCAGGACGCGCTGGAGATGTCGGTGGTCGAGCTGCCGCTGCCGCAGGGCATCTCGGTCTCGGGCGTGCAGCCCAAGCTGGGGCTGCGGCGCCAGGGTGGGCGCTACGTGGCGCGCACCCGCGCGGGCAAGAGCACCCGCGTGATCGCCAAGCTGCCGGTGGCGGGCCGGCCGCACATGCCGCAGCTGGAGATGCTCTCGCTCGAGATGGCGCGCGCCGCCGGGGTCGAGGTCTGCCATGCCGAACTCGCGCCGCTGGCCGCGATCCAGGCCGAGCACAGCTACGCGCTGCCCGACGAGCCGGACTTCCTGGCCGTCACACGCTTCGACCGCGACGGCGCGAAGCGCATCCACTTCGAGGACTTCGCCCAGGTGCTGGCGATCGACCCGCAGCACAAGTACGGCGCCAGCTACCTCGACATGGCGCTGGCGATGCAGGCCTTCCCCTCGCTGGGCGAGGACGCGGTGCTCGAGTTGCTGCGCCGGCTGGTGGTGAACGACCTGCTGGGCAACCCCGATGCCCACCTGAAGAACTTCGGCCTGCTCTACCCCGACGGCCGCACGCCGCGCTTCGCGCCGGCCTACGACATCGTGGCCTATGCCGCGATGCAGGGCGTCGAAGGCCACGGCCTGCCGCTGATGCCGGCCGCACCCAACGCGCGCACCCCGGCGGCGCGCAGCGCGCTGTTCACCCCCACGCGCATGCGCGCCTTCTGCTTCGCCGCCGGCCTGCACGAGCCGCGGGTGCGCCGCGCCATCGCCGACACGGCACGCGCCGCGCGCGCCGCCTGGCCGGCGATGATCGAGGCCGCCACGCTGCCCGCGCCCTGGAAGGCCCGGCTCGCGGGCCGCCTGCGCGACCACAGCCTGCTCCAGGGCCTGGCGCGACGTGGCACCTAAAATGCTTCACCGGTTCTTCCCGTTCCTCATCCCCCTTCCCAACCCCTGACCAGGCACACCTCATGAGCTCCCTCAACTTCATCGGCGGCGAAAAAGGCGGGGTCGGCAAGTCGGTCACCGCACGGGTGCTGGCGCAGTACTTCATCGACCACAGCCGCCCCTTCACCGGCTTCGACACCGACCGCTCGCACAGCTCCTTCACCCGCTTCTACGAGGGCTTCGCCTCGCCGGTGGTGGTCGACAGCTTCGAGGGCCTGGACAAGGTGGTGAACGGCTTCGAGAGCAACCCGGCGCAGAGCGTGATCGTCGACCTCGCGGCGCAGACGCTGGCGCCGCTGTCACGCTGGATCAAGGAGTCGGACCTGTTCGACCTGTTCGCCGAGATGGGCGTGGCGGTCAACTTCTGGCATGTGCTGGACGACGGCCGCGACTCCACCGACCTGCTGGGCACGCTGATCGACACCTTCGGCGAGCGCCCCAACTACATCGTGGTGCAGAACTACGGCCGCGGCAGCGACTTCGGCATGCTGCTGGCCTCGCAGTCGCTGGCCAAGGCCAGCGCCCACGGCGCCCGCGTGATCGCGCTGCCGCGCCTGCACGAGGCCAGCATGCGCAAGATCGACGCCCAGAACAGCAGCTTCTGGAAGGCGGTCAACGACCGCGAAGGCCCGCACGCGCTGGGCCTGCTGGAACGCCAGCGCGTGAAGACCTGGCTGGCCACGGCCTACGGCGCCTTCGACACGCTGCCGCTGTAGTTCGCGGCCGGCAGCAGCCAGTCGCGGAAGGCCTTCATCGCCTCGCTCTCGGGCCTGGACTTGAGCCGCGTGAGCCAGTAGCGGCCGTTCTGCGTCTCGGTGGCGAAGGGCCGCACCAGCCGCCCCTGGCGCAGCTCGCGGCCGAACATCGCGACCGGCAGCAGCGCCACGCCCGCGCCCTGCGCCACGGCTTCGGCCATGGTCAGCGAGGAATCGAAGACCGCGCCGCGCACCACCGGGCAGTCGACACCCGCGGCCGCGAACCAGGCCGGCCATTCGTCGCTGCGGTAGGAGCGCAGCAGCGTCGTGCGGTGCAGGTCCGCCGGCCGCTGCAAGGCGGGCGCCAGCAGCGGCGCGCACACCGGCGACAGCGGCGAGGGCATCAGGGGCTCGGCCTCGGTGCCGTGCCAGGCGCCGTCGCCGAAGCGCACCGCATAGTCCAGCCCCTCGCCCGCGATGTCGACCCGGTTGTTGTGGGTGAACAGGCGCAGGTCGACGAAGGGATGCAGCTGCTGGAAATCCTGCAGCCGCGGCATCAGCCAGCCGACCGCGAAGGTGCCGACCACGCCCACCGTCAGCGGCTCGCGCGCCTGGCCTTCGCCGAACTGGGCCAGCACGCTCTCGATGCGGCCGAAGGACTGCGCGAGCACCGGCAGCAGCGCCGCGCCCTCGTCGGTCAGCGCCAGGCCGCGCGGCAGGCGCCGGAACAGGGTCGCGCCGACGCGCTCCTCGAGCTTCTTCACATGCTGGCTCACCGCGGTCTGCGTGACGTGCAGCTCGAGCGCCGCGCGGGTGAAGCTGAGGTGGCGCGCCGACACCTCGAAGGCGCGCAGGGCATTGAGCGGAAGTTGCATGGCCCAGATTTTCTTATGGCTGCCCCTCTTTCTTAGCATTGGATTCGGCGCCTGCCCTTCGATATCGTCCGACGCTCGATCCACAACGCACAAGAGCATCATGCAGAGACGTCATTTTTCATTGGCCATGGGCAGCGCACTGGCCGCGCTCGCGATGGGCGCCGAGGCCGGCACCCCGGCGGCCGACAGCCGCATCGCGCAGGCCCTTCGGCGCATCGAGGCCGAGAGCGGCGGCCGGCTGGGCGTGTGCATCCTCGACACCGCCGACGGCCGGCGCATCGGCCACCGCGCCGACGAGCGCTTCCCGATGTGCAGCACCTTTAAGTGGCTGGCGACGGCGCTGGTGCTGCAGCGCGTCGATGCGGGCCGGGAGACGCTCGAGCGCACGCTGCCCATCGAACGCGCGGCCATCCTGCCGCACTCGCCGCTGACCGAACCCCGCGTGGGCCAGCGCATGCCCCTGGCGGCGCTGTGCGAGGCCGCCATCGTCCAGAGCGACAACGCCGCGGCCAACCTGCTGCTGGACAGCTTCGGCGGGCCGGCCGCGCTGACCGCCTGGCTGCGCGCGCTGGGCGACACGCTCACGCGGCTGGACCGCACCGAGCCCACGCTCAACGAGGCCCTGGCCGGCGATCCGCGCGACACGACCACGCCGGGCGCGATGCTCGGCCTGCTGAACACGCTGCTGCTCGGCGACACCCTGAAGCCGCCCTCGCGCGAGCGCCTGCGCGACTGGCTGGTGGCCAACCAGACCGGCGGCCTGCGCCTGCGCGCGGGCCTGCCGGCCGGCTGGACCGTGGGCGACAAGACGGGGGCCGGCGCCTTCGGCACCAACAACGACGTGGCGATCGTCTGGCCGCCGGGGCGGCCGCCCCTGCTGGTGACGGCCTACCTCACGCAGACCAAGCTGAGCTTCAGCCAGAGCAACGGGACGCTGGCGGCCGTGGGCGGCCTGCTGCCCACGCTGTGAACGCGATCCTCAGCGGGCGCGCCTGAACAGCAGCACGACCAGCAGCAGCGCGAAGACGACGAAGCAGACGAAGGACCAGTTGGCGATCGACAGGCCGAGGAAGGTCCAGTCGACCTTGGAGCAGTCGCCGCTGCCGCGGAAGATCATCGGGATGGCGCGCTGCAGCGGGAAGGTCTCGATCATCCCGTAGATGTCGCGGCCGCAAGACACCGTTTCGGGCGGATACCACTGCAGCCAGCTCTGCTGCGCCGCGGTGTAGGCACCGCCCGCGGCGCTGACCAGCGCCAGCGCGGCGCCCGTCTTCTGCAGCACCGGCTGGCCGGTCAGCGCGGCCAGGCCGGTGAACACCGCCACCAGCACCAGCGCATAGCGCTGCACGATGCACATCGGACAGGGCTCGAGCCCGACCACGTGCTGCAGGTACATGCCGAAAGCCAGCATGGCCACGCAGGCCAGACAGATCAGCGCCAGGGCGCGGCGCGGCGCCGCGAAATACCAAGAGATCAAGGGGATACCCAGTCTTCCACGAATACCTTGGCCTTGCGTGGCGTGGCGACGACCGTGTCGCCTTCGCCTAGACCCAGGTCCCGGAACTGTTGCGCAGGGAGTTGCGCTTCGATGATGGTTCCGGACGCAGGATTATGCTGATCCGTTTCGACCGGCCGGAGTTCCAGCCGCGCGATCGGTCCGACCACGATTGCGCGCTCGATCTTCGCGACCAAGCCGCCGCTGGACGCGCCCGTGACATAGCGTTCGACCGTCAGGTCGTGCGGGCGCACATAGGCCAGCGCCTTGCTGTCCTGCACGCCGCTGTGCTCGGGCGACTGCAGGCGGATGCCTTCGAGCTGCACCTCGCCCTCGTGGGCGCGGCCGTGGAACAGGTTGACGTCGCCCAGGAAGCCGTAGACGAAGGGGCTGGCCGGATGGTCCCAGACCTCCTGCGGCGAGCCGACCTGCTCGATCCGGCCCTTGTTGATCACCACCACGCGGTCGGCCACCTCGAGCGCCTCTTCCTGGTCGTGGGTGACGAAGATCGAAGTGACGTGCAGCTCGTCGTGCAGCCGGCGCAGCCAGCGGCGCAGTTCCTTGCGCACCTTGGCGTCGAGCGCGCCGAAGGGCTCGTCGAGCAGCAGCACCTTGGGCTCCACCGCCAGCGCCCGCGCCAGCGCGATGCGCTGCCGCTGGCCACCGGACAGCTGCGAGGGATAGCGGTCGGCCAGCCAGTCGAGCTGCACCAGCTTCAGCAGGTCGGTCACCTTCTGCTTGATCTGCGCGTCCGACGGACGCTCCTTGCGCGGCTTCACGCGCAGGCCGAAGGCCACGTTCTCGAACACGGTCATGTGGCGGAACAGCGCGTAGTGCTGGAACACGAAGCCGACCTGGCGCTCGCGCACATGCACGTCGGTGGTGTCCTCGCCCGAGAACAGGATGCTGCCCTGGTCGGCCGTTTCCAGGCCCGCGATGATGCGCAGCAGCGTGGTCTTGCCGCAGCCCGAGGGGCCCAGCAGCGCGACCAGTTCGCCGGAGGCGATGTCGAGGTTGACGTCGTTCAGCGCGCGGAAGTCGCCGAACTGCTTGCTGACGTTGCGGATTTCGATGCTCATGGGATCTTTCTAAATCGGGATCGGATGCCCGGACGCAGAGGACGCGAAGGTTTCGCGAAGAACGCAAAAGGAACATCCAGGAATCTTCTTCTGGATCCTTTCGCGTTTTTTTTTGCGAGTTTTTGCGTCCTCTGCGTCCGGCAGTTCGAATTTCCTCTTACACGGTCGCCGGACGCTCAGGGGGCAGTTCGGCAATGGCCTTCATCTCGCGCTCGTGGCGCCACTCGATCACCGACTTGATGACCAGCGTGACCACCGCCAGGATGGCCAGCAGCGAGGCCACGGCGAAGGCCGCGACCGACTGGTACTCGTTGTAGAGCACCTCGACGTGCAGCGGCATGGTGTTGGTCTGGCCGCGGATGTGGCCCGAGACCACCGACACCGCGCCGAACTCGCCCATGGCGCGCGCATTGCACAGGATCACGCCGTACAGCAGGCCCCACTTGATGTTGGGCAGGGTCACGCGCCAGAAGGTCTGCCAGCCGGTCGCGCCCAGCACGATCGCGGCCTGCTCCTCGTCGGTGCCCTGCGCCTGCATCAGCGGGATCAGTTCGCGCGCGATGAAGGGGAAGGTCACGAACACGGTCGCCAGCACGATGCCGGGCACCGCGAAGATGATCTTGATGTCGTGCGCGGCCAGCCACGGGCCGAACCAGCCCTGGGCGCCGAACACCAGCACGTAGATCAGGCCCGCGACCACCGGCGACACCGCGAACGGCAGGTCGACCAGCGTGGTCAGCACGGCCTTGCCGCGGAACTCGAACTTGGCGATGGCCCAGGCCGCCGCGACGCCGAACACCAGGTTCAGCGGCACGGCGATGGCGGCGGTGATCAGCGTGAGCCGGATCGCGCTCCAGGCGTCGGGTTCCTTGAGCGCCTCGAGGTAGGCGCCGAAGCCCTTGCGCAAGGCCTCGGTCGCCACCGCGGCCAGCGGCAGGATCAGGAACAGGAACATGAACAGCAGCGCGATGCCGATCAGCGTCCAGCGGACCCAGGGCGCCTCGGTGGTGCCGGCATTGGCGCGGCGGATGACTTTTTGGGGAGCGCTCATGTCAGCTTTCCGAACGGCGGCGTTGCCAGCCTTGCAGGCCGTTGATGACCAGCAGCAGCAGGAAGGAGATGACCAGCATCACCAAGGCCACCGCGGTCGCGCCAGCGTAGTCGTACTGCTCGAGCTTGCCGATGATGATCAGCGGCGTGATCTCCGAGATCATGGGCATGTTGCCCGCGATGAAGATCACCGAGCCGTACTCGCCGATCGCCCGCGCGAAGGCCATCGCGAAGCCGGTCAGCAGCGCCGGCAGGATCGACGGGAAGATCACGCGGGTGAAGGTCTGCAGGCGCGTGGCGCCCAGCGAGGTGGCGGCCTCCTCCAGTTCCTTCTCGGTGTCTTCGAGCACCGGCTGCACCGTGCGCACCACGAAGGGCAGGCCGACGAAGATCAGCGCGACCACCACGCCCGCCGGCGTGAAGGCCAGCTTGATGCCGTGCGGCTCGAGGTACTGGCCGACCCAGCCGTTGCCGGCCAGCAGCGCGGTCAGCGAGATGCCGGCCACCGCGGTCGGCAGCGCGAAGGGCAGGTCGACCAGCGCATCGATGATCTTCTTGCCCGGGAACTTGTAGCGCACCAGCACCCAGGCCAGCAGCAGCCCGAACACCAGGTTGACCAGTGCCGCGATCAGCGAGGCGCCGAAGGTCAGCCGGTACGAGGCCATCACGCGCGGCGCGGTCACGGCCACCCAGAACTGGTCCCAGGTCAGCGTGAAGGTCTTGAAAACCAGCGCCGACAGCGGGATCAGCACGATCAGGCAGAGGTACAGCAGCGCGTAGCCGAGCGTCAGGTTGAAGCCCGGCAGCACGCGGTTGTTGCGTCGCCCTGGACGCGAAAGCGGCGCTGTCGCGGACGACAGCGCCGAAGAAGTCACACCACTCATGTTGAGCCCATGGTCTTATTCGTGGAACACCGCGGAACCGGCTTCGCCGGACCGCGGGTGTTGCCCCCCGGCAGGGGGGAGGAAGAAGGCGACGCGCCGTGCGCCGCCACCTGCAGGGCCCGTCACTTGCCGGGGGTGTAGATCTTGTCGAACTGGCCGCCGTCGTTGAAGTGCACCTTCTGCGCTTCGGCCAGGCCGCCGAACAGTTCCTGCACCGTGAACAGCTGCACCGGCTTGAAGGTGCTGGCGTACTTCTTGAGCACGGCCGGCGAACGCGGACGCAGTGCATGCTTGGCGGCGATTTCCTGGCCCTCTTCCGAGTACAGGAAGTCGAGGTAGGCCTTGGCCACGTCGGCCGTGCCCTTCTTGGCCACGGTGCGTTCGACCACGGCCACCGGGTTCTCGGCCAGCACGCTGATCGAGGGGTAGACGGCGTCGACCTTGCCGGCGCCGAATTCGCGGTCGATCGACAGCACTTCGGATTCGAAGGTGATCAGCACATCGCCGATGTTGCGTTGCAGGAAGATGGTGGTGGCGTCGCGGCCGCCCTTGCCCAGCACCGGCACGTTCTTGAACAGCTTGCCCACGAACTCGGCGGCCTGCGCGTCGCTGCCGCCCTTCTTCTTCACGTAGCCCCAGGCCGCGAGGTAGGCGTAGCGGCCGTTGCCGCCGGTCTTGGGGTTGACCACCACGACCTGCACGCCGGGCTTGGTCAGGTCGTCCCAGTCCTTGATGCCCTTGGGGTTGCCGTTGCGCACCAGGAACAGCATGGTCGAGGTGGTGGGCGATGCGTTGTCGGGGAAGCGCTTGGACCAGTCCTTGGCCACCACGCCCAGGCCGGCCAGGTAGTCGATGTCGGTGGTGGTGTTCATGGTCACGACGTCGGCGTCGAGGCCGTCGCCCACCGCGCGCGCCTGGGCGCTCGAGCCGCCGTGCGCCTGGTCGACCTTCACGTCCTTGCCGGTGGCCTTCTTGTAGCTCGCGATGAAGGCCGGGTTGATGTCCTTGTAGAACTCGCGCGCCACGTCGTACGAGGCGTTGAGCAGGGTCGTGGTCTGCGCCAGTGCGGCGGAACCGGCCGCGGCGAAGGCGACGGCGACGAAGAGGGTCTTGATTCTGGTGGTCATGAAGTTGCCAAAGGTTCTGAAGAGGGTCGGCCCGCCAGCATCTGGCTGGGCGCTTCGGTCAGCGACTGGAGCAGGGCCAGGCCGAGCGGCCAGTCCCCGTGCCCCGAGTCGACGTTGATGTGGCCCGCATTCTGCATGCGAACGAATTCGCTGCCCCAGGCCCGCGCATAGGCGCCGGCCAGGCGCACCGGGCAGAAGGGGTCGTTGCTGCTGGCCACCACGATGCTGCGGTAGGGCAGCGCGGCGTAAGGCACGGGCGCGAAGTCGGCCAGCGCCGCCCGGCGCTCGGGGTCGGCCGGGGCCACCAGCAGGGCGCCCGCGATGCGCTCGACCACCGGCGGCGGCAGGTGCGCGACCGCGATGCATCCCAGGCTGTGGGCGGCCACGACCACCGGTGCGTCCTGCGCCAGGATCAGGTCGCCGATCGCCCGGATCCAGGATTCGCGCCGGGGTGACACCCAGTCGTCCTGCACCACGCGCGCGGCGTCGGCCAGGCCCTCGGCCCACAGGCTCTGCCAGTGGCCGGGACCCGAATCGCGCCAGCCCGGAACGATGACGACGCGATGCGTCACCGCACCCGCCCGGCAGCCGGCGCGTGCGCGCCGGTGATCAACGCCAGCTTCATCGCGTCTTATTTGTTCGGCTGGGGCGTGACGCGCAGGTACGGACGCACGGCCTTGAAGCCCTTGGGGAAGCGCTGGGCCAGTTCGGCCGGGTCCTGCAGGCTGGGGATGATCACCACGTCGTCGCCGTCCTTCCAGTTGGCGGGCGTCGCGACCTTGTGGCTGTCGGTGAGCTGCAGCGAATCGATCACGCGCAGGATCTCGTCGAAGTTGCGGCCGGTGCTGGCCGGGTAGGTCAGCGTGGTGCGCACCACGTGCTTGGGGTCGATGATGAACACGCTGCGCACCGTGGCGGTGGTCGAGGCGTTCGGGTGGATCATGTCGTACAGGTCGGCCACCTTGCGGTCGGCATCGGCCAGGATCGGGAAGTTGACCGTGGTGTTCTGCGTCTCGTTGATGTCGGCGATCCAGCCCTGGTGCTTGTCGACCGGGTCCACGCTCACGGCGATGGGCTTCACGCCGCGCTTGGCGAACTCGCCCGACAGCGCGGCCGTCTTGCCCAGCTCGGTGGTGCAGACCGGCGTGAAGTCGGCCGGGTGCGAGAACAGCACCACCCAGGAATCGCCAGCCCACTGGTGGAACTGGATCGGACCTTCGCTGGAGTCCTGCAGAAAATCGGGGGCGGTGTCGCCGAGTCGAAGGGTGGCCATGGTCGTCGCTCCTCAGTGGAATGGGGTTGGAGCACCGATTGTGGAAAGGCCGGCTCGGATAACAAACGAATATCTAATTGTTTGAATATGTCTTTTTGGCACTAAGGGCCAGCCGAAGCGCGGCCTCTTCCTCGCTCGCGCAGCCCACCGGTTCGTGCCCGTCCAGGTGCTCGGCCAGGAAATCGAGCAGGTGGCGCACCGCCGGCACCAGCGCCCGGCGCGGCGCGTACATCGCGTGCACCACGCCGGCCTGCGGCGCCCAGCCGGGCAGCACCTCGACCAGTTCGCCGCTGGCCAGCTCGCGCCGGCACATGTAGTCGGGCAGCATGCCGGCGCCCACGCCCTGCATGATCGCGATCTTGAGCGTCAGCAGGTCGTCGGCCACGTAGCGCGGGTGGTGCACCGCCTGGTAGGTGCGGCCGTCGGGGCCGGCCAGCGCCAGGGTGGCGCGGCCGTCGCCGGAGGACATGGCGACCGTGTCGATGCGCGCCAGGTCTTCCGGCCCCTGCAGCGGCCCTTGGTGCGGCAGCCGCTCGGCGCTCATCACCAGCATGCCGCGGCTCTCGCCGAAGCTGCGCGCCGCCAGCGTGGCGCTGTCTTCTATCGACGGACGCACGCGCAGCGCCAGGTCGACCCCCTCCTCCACCGGGTCGACCGGCCGGTTGAGCACGCGCATCTCGATGCGCACGCCGGGGAAGCGGCGCATGAACACCGGCAGCAAGGGCCCCACGCTGCTCTGCGCCAGCGTCACCGGGCAGGTGATGCGCACCGTGCCGCGCGGCTCGGTCTGCACCTGGGACACGGCCTCGGACGCGGCCTGGGCCGCGTCGCGCATCTCCACGCAGTAGCGCAGGTAGAGCTCGCCCGCGGGCGTGAGCGACAGCCGCCGCGTGCTGCGCTGGAGCAACTGCACGCCCAGCGAGGCCTCGAGGTCGGCCACGCGCCGCGAGAGCCGCGACTTGGGCACGCCCAGCGCCTTGCTGGCCGAAGTGAAACCGCCCCGCTCCGCCACTTCGGCGAAGAAAACCATGTCGTTGAGGTCTTGCATCGGCTTATTGTCCCAAATGGAGAACGATGTGGCGCAAATTTACCGACTTATCAGTCACTGGTATCAAAAATAGAATTCTCTCCATGCCGGCCTTCCGTGCCGACCCTTCTGAATCGAAAGTGAGCGATTGATCATGAAACTTCTGCAAGTGGACGCCAGCGTTCTGGGCACCAACTCCGTCTCCCGCCAACTCACGGCCGACATCGTCGCCGAATGGCGCCGTGCACACCCCGACACCACGGTCGACTACCTCGACCTGGCCGTCGACACCCCCAACCATTTCGACGCCAACGCCCTGGGCATCAAGGTCGGCGTGCAGGCCGAGCCGACCGAAGCGCAGAAGCGCGAGAACGCGGTCTCGGAAAAGCTGGTGAGCCAGTTCCTGGCGGCCGACGTGATCGTGGTGGGCGCACCGCTCTACAACTTCAGCATTCCGACCCAGCTCAAGGCCTGGATCGACCGCCTGGCGCAGGCCGGCCGCACCTTCAAGTACACCGAGAAGGGCCCGGTCGGCCTGGCCGGCGGCAAGACCGTGATCGTGGCTTCGTCGCGCGGCGGCATCTACTCCACCAGCGAAGGTGGCCAGGCCGCCGAGCACCAGGAAAGCTACCTCAAGGTGGTGTTCGGCTTCTTCGGCATCACCGACGTGCGCATCGTGCGTGCCGAAGGCTTGGCGATGGGCGACGCGCCCAAGGCCGCGGCCATCGAATCGGCCCGCGCCGACATCCGCACCGCCACGGCCGAAGCGGCCAACCAGGCCGTCAGCCAGCTGGCTGCCTGAACCCGACGGGCCCTGGGGCCCGTGTCGAGGTTCAGCTTCCGTTGTGTGTTTTGACCCAGGCCACGTATTTGTCGACCCAGCTCTGCAGGAACTGCTTGCTCGCCTCCGACACGTGGCCCTTGTCGTCGAACAAGCCTTCCTTGTTCTGGATGAAAGCCTCGGGCTGGCCCAGCGTCGGCACGTCGAGGTAGGCCAGCACGTTGCGCAGGTGCTGCTGCGCCAGCGCGGTGCCGATGGCGCCCACCGACACCCCGATCACCCCGGCCGGCTTGCCGCCCCACGCGCTCTGGCCGTAGGGCCGCGAGGCATGGTCGATCGCGTTCTTCAGCACGCCCGGCACCGAGCGGTTGTATTCCGGCGTCACGAACAGCAGGCCCTGGGCCGCCGCGATCTCGGTCTTCAGCCGCTTCACGGCCGGCGCCTGGTTGCCGTCGTCGTCCTGGTTGTAGAGCGGCAGGTCGCCGATCTCGAGGTGCTCGAAGGTGAAGTCCGAGGGCGCGAGGTGGGCCAGCGCCAGCGCCAGCTTGCGGTTGAACGAATCCTTGCGCAGGCTGCCGATGACGACCGCGATCTTGTACTGACTCATGCAATCTCTCCAGAAGTGGAAGTGGACGAAAAAGGGCTCAGGCGGGGTCGAGGACGCGTTCGATGGCCCGCTGCAGGTGCAGCAGCCCGAAGGACACGTCGACGAACTCGCCGTTGAGGTAGAAGGTCGGGGTGGCGCGCACCCGCAACTGGGTCGCGACCTGCATCTGCTCCTGCACGCGCTGCAGGTAGACATGGTCGCGCAGTTCGTTCTCGAAGCGCGCCATGTCCAGTCCGGCCTGCTGCGCATGCTCGCGCAGGTGCGCCTCGCCCAGCCGGTGCGCATGGGTGAACAGCAGGTCGTGGAAGGGCCAGAACTTGCCCTGCGCGCCCGCGGCTTCGGCCGCCTCGGCCGCCAGTTCGGCATGCGGGTGCACCTCGCGCAGCGGGAAGTGCCGGAACACGAAGCGCACCTTGGGCCCGAAGTGGTCCAGCATGATCTTCACGGCCGGGTAGGCTTGGGCACAGGACGGGCACTCGAAATCGCCGTACTCGACCAGCGTGGCGCGCGCGCCAGGCGGGCCCAGCACATGGTCGGTCGACGCGTCGGGTTCGAGCAGGCGCTGGGGATTCACTGCGGCATTCATGGCGTTCTCCAGGGAGAGGCGGAAGGCACAGTATGACCCCGAGACATGTCTCAGGATGTGTGCGTCAGGTGCACGGCTTCTTCTGCAGGCTGGCCTGCGTGACGCTGGCGCCCGCGGGCACGTCGTCGGTGATCCACACATTGCCGCCGATGGTCGCGCCCTTGCCCAGCGTCACGCGCCCGAGGATGGTCGCGCCGGCGTAGATCACCACGTCGTCCTCCACCACCGGATGGCGTGGCAGGCCCTTCTGCAGATGGCCCTCGGCATCGGTCGGGAAGCGCTTGGCGCCCAGCGTCACCGCCTGGTAGAGCCGCACGCGCTCGCCGATCACGGCCGTCTCGCCGATCACCACGCCGGTGCCGTGGTCCATGAAGAAGCCGGCGCCGATGGTCGCGCCCGGGTGGATGTCGATGCCGGTCTGCCCATGGGCCAGCTCGGCCACGATGCGCGCCAGCAGCGGCAGGCCCAGGCCGTAGAGCCGATGCGCGAGGCGGTGATGAATCATCGCCAGCACACCCGGATAGCACAGCAGCACCTCGTCCACGCTGCGCGCTGCGGGGTCGCCCTGGTAGGCGGCCAGCACGTCGCTGTCGAGCAGGCGGCGGATCTGCGGCAGCGAGGCGCCGAAGGCCTTGACCGCCGCGCTGGCCTGCGCGTCGAGCGCCGCCTCGTCGATCGACTGCTGGCGGCCCACGTAGCGCAGCTCGAGCCGGGCCTGCGTGACCAGGCCCATCAGCGCCGCGTCCAGCGTGTGGCCGACGTAGAAATCCTCGCTCTCGTGGCGCAGGTCGGGCGGGCCCAGCCGCATCGGGAACAGCGCGCCCTTGAGCGCCTCGACGATCTCGGTCAGGGCCTCGCGCGAGGGGAATTCACGGCCCACGGGTTCGCGGGAGCGCTTTTGCGAGTCGCGCCACTCATGGCGTGCGTCGCGCAGGGCGCGGACGATGTCGTCGACGTCGAAGGATTGCATGGTCGGTTGCCGCTTCACGCGGCGAGAAAAACAAACGGAAGGCGTCGGTTGTAGCGCAAAAGCCGGACACCGACCGCGACCGCGGTCATTCCGCGCCCGGACAGATGGGAACGATTCTCATTGAATAACTACAATCGCCGCCAATGTCCGCCTCTCGCCCTGCATCCGACCCCATGCACCTCGTGCAACAGCTGTTCTCGGACCACCATGCGTGGCTGACCGGCCGACTGCAGGCCCGCCTGGGCAATGTCGCCGACGCCCAGGACCTGGCTTCCGAGACCTTCGTGCGGATGGTCGGCCAGCGGGACCTCGACGCGGTCCAGGAGCCCCGCGCGTTTCTCACCACCATCGCGAAACGCCTGCTGTTCTCGTTCTGGCGCCGACGCGACCTGGAGCGCGCCTACCTGGACACGCTGGCCCTGCGCCCCGAGGAGACAGCCCCCTCGCCCGAAGAGCGCGCCGTGCTGATCGAGACGCTCGAGCACATCGCCCAGGCCCTCGACGGCCTCGCGCTCAAGGCGCACCAGGCCTTCCTGCTGAGCCAGCTCGACGGCCTGGGCTACCACGCGATCGCGGCCGAACTCGGCATCTCGCACAGCACGGTGCGCCGACACATGGCCGAGACCTTCGGGCGCATCGCCATGGCCATGGCACGCCAGCAGGCGGGCCTTGCGTGCACGGCACGCGTCACGGCCAGCGTGTGACCGTGGCGCTCGAACTCGACGCCGCCACCCAGGCGGCGGTGCGCTGGATGGTGGCGCTGCATTCGGGCGACACCACGGCCGCCGAACGGCGCGACTTCGATGCCTGGCTGCTCGCCAGCCCCCATCACCGGCAGGCCTGGCAGCAATTGAGCGGCGCGCTCGTCGGCACGCTGGCACCGGCGCGCGGGGCCGCAGCCGATGCGCCGGGCGCCCTGCTGGGCGAGGTGCTCGCCCGGCAGGATGCCCGCACCCGCCAGCGCCGCCGGCTGCTGCGCGGTGCGCTCGGGCTGGGCGGCCTCGCGGCCGGTGCAGCGCTGGTCGCCGAGCGCCAGCTGCCCCTTGCGCAGCTGACGGCCGACCTGCGCACCGGCACGGGCGAGCGGCGCGAGCTCGCACTGCCCGACGGCAGCCGGCTCACGCTCGATGCGCGCTCCGCGGTCGACCTGGACTTCCGCGCCGGCCACCGCACCGTGACCCTGCGCCAGGGCGCGCTGATCGCGCAGGCTGCGTCGGTACGCCCCGGCGAGGACGCGCCCTTCATCGTGCGCACGGTGCATGGCACGCTGCGCGCGCTGGGCACCGGCTTCGTCGTCCGGCTCGACGCCACGCACAGCCAGGTCGGCATGCTCGAGCACAGCGTCGAGATCCGGACCGCGCAAGGCCGGCGCGAGACGCTGGCCGAGGGCCGCAGCGCACGCTTCGATGCCCGGGGCATCACGTTCACCGACGAAGCTCCGGCGGCCAGTGCCGCCTGGCGGCGGGGCATGCTCGAAGCGCACGACCAGACGCTGGGCGAAGTGGTGGACACCTTGCGCGCCTACCGCAGCGGCTTCGTGCGCATCACGCCCGAAGCCGCCGCGCTGCGCGTGTACGGCACCTATGCACTCGACGACACCGACCGCGCCCTGACCGCGCTCGGCGAGACGCTGCCGGTGCGGATCCGCATCTTCCAGCGCGGCTGGCTGGTGCTCATCGAACGCAGCTGACGCGCTTCGACGCGGCCTGCGTCCGCCAGCAGCGCGCAGAAAGTTGAACACTTTTTCGAACTCGAACGACAAGCCTCGGGACCCCTTCGACATCCGCTCTTTCCCGAGGACTTCATGCTCGCCCTTTTCCCTTCGCGCCCGGCCCTGCTGGCCCTGGCCGCCGCAGCCCTGATCGGCAACCTGCAAGCACAGGCCCAGACCCCGGCGCCCGCCCCCATGGCCCACGCCTACGACCTGCCCGCCCAGCCGCTGGGCAGCGCACTGGCGCGCATCGCCGGCACCAGCGGCCAGCAGATCAGCATCGATGCGGCGCTGGTACGCGGCCTGACGGCGCCCGCCGTGCGCGGCAGCCTCACGACGCAGCAGGCCGCGCGCGCCGCGCTCGCGGGCAGCGGACTCGAGCTCACGCGCACCGACAGCGGCAACTGGTCGGTGCGGCGGGCCGCCAGCGCAGCCGCGCCCGCCGCCGAAAGCCGGACCCTCGACGAAGTGCTGGTCACCGCCGAGGGCGAGCGCGACGCGGTCTCCGAAGGCACGGGCTCCTACGCCGCGCGCGCGCTGTCCCTCGGCAAGCAGGTGCAAAGCGTGCGCGACATTCCGCAGTCGGTCTCGGTGATCACACGCCAGCAGCTGGACGATCGCAACATCGGCAGCCTCAACGACGCGATGCGGACGGTGACGGGCATCTCGGTCGAGACCTCGAGCACGGGCGGCAACCACGGCAACTTCTACGCGCGCGGCCATGCCATCGATACCGTGCAGATCGACGGCGTCTCCACGCCGGCCAGCACCGGCAACGACCTGTCGACCGGCTTCGGCATGGCCATCTACGACCGTGTCGAGGTGCTGCGCGGACCGGCCGGCCTGTTCCAGGGCGGCGGCGATCCGGGCGGCAGCATCAACCTCGTGCGCAAACGCGCCCAGAAGGATTTCGCGCTGAACTATGAACTCGGCGCAGGCTCGTGGGACCGCTACGAGGCGCAGGTCGACGTGACCGGCGCGCTGGACGCGACCGGCCGCGTGCGCGGCCGGCTCGTCGGCGCCTACCAGGACCAGCGCTCCTTCGTCGACAACGTCGGCTCGCGCAAGCCGCTGCTTTACGGCACGGTCGCCGTCGACCTCACGCCCGACACCACGCTCACCGGCGGCATCACCCGGCAACAGTACAAGGGGCGTCCGGCGTTCGGCCTGCCGGCCTATGTCGACGGGCGCTTTCTCGACGTGCCACGCTCGACCAACCTCGACCCGAGCTGGAACCACATCACGGAGGACGTGAAGGAGTACTTCGGCGAGATCGACCACCGCCTGGCCAACGGCGGGCGCGCCAAGCTGAGCCTGGTGTACCGTGAGCAGGACGAGCCGACGCGCAAGTTCGGCTGGTCCGACTGCGCGGTCGACCCCGCGACCGGCGACAGCTGCCTGGTGAGCTGGATGTACCGCAGCCACTGGAAGACCTACGGCGCCGATGCCTTCGTGAGCACCCCCTTCTCCGCCCTCGGGCGCACCCACGAACTCACCTTCGGCGCGGACTACCGCAGCATCCACAAGGTGTTCCAGTACGGTGGCGGCGACGGTGCCTACATCAACGCCTACCAGCCCGACAACGACGTGCCCGAGCCGGGCTACAGCTTCGCCAACGGCAACGACAGCCGGACCGTGCAGTACGGCACCTACGCCCGCGCCAACCTCAAGGCCGGCGACCGGCTATCGGTGGTGCTCGGCGGCCGCCTGAGCTGGTGGGAGAACAAGGCGCAGAACCGCAACGCCTACTTCAACCAGTTCAGCGACACGCGCGCGAACATCGACCGCAAGTTCACGCCCTTCGCGGCGCTGGTCTATGCGCTGACGGACAGCACCTCGGTCTATGCCAGCTATTCCAGCATCTTCTCGCCGCAGACCGCGACCGACATCGCGGGCCAGGTGCTGCGCCCCCGCACGGGCAGGCAGGCCGAGATCGGCCTCAAGGCCGAGCTGTTCGACAAGCAGGCCAATGCGCACGTGGCCCTGTTCCGCATGGAAGACGTCAACCGCGCCATGACGGACCCCGACAACCTGCTGTTCTCGATCGCCGGCGGCAAGATGCGCAGCGAGGGGCTCGAGACGGAGATCAGCGGGCGCCTGGCACGCGGCTGGGACCTCAGCGCGGGCTATGCCTACACCCGCACGAAGACGCTGGAAGGCACCGACGAGCAGAAGCAACAGCTCTACAGCTACATCGCGCCGCGCCACACGCTCAACGTCTGGACCAAGTACCGCTTCGATGCCGACTCCGCGCTGCGCGGCTTCAGCATCGGCGGCGGCCTGCGCAGCGTGAGCAGCACCTACCGCCTGGCGGGCGACGTGAAATTCGAACAGAAGCCCTACGGCGTGGCGTCGGTGCAGGTCGGCTACCGTTTCAACCCCCAGCTGGAAGCCACCTTGACCCTCGACAACATGTTCGACAAGGTCTACTACCAGCGCGTCTGGGCCGCCTACGGCTCCAACTTCTACGGTGAGCCGCGCAGCGTGATGCTGTCGCTGCGTGGAAGGTTCTGATGCACCGCACGGGTGGGCGCGCACGCCCACCCGTGCCCGCTCATGTCATTCCGAGGTCTGGATCGTCTCGCCCTTGAGCGCGCCGTAGTCTCGGATATTGCCGGCGCGCCGCTTCCAGCCGGCGAAGGTGCGGCGCGGGTGGATCAGCGACACGAAGTAGTAGATCAGCTTGAACATCCGCAGCGACTGCCGGTAGGCCGGCCCCTGGTTGTGGATGTCGGCCGCCAACAGCGACATCAGGCCCTGCTTGGCGTTGAAGGCGTTGTTGGGGTGCATGAACATGTCGCGGATCGTCGGGTTCGTGACCCGGTAGATGAACCACGAATAGTCGCGCGGGCCGACGCGCATGCGCTTTTCCAGCGCACGGCGCGCGGCCGGCAGCTCGGCCGGCCGGTCGAGCGCGGTGGCCACCAGCTCGGCACCGTCGAAGGCGCTCTGCATCGCGAGGAACACGCCCGAGGAGAACATCGGGTCGATGAAGGTGAAGGCGTCGCCCACCATCAGGTAGCGCTCGCCGGTGGCGTGGGTGCTGGCGTAGCTGAAGTTGCCGGTGGCATGCACCGCGTCGTCGACCAGGGTCGCGTCCTTGAGCCGGTCGGCCAGCTCGGGACACAGCGCGATGGTGTCGTGGAAGTAGTCCTTGAGCGGCTTGTCGCGCGCCTTGAGGTAGTAGGCCCAGCACACCGCGCCCACGCTGGTCGTGCCGTCGGCCAGCGGGATGAACCAGAACCAGCCGTGCTCGAACCAGCAGATGCTGATGTTGCCTTCGCGCTTGCCCTCGAGCCGGCGCGCGCCGCGGAAGTGGCCGAACAGCGCGGTGCTGTTGTGTTCGGTGTTCTTCTTCTTGGACTGGAGCTTGGTGGCCAGCAGCGTGTCGCGCCCGCTCGCGTCGACCACGAACTTCGCGCGCCAGCTGCGGCGCGCGCCGTCGTCGAGCACGGCCTGCACCGTGGCGCCGCCGTCGTCGAAATCGACCTGGCGCACCTGCGCGCCCTCGAGCGTCAGCGCGCCCTCCTTCGTCGCGTTGCGGAACAGCAGCTCGTCGAGCTCGGAGCGGCGCACCTGCCAGGCCGAGTCGAGCTTGGGGTTCCAGCCCTCGGAGAAATCGACATAGCTGCGGTAGGGCAGGTCGGGCGGCACGAACTCGATGCCGAACTTGGGCATGCCGATCTTCTCGACCTGGTCGCGCACACCCAGCTTCTCGAACAGCTCGACGTTGCCCGGCAGCAGCGATTCGCCGATGTGGAAGCGCGGATGGTGCGCCTTCTCGAGCATCACGACGCGCCGTCCCTGGCGCGCGAGCAGCGTGGCGATGGTCGAACCGGCGGGCCCGCCGCCGATCACCAGCACGTCGCATTCCTGGCTTGCTTCCATGGCGTCCATTCCCTTGGCTTGAATTGATTCGATGGCACGCATTGTGCCGCCGGCCGTCAGCGTGCCGCGCGCCCGACCCGCAGGCCGCCGCGCCGCTCGATCAGGGTCAGCAGGGGTCCGGTGGCCGCGGTCGTGGCCAGGGCCATCACCAGCAGCATGGTGAACAGCTCGGGGCCGATCAGGCCCGCGTCGAGGCCGACCTTGATCACGATCAGCTCCATCAGCCCGCGCGAGTTCATCAGCGCGCCGGTCGACAGGCTCTCGCGCCAGTCGTAGCCGCAGACTCGCGCGCCGGCCGCGCCGCCGACGATCTTGCCCACGGTCGCGACCAGCAGGATCAGCCCCATGGCGCCGAGACCGGCGTTGGCGAAGGCGCCCGGGTGCGTGCCCAACCCGGCCAGCGCGAAGAAGATGGGCATCAGCACGATGACCGACAGCGGCTCGAGGCGCTCGACCAGCGCGTGCAGCAGGCGGTTGTCGCGCGGCAGGCTGATGCCGAACAGGAAGGCGCCGAACACCGCGTGCAGGTGCAGCCACTCGGTGACCATGGCGCAGGCGAACAGCCCGATCATCAGCCCGGCCAGCAGCATCGGCGTGGGCGTGCCGTCGGGCGCGTAGCGGCGCAGCGCCCAGGCCAGCAGGGGCCGCACCGCCAGGAACACCACCGCCACCAGCGCGGCCAGCCCGCAGGCGATGCGCCCGAAGGCCGACCAGCCGCCGCCCGCGCTGGCCAGCGCCACCACCAGCGCCAGCAGCACCCAGGCGAAGGCATCGACCACGCCGGCCGCCGAGAGCGCGAGCTGGCCGACCCGGGTGTGGGTCATGCCGCGGTCCTTGAGGATGCGCGCCAGCACCGGGAAGGCGGTGATCGACAGCGCCACGCCGATGAACAGCGCGAAGGGCCAGAAAGCCACGCCCGCGGGCGCCAGCGCGTCGTGCAGCATCGGCGCGATCGCCAGGCCCAGCACCATCGGCAGCGCCATGCTCGACAGCCCGACCCAGCCGGCCGCGCGCAGCTGCGCGCCCATGCCGCCGGGCGCGCGCAGCTCGGCGCCGACGATGAACATGAACAGCACCACACCCACCATCGCCAGCGACGACAGCGCGGGCAGCGAGGCCGCGGGGAACAGCTGGGCGTGCCACTGCGGGAACAGCGCGCCGAACACGATCGGCCCGAGCAGGATGCCGGCCGCCATCTCGCCGATGACCATCGGCTGGCCGAAGGCGCGCAGCAGCAGGCCGCAGGCACGGGCGACCGCCAGGATCACGGTCAGTTGGAGGAGCAGGAGGGTCAGCGACATGGCGTAAACCGAGCGATGGAAGGACGGCATGTTAGGCCCTGCGGCGCCGCCGCCGGCATCGCGCCGCGGCGGCCCGCCCTGTCGCGCAGGCGATAGCACTCCCCGGGAAAGCCCGGGGGGTGCGCCCGACCCCGCGCCCTAGGCTGTGCCGTCGCAGCCCCACCCCCACGTCCGGAGACCACACGATGAAGATCCAACGCGCCCGCCGCCCGCTCCGCTTGCTCGCACTGATCGCCCCCCTGGCCCTGGCCGCCTGCGGCGGCGGCGGCGATTCCGCGTCCGCCCCCGAGGAAACCCGCGCGCAGGACAGCCGCAACAGCTTCGCCCCGGTCGACCCGACGGCCAAGACCTTCGCCGCCCTGCCGGCCGCGGGCGACACCGTCGACCCGGCCACCACCAGCCGCTGGGCCGGGGTGCTGGGCGGCGCGGCCTACCGCGTCGAAGTGCCGGCCAACTGGAACGGCAAGCTGGTGATGTACGCCCATGGCTACGCGGGCGAAGGCAATGCGCTCGCCGTGACCAACCCGTCGATCCGCCGCTACCTGATCGCCAACGGCTATGCCTGGGCCGCCTCGAGCTACAGCAAGAACTTCTACGACGTGCGCGTCGGCGTGGAGGACACCAACGCCCTGGCGCTGGCCTTCAACCAGATCGCGGCCGCCAACGGCCGCACGCTGGCCAGCCCGACGCGCACCTACATCACCGGCCATTCGATGGGCGGTCACATCACGGCGGCGGCGATCGAGGACGAGGCCCTCGCCACCGCGAGGAACAAGGTGCGCTACAACGGCGCCGTGCCCATGTGCGGCGTGCTGGGCGACACCGAGCTGTTCGACTACTTCGCGGGCGCGCAGGTCACGGCGCAGGCGATCGCGGGCGTGGCGAAGAACCCGTTCCGCAACTGGGGCGACGTGCAGGCGCAGGTCACGACCGCGCTGTTCACCCAGTTCCCGACGGCGCCGGTCGGCACCACCGCGCTGGGCAACCGCTACAAGTCGGTGCTCAAGAACCTCACCGGCGGCGAGCGTCCGCTGTTCGACCTGGGCCTGGCCTACGGCGGCTCCTTCTCCGCGGTGTGGGGCGTGTTCGGCCGCGACGGCACGGTCAACGGCATCCTCAACAAGGACCTCGTCGACACCCGGCGCTTCACCTACACCATCGACAACGACCCGGCCGGCTCGGCCGCGCTCAATGCCGCCGCGCTCCAGGTCACGGGCCAGGCCGATGCCAACCGGCTGCGCCGCGACGGGCTGCGCTGGATCCCGGTCGCCAACGGCGAGTTCAGGATCCCGGTGGTCACGCTGCACACGCTGGGCGACCTCTACGTGCCCTTCAGCATGGAGCAGATCTACAAGAAGCGCGTCGCCGCCAAGGGCAACGACGCCTGGCTGGTGCAGCGCGCGATCCGCGGCGCCACCCACTGCGACTTCACCGTCGCCGAGCAGGCCGAGGCCTTCGACGCCATGGTCAAGTGGGAACGCGACGGCGTGAAGCCCAAGGGCGACGACGTGGTGACACCGGCCACCGTGGCGCAACCGAGCTATGGCTGCAGCTTCACCCGCAACACCATCGGCCCCGACGACTCGGCCAGCACCGCGCAGCTGCGCGGCCTGATCGCGCAGTCCGGGCTCAACTGCCCGGCGCAGTGACGGCGCGCTGACGCCAGGCCGCGCGTCGATATCCGCGGCGCAGATATCGAAGCGCGCAAAGCTTCCTTGGGCGCGCGGCGGCGGCCGCCTAGAGTGGTCCGTCTGCCTCCCGCGGCATCGACGCCCTGGCCCGGCGCATGCCCGCTTCACGGTGCGTGACGCGACGGCCCATCGGCCCGTCGAGATGCTGCGGCGGCCTTCAGCCCTGCCACCCTCCTGCCCGAAGCACCGATGAGCCGCTCCCCCGCCCCGCCGCCCCGCCAACTCCATCTCAACGTCAACATCCTGCACTCGGGCTTCGTGCCCTCGGCCTGGCGCCTGCCCGAGAGCGACCCGCACGCCTTCACCGACGTGCAGCACTACATCCGCGTGGCGCAAATCGCCGAGGCCGGCAAGCTCGACGCGGTGTTCCTGGCCGACAACGCGGCCATCGTCGACCAGATCCACTTCCGCCCGATCACCGCGCTCGAGCCCACGGTGCTGCTGGCCAGCATCGCCGCGGCCACCACCTACATCGGCGTGATCGGCACCGCCTCGACCAGCTACAACGAACCCTTCAACATCGCCCGCCGCTTCGCCACGCTCGACCATGTGAGCGGCGGGCGCGCGGGCTGGAACGTCGTGACCACGGCCGACGTGCCCTCGGCGCGCAACTTCGGCCTCGACGCCGCGCCCGACCATGCGCAGCGCTACGGCCGCGCCAGCGAGTTCACCGACGTCGTCAAGGCGCTCTGGCACAGCTGGGCCGACGACGCCTTCATCGGCGACAAGGCCAGCGGCCGCTTCGTCGACCCCGCCAAGGTGCAGCCCATCGCCCACCGCGGCGCGCATTTCGCGGTGGCCGGTGCGTCCACGCTGCCGCGCACGCCGCAGGGCCACCCGGTGCTGGTCCAGGCCGGCGGCTCGTCCGACGGCCGCGAGCTGGCCTCGCGCCATGCCGAGGCGGTGTTCTCGGCCTCGCAGTCCTTCGAGGAATCGCTGGCCTACCGCCAGGCGCTGAACCGGCGCGCCGCCGAGCTGGGCCGCGGCCCGCACGCGGTCAAGGTGCTGGCCGGCCTGACCACCATCATCGGCGCCACCGAGGCCCAGGCCCGCGCGCGCCGCGATGCGCTGGTCGACCTGATCCCCTGGGACTACAGCCTGGCGCGGCTGGCCGGCATCCTGGGCGTGACGCCCGACCGGCTGCACCTCGACAAGCCCCTGCCCGAGGACCTGGCGCTGCCCGCGGGCGGCAACGGCAACCACACCTTCTTCCACGCCACGCTGGCGGCGGCGCGCGGCGGCGGTCTCACGGTGCGCCAGCTGGTGCGCGAGCTCGCGGGCGGCGGCGGCCACCGCGTGATCGTGGGCACGCCCGAGCAGATCGCCGACGACATCGAACACTGGTTCAAGGGCGGCGCGGCCGACGGCTTCAACCTGATGCCCGACCAGCTGCCCGACGGGCTGCAGGACTTCGTCGACGGCGTGGTGCCGATCCTGCAGCAGCGCGGCCTGTTCCGCACCGAGTACATCGGCCGCACGCTGCGCGAGCACCTGGGCATCGCCCTTCCTGGGTACCCGGGCCACCCGGGGCATGTGCCGACGGTAGCAGTGCACCGCGCGGCGCCCGCGCTGGCGCACGTCGACTGAGACACACCCGCGCAAGGGCCGCGTCGCGCGGCTGACTTCGTCATTCGCTCCACGCATTAGCTCGCGCGATTTCCTTCCTTGGCATGCGGCGCGCCCTTCCTACGATGCGTGCTCCGACTTTCCATCCTCGCCAGCGTGCCGCGCACCCGCACGGCCTTCTTTCCATGCCCCACCCCGCCCCCACAGACGCGCAGCTCGCCGCGCGTTTCCGTCCCGTCTTCGCCCGCATCGCCGAACATGCCGCCCGCCGCGAGCACGAGCGCGCGCTCGCCCACGACGCCGTCGGCTGGCTGCGCGAGGCCGGCTTCGGCGCGCTGCGCGTGCCCGCCGAACACGGCGGCCTCGGCGCCACGCCCGAGCAGCTCTACGAACTGGTCATCGAACTGGCCGAGGCCGACTCCAACCTGCCGCAGGCGCTGCGCGCGCACTTCGGCTTCGTCGAGCGCGTGCTGGTGGAGTTCGCGCCCGCGCAGCGCGCGCCCTGGCTGCGCCGGGTGGCCGACGGCGCGATCTTCGGCAACGCCACCACCGAGGCCGGCGACGGCGCGCTGGGCCAGCTGCAGACCCGCGTGTTCCGCGAGCACGGCGGCTGGCTGCTGAGCGGCGAGAAGTTCTACAGCACCGGCACGCTGTACGCCGACTGGGTCGCGGTCACGGTGCAGCGCGACGAAAGCGATCCCGCGCAATGGCGCACGCTGGCCCTGGTGCGCACCGACGCGCCGGGCGTGACGCGCCTGGACGACTGGAACGGCTTCGGCCAGCGCCTGACCGCCTCGGGCACCACGCGCTTCGAGCGCGTACCCGTGGACGAGGCCCACATCGTCGATTTCTCGCGCACCGGCCCGACGCTGATGACCGCGGTGTTCCAGCTGTTCCACATCGCCACGCTGGCCGGCATCGCGCGCGCCATCGAGCGCGATGCGGTGGCCTTCGTGCAGCCGCGCAAGCGGGTGTTCAGCCACGGCAGCGGCGCGGTGCCGCGCGAGGACCCGCTGGTGCAGCAGGTGATCGGCCAGCTCGCGAGCACGGCCTTCGTCGCCACGCTGGCGGCGCGCGAGGTGGCGCGCGGCCTGGGCCAGCTCGACCAGGTGCGCCTGCGCGGCGAGCCGCTGCTCGAGGACCTGCTGGTCGACGTCGAACTGCGCGCGGGCAAGGCGCAGATCGCTGTGACCGAGGCCGTGCTCGGCGCCGCCACGCGGCTGTTCGACGTGGGCGGCGCGACCGCGCTGCAGGAAGACCGCCGGCTCGACCGCCACTGGCGCAACGCGCGCACGCTGGCCTCGCACAACCCGGTGATCTACAAGTCGCGCGTGATCGGCGACCACGCGCTCAACGGCACGCGGCCCACCTTCTACTGGGGCGTGGGCACGCGCGCGAGCTGAGAGCGCCGGCGCCGCTCAGGGCTTGTTCAGTTCGAGCTTGGGCACCAGCGCGGCGTAGAAGGCGCGATCGTTGTCGATCACGGTCTGGAAGGCCGCGGCGTCCGCATAGGCCCAGCCCAGGCTGGCCTTGCTCAATGCGTCGCGGAACACCGCGTCGTCGGCCGCCTTGCGCGCCACCTCGCTGAGCGTCTGCACGATGTCGGCCGGCGTGGCCTTGGGCACGGCCAGGCCGCGCCACACGCCCACCGTCAGGTCGACGCCGCGCTCCTTGAGCGTGGGCACCTTCTCGAAGATGCCGCCCACGCGCTGGTCGGACATCACGGCCAGCGTGCGCAGCTTGCCCGCCGCCACATGCTGCGCCACCTCGCCCGGGCTCACGGTGATCGCATCGACGTGGCCGCCCAGCAGCGCCACCACCGCCGGCGCCGCGCCCAGGAAGGGCACGTGGTTCACCTTCACGCTGGTCTTCTCGGCGAAGGCCGCCGCCGCCATGTGCCAGATCGAGCCCATGCCCGCGTTGCCGATGGGCATCGGGTCCTTGCGCTTGCGCGCGTCGGCGAGGAACTCGTCGATGGTCTGCCAGGGCGCATCGGCGCGCACCGTCACGGCCGAGGGGTCGGCGTTGAGCCGCGCGATCGGGCGCAGGTCGGCGGCCGTGTACTTGGTGATCCCGAGGTTCGGGATGATCGTGATCTCGCAGATGATGATGCCGATCTTGTAGCCGTCGGGCTTGGCGTTGATCAGCTCGGCGGTGCCGATCGCGCCGCTGGCGCCGGGCTTGTTGATCACCACCATGGGCTGCTGCGGCAGGTACTTCTTCGAGGCCTCGGCGAAAGCGCGGCCCACCAGGTCGGTGCCGCCGCCGGCGGCCACCGGCACGATCAGCTCGATGGTCTTGGCGGGGTAGTCGCTGGCGGCCTGGGCGGCGGCGCCGAAGCCGGTGGCGGCCAGCGCGCAGGCGGAGGCGATCAGGTCGCGTCGGGTGAGTTTCATGGCTTGTCTCTGTTGTTCTGTAGGAAAAGGGAGCTCAGTAGGTCGCGCGGCCGCCGGAGAGGTCGAACACCGCGCCGGTGGTGAAGGAGTTGTCCTCCGACACCAGCCAGGCCACCATCGCCGCGACCTCCTCCACCTCGAGGAAGCGCCCGCGCGGGATCTTCGACAGCATGTAGTCGATGTGCTGCTGCGACATCTGGTCGAAGATGCGCGTGCGCGCGGCGGCCGGCGTGATCGCGTTGACCGCGATGTTCTTGGCAGCCGTTTCCTTGCCCAGGCTCTTGGTCAGCGCGATCACGCCGGCCTTCGAGGCGCTGTAGGCGCCCGCGTTCGGGTTGCCTTCCTTGCCCGCGATCGAGGCGATGTTCACGATGCGGCCGTAGTTGCGCGCGATCATGCCGGCCACCACGGCGCGGTTGACGTGGAAGGCGCCGTGGAGGTTCACGTCGACCACGCGGTGCCATTCGGCCGGCGAGTAGTCGGCCACGGGGGCATTGGCGCCCGCGATGCCCGCGCTGTGCACCAGCATGGCGATCGGGCCGCAGGCCGATTCGGTCTGCGCGACGGCCGCCTCGACCTGCGCCAGGTCGGTCACGTCCACCTGCACCGTGTGCACGGCCCGGCCCGCCAGCGCCTCCTGCGCGGCGGCCAGCGCCGCCGGGTCCGCATCCCACAGCGAGACGCGCGCGCCGCCACCGAGCAGGCGCTGCGCCACCGCGAAGCCGATGCCCTGCGCGCCGCCGGTGACGACGGCGGTGCTGCCGTTGAAGTCGTACTGGATCATGTGCGTTGCTCCCTCAGGCCGCGACCGTGCGCTGCTGTTGTTCACCCAGGCCGTCGATGCCCAGGCGCATGGTCTGGCCGGGGCGCAGGTAGACCGGTGCCGGCTTGCAGCCCATGCCCACGCCGGGCGGCGTGCCGGTGGAGATCACGTCGCCAGGCTGCAGCGTCATGAAGCGGCTCAGGTAGGCGATCAGCTGCGGCACGCGGAAGATCATGGTGCGCGTGTTGCCGTTCTGGTAGCGGTGGCCGTCCACCTCCAGCCACAGGCCCAGCGCATGCGGATCGGGCACCTCGTCGGCCGTGACCAGCCAGGGGCCGGTGGGGCCGAAGGTGTCGCAGCCCTTGCCCTTGTCCCAGGTGCCGCCGCGCTCGAGCTGGTAGTTGCGCTCGGACACGTCGTTGATCACGCAGTAGCCGGCCACGTGGTCCAGCGCATCGGCTTCCTCCACATAGCTCGCGGCCTTGCCGATCACCACGCCGAGCTCGACCTCCCAGTCGGTCTTCTCCGAGCCGCGGGGGATCTTCACGTCGTCGTTGGGGCCGACCACGGCCGAGGTCCACTTGCCGAAGACCACCGGTTCGGCCGGCACGGCCATGCCGGATTCGGCCGCGTGGTCGGCGTAGTTCAGGCCGATGCAGATGAACTTGCCGATGTTGGCCACGCAGGCGCCGAGGCGCGGCGAACCGTCGACGGCCGGCAAGGTGGCGGGGTCGAGGGCCCGCAGCCGGGCCAGCGTGGCGGCGTCGAGCACGCGGCCGTCGACGTCGGCGATGTGGGCGGACAGGTCCCGCAGGGTGCCGGCCGCATCGAGCAGGCCGGGTTTCTCTTGGCCGGGGGGGCCGTAGCGCAGCAACTTCATTTCAGGTCTCCTTGGTGCCGCGGATTCTCAAAGGGCCGGCCCTTGCTGCATAGTGAGAGCTGTTGATCCGGCAATAACTTTGAGTGATCCCCCATGGTTCCCAGCCTTTCCTCGATCTCCTCCCGCCTGCGCTTTCGCCAGCTGTCGCTGCTGATCGCCCTGGAGGAATGCGGCTCGCTGCACAAGGCGGCCGACCGGCTGGGCCTGACCCAGCCCGGCCTGACCAAGGCGCTGCGCGAGATCGAGCTGACCTTCGGCACCGAGCTGTTCGTGCGCACGCCCAAGGGCGTGCACCCCAACGAACTGGGGCTGTGCATCCTGCGCTATGCACGGCTGATCGACGCCGACCTCGGCCACCTGCGCGAGGAGATCGACGGCGTGCTGCGCGGCGGCGGCGGGCGCGTGGCGGTGGGCTCGATCACGGGGGCGCTGCATTCGGTGCTGATCGGCGCGCTGTCCGAGCTGCGCCGGCTGCAGCCCGCGCTGTCGATCGATGTGCGCGAGAACATCAGCATCGAACTGCTCAACCAGCTCAACGAGGGCCGGCTCGACCTGGCGATCTGCCGCACCACGGTGTCGAGCCAAGCCGAGCAGTTCGATTACGAACCGTTATTGGACGAGGCGGTGGCGGTGGCGGTCGGGCCGCAGCACGCGCTCGCGAACACGCGCCGCGTGAGCCTTTCGCAGCTGGCCAAGAGCCGGTGGATCCTCTATCCGGGCAACATGCCGCTGCGCCAGTTGCTGGAGCGCGAGTTCCTCGAGGCCGGGCTGCCGCTGCCGCCCTACCCGATCGAGACCGCCTCCTCGCTGGCCACCATGCTGCTGCTCAAGGAAGACCCGCACGCGGTGGCGCTGATGGCCGCCGCGACCATGGACTTCTGCGAGGAACACCACATCGCACGGCGGCTGCCGCTGCAGATCCGTTCGCGCCACGAGGCCTACGGCATCGTCACGCGGCGCGGTGCGCGGCTGTCGCCCGCGGCCGGCATGCTGGTCCAGTGCCTGCGCGCGGCGGCGCAGGCACAGGGCGCGGGCGGCTAGCGGGCTTGCTTCAGGCCTTGGCGGCGATGCCCGGCATCGGGATGAAGCCCTCGAGGCCCTTCATGCGCTCGATCCATGCCAGCACGTTCGGGTACGGCGCGAGGTCGATGCCGCCCTCGCCGGCCAGCGCGGTGTAGGGGAAGCAGGCGATGTCGGCGATGGTCGGGCGGCCGAGCTCGAGGAATTCACGATCGGCCAGGTGGGCGTCCATGATGCCGAACACGCGCTTGGCGCCAGCGTGCAGCTTCTCGAGGTCGAGCGGGTAGTTCAGCACCTTCACCAGCCGCGCGCCCGCGGCGTTCATGATCTCGCCGCCGCCGGTCGACAGCCACTGCGCGATCTGGCCTTGCGACTTCGCGTCCTCGGGGAACCAGTGGCCCGAGGTGTCGTACTTGCGCGCCAGGTAGATCAGGATGGCCTGTGCGTCGCGCAGGCGCAGCTCGCCGTCCTCGAAGATCGGAATCTCGCCGAAGGGGTTGAGCGCCAGGTAGGGCGCGGTCTTGTGTTCCTTGTGAACGAAGTCCACGGGCACCGCGTCGTAGGACACGCCGAGGATGTTGAGGAACAACCGGATCTTGTAGCAGCTGCCGGAGATGTCGCAGTCATAGAGCTTGGGCATGGAATCTTCTCTCTTTCGTTGAGGTCAGGGGTTGGAAAAAAACAGCGGAAAAATGAGCGCGGGCCGCGGCCGGGCGGCGCGGCACGAAGGCTGTGGGAAAAGGGAGGGCCCGGGGCTTCAGTAGAGGACCACGCCCCGGATCGACTCGCCGCGCTTCATCAGCTCGAAGCCCTTGTTGATGTCCTCGAGCGGCATGGTGTGGGTGATCAGGTCGTCGATGTTGATCTTGCCGTCCATGTACCAGTCGACGATCTTCGGCACGTCGGTGCGCCCGCGCGCGCCGCCGAAGGCCGAGCCTTCCCACTTGCGACCGGTGACCAGCTGGAACGGCCGGGTGCTGATCTCGGCGCCCGCCTCGGCCACGCCGATGACGATGCTGCGGCCCCAGCCCTTGTGCGTGCACTCCAACGCCTGGCGCATCACCTGGGTGTTGCCGATGCACTCGAAGCTGTAGTCGGCGCCGCCGTCGGTCAGCTGCACGATGGCATCGACGATGTTCTCGTGCTCCTTCGGGTTCAGGAAATGCGTCATGCCGAACTGGCGCGCCATGGCCTCGCGCGCGGGGTTCAGGTCGACGCCGATGATCTCGTCGGCGCCCACCATCTTCGCGCCCTGGATCACGTTCAGGCCGATGCCGCCCAGGCCGAACACCACCACGTTCGCACCCGCTTCCACCTTGGCGGTGAAGAGCACCGCCCCGATGCCGGTGGTCACGCCGCAGCCGATGTAGCAGACCTTGTCGAAGGGCGCGTCCTCGCGGATCTTGGCCAGCGAGATCTCGGGCGCGACGGTGTAGTTGCTGAAGGTGCTGGTGCCCATGTAGTGGAAGATGGGCTTGCCGTCGAGGCTGAAGCGCGAGGTGGCGTCGGGCATCAGGCCCTTGCCCTGCGTGC